>Ga0209978_10000704_pt1 | contig 13153 bp, 8 predicted proteins | sample BentaG_FD_182805 | JGI IMG/M metagenome (GOLD analysis project Ga0209978, IMG submission 182805) | Deep subsurface microbial communities from South Atlantic Ocean to uncover new lineages of life (NeLLi) - Benguela_00093 metaG (SPAdes)... | ecosystem: Environmental > Aquatic > Marine > Oceanic >...
TAGGTACATTCTGAAGAAGTCCGCATCTTTCGCTATCTTTTCGTATCTTTTCCTATCTTTCTATATCTTTTTGTATCTTTCTGCATCTTTTCCCATCTATTCCTATCGTGACTTGAGCAATATTTGAACGCTGTTCACAAAAAGAAGCTCATTTCAAGCTTTGTGAAGAACAAAAAAATTATAGGGGGGGTCTAAAGAGAGAGATACACGCAAATAACATGATAAAACCTCAACCCAAACCAACACATCTAAAACATCAATCAACCACACAAAAGCATGCTAAGTCTCATACTCGTTTCAAACATTCTACAACCAAACCGCGACACCTTTCACAAAAAACAGATCTCTTACGGTCAGTATCATCAATGTTATTAGAAAAAAACATGACACACAACGGATCATGACAATGCCCTAACCCCAACGTATGCCCAACCTCATGAACAGCCTCCTTAACAGAACGCTCAACCAAAAGCCCACTATCCGACGAATCTCCATAAAACTCAGATCTAAGCCTACACAACGATATTATAGCAGCTCTTCCAGGACACTCCGCTTCTCCAAAAACAAAATTCAACCGCGGCACATAAAGATCCACATCAGTTACCCCCAAAACTCTATCAACCCCAGATGATTCAACATACTCACAAATCCTCGACAAAATACTACTAGAAAGAAACTGACGTCTCACCACATTATACGCATCTCGAGGCATCACCATCACCTGCCCAAAAAGTTCACAAATAGCCCCAGAAAAAACCTCACACAAACCAACTTGAATACCCCTCACAACCTCTAAATCTACACATCCAACACGCAAAACCACTATTCTCATACTTTCTCCCTTAAACGACGCAAGAATCCCCAGCCTTCGGCGCAACAGCCTCAAGTCCAGTTTCCTCTCTTACCCACCTCGCAAACCTTTCACAATTACCTTCAGCCCCATGCATCACATACACAACCGGATTCCCCTCCAACCCTCTCACCACCTCTTGAAGTTCACCAGCACCACAATGAGAAGAAAAATCAAAATGCCCAACCCGCGCCTTCACCTTACGCATCTTCCCATCAATCACACACCTCCCCTTTTCAAGCAACTCACGACCAGGCGTCCCAGGAATCTGATAACTCACAAGAAAAACCGCGTTACGCTGTTTCTTCCCTATTTTCTGTATATAAAAAGCAGCCGGTCCACCTTTCAGCATACCCGCCGGAGATATAATCGCACCAGGCCTTTTAGCAGCTACTCTCCGATCTTTCCACCCCCTACTCCAAGTAACAGCGTGCATCGCATTCATAAACAATTGAGGATCACGCAGATACATTGTATGATTCATCATTATTCGATTAACCTTACGAGCCATACCATCCATCACAACAGAGTGCTCGAAATGATAAGCCGCAAACAAACAAGCAATTTCTTGTGAACGCCCTACACTAAACGCGGGAACCAGAACAGTTCCCCCATCTTCCACTACTTCAGTAACTTGCTCCACAAATTCCTTTTCTAATGCTACCCTATCAGAATGCACATCATCAGCATACGTGCTTTCAATGATCAACGCATCAAGCTTTCCGTACTCTCTATCCGCGCCATGAAGAAGACGCGTGTCTAAAGTGTTGAAATCACCAGTGCAGAGCACCCTCTTCCCATTCGCTTCCACCAAAACTTGGGCGCTTCCAGGGATGTGACCTGCATCCAAGAGTTGGAAGTGAACATCTCCCAAGCTTTGTTCTTCTCGATAACCGAGATGAACACAGTTTCTCATCATAGACCGTAACTCAATATATTCAAAAGGAAGGTAGTAACCTGTCAGATGTATAAGATCGGAAATCAGCAGGTCAGTTAAATCAAAAGACAACGGTGTTCCATACACAGGCTTTTGCTCTCTAACGTGAAAAATCGGAATTGCACCCGAGTGATCAAGGTGACAATGCGTTAAGACTACTGCGTCCACCTCTTTGGGCGGAACATGCATAGGAAAACCTGGTTCATGATTTATCATGATGCCATAGTCCAGCAACAACTGAGTTCTATTCGTCTTAATGGCTACCGCTGCTCGTCCAATTTCTCTTGTGCCACCTAGGAACCTCATTTTCAACGAAATTGTATTCACATCCGTTTGTGTGTTTGAATTATATGTTCTTCTATTGGTTTATGAGTTTTAACTCTTAAATAATAGCTCTTTGTGTACGCATGGCAGTCTACAGAAATAGTCATGCACACACAAAACCCTCAAAACTAACTCTCACAAAGCAAAGTTTATAAATACCAAACGTGGTTTACGTTGATAGCACCTCCAAAACATGATAAAAGAAACACTACAGAGGCCCGCTTTTCGGGTCGGATGACTACCGGCCCACTGGAGGAATCTCCAAGTTTGGAAGAAACCCCACCAAACCGCCTAATACTTCACGTATTATTAAATGTAAATCTCGGAGGAAACTAACAAATTTGGAAATTTCACAAGAGGACCTTCTACTTCTCAAAAAATCCTTTTTCAAAGAGAAAGGCCTAGTTAGGCAACACCTCGACTCCTATAACAAATTCATCGACAACGGCCTTCAAGAAATTGTCGATGGGGTCAACGAGATCCAGATCGAAATTCCAGAAAGCCCCTACAAAATAAAGCTTGGCCGACTGTGGATTGTTGATCCTCAATCAAGAATCACCGGACCTTACATCACCGAGGTTGACGGCACAAACCATGAAATCTATCCTCTAGAAGCACGTTTCCGCAACTTAACCTACGCCGCGCCCATGGCATTAGAGATGACCCCAATAGTTGATGACCGAGAACTGGAAACCGAACTCGTCTTAATAGGTAATCTTCCAGTGATGCTAAAGTCCAAGCTCTGCGTTCTATCTGAACTACTACCCGAAGAACTAATCGGATATGGAGAAGACCCAAACGACTCAGGCGGCTACTTCGTCATCAACGGTTCTGAACGAGTCATCGTTGCCCTAGAAGATCTAGCCGCAAACCGCATCCTTGTGGACATCGACACACGCGGCACAAACCCCGTCTATCAGGCCAAAATATTCTCAACCACCTCTGGCTTCAGAGCAAGAATCGAGTTAAGAATGAAATCAGATGGTGCCATCTACGTTTCAATGCCAGGAGTCCCCACCGAAGTACCCCTTGTTATTCTAATGCGAGGACTTGGATTAGAATCAGACAAAGAAGTTGCAGAGGCAGTTTCTCCGGAAAAAACTATACAAAATGAACTGGAAGCATCTTTTGAAAAAGTTATGGGCTTCAGCACAGTTAAAGAAGCCATAATGTACATTGGAAACCGTGTAGCACATGGGCAAGTGGAAGATTATAGACGCCAAAAAGCTGAAAGCATTCTTGATCGAAACTTTCTACCTCACATTGGCCGTACCAGTGAAGAACGCGAAGAAAAAGCGCTATTCCTAGGCGAGATGGCTTGCCGGGCTATCGAATTAAAGCTTGGAAAACGAAAACCTGACGACAAAGACCACTTCAAAAACAAACGCTTGAAACTCGCTGGACCCTTGCTCGCCGACCTTTTCAGAATTGCCTTCAGAAACCTATACCGTGACATAAAATATCAACTCGAACGAATGGGCTTCAAACGGCCAACGATCACGGTTTCCGCCGCCGTCCGTCCAGGAATTATCACTCAACGACTCCGACATGCCCTCGCAACAGGCAACTGGGGAAGAGGACGAGTCGGCATCACCCAGCTTCTTGATCGAACAAACCGTGTCTCCACATTAAGCCACCTACGGAGACTGCAATCCCCGCTCAGTCGTAGCCAGCCCAACTTTGAGGCGCGAGACCTACACCCAACCCATTGGGGAAGATTATGCCCTAATGAAACACCTGAAGGATCAAACTGTGGTCTTGTAAAGAACCTTGCTTTGTCCGCTTGCATCTCTGTGAGTGTGAATGCTGAGAAAGTAAGACAGCTTCTCTACCGAATGGGCGTGATTCCTGTTCGGGAAGCGAACGAGACATTACGGTCCTCCGGTGCTAAAGTCTTTGTGGGCGGGCGTCTCATCGGCTATTGTATATCACCACAGGAGCTGGTCACTGAATTAAGAAACAAACGTAGAAATGGGGAAATATCCTCTGAAGTCAACGTCGCCCATTTCACCAAACTTCGAGGGAAAAATGAAGAGGTTTATGTTAACTGTGATGAAGGACGTGTGCGCCGACCGCTGATAGTGATTGAAAACGGTACACCTAAACTTCAATTAGAGCATATTGAAAAAATTCGTTCTGGAGAATGGGCATGGGAGGAGCTTGTAAGGCGTGGCATCATCGAGTATATTGACGCTGAAGAAGAAGAAAACGCGTTTGTGGCCCTAAATTTTGAGCAAGTCACACCTCAACACACACATGTAGAAATTGTGCCTTACACCATTTTCGGAATATGTGCTTCCATAATACCCTACGCTGAGCATAACCAGTCCCCACGTAACTCTTACGAGTCGGCTATGGCCAAACAAGCACTTGGAATCGAGGCAACCAACTTCATCCATCGAGTTGATTCACGTTCCCACCTCCTCCACTACCCCCAAACGCCTCTAGTTAAGACGAAACCCATGAGCATCATAGGGTATGATCTTCGGCCTTCAGGACAAAACTGCGTTGTCGCTGTCATATCGTTTGAAGGATACAACATGGAAGACGCCCTCATCTTTAATAAATCATCCATTGAACGAGGTTTGGGACGCTCTACATTTTATCGGATTTATGAAGCGGAGTGTCGCCGATACTTAGGCGGGCTTAGAGATCGATTTACCACACCTGAGCCGGGTATTCGAGGATATCGAGGAGAACAATACTACCGCTTACTCGAAACAGATGGCATAATCAGTCAGGAATCCAATGCAGCAGGCGGTGATGTTCTCATTGGAAGAATAAGTCCCCCTCGATTTCTTGAGGAATACAAAGAGTTTGAGGTTAAAGGTCCTACTATGAGAGACACATCAATAGATGTGAGACCTGCCGAAACTGGCATTGTAGACGATGTTTTTATCATAGAGACCCGTGAAGGAAGCAAACTCGTGAAGGTCAGGATGCGAGATCAACGCATTCCTGAACTGGGTGACAAGTTTGCCTCTAGGCATGGACAAAAAGGCGTAATCGGGATGCTCATACCTCAAGAGGATATGCCATTTACCGCAGATGGCATAGTTCCTGACATCATAATTAATCCCCATGCTATTCCATCGCGGATGACCATAGGACAGTTCCTTGAATCTATGGCTGGAAAGGTCGCTGCGGCAAGGGGAAAACCGGTTGACGGAACGCCCTTCGTCAATGAAAAGCCAGAGGAAATAAAACGAGAGTTGATCAAGTTGGGCTTTAGTCACACTGGCCGAGAAACCCTCTACAATGGTGTCACAGGCGAGAAATTCATTGCTGGCATCTTCATGGGGATTGTATACTATCAAAAGCTCCACCACATGGTTGCAGACAAAATACATGCTAGGGCACGGGGTCAAGTTCAAATGTTAACTCGCCAACCAACAGAAGGACGGGCAAGAGGAGGCGGCCTTCGGTTCGGCGAGATGGAAAGGGATTGTCTCGTTGGACACGGTGCTGCCATGTTGTTGCGAGATCGTTTACTTGAAGAATCTGATAAGTACCTTCTTTACGTATGTGAAAACTGCGGCTACATAGCCTTTTATGACATTAAACAACGCAAGTACGTGTGCCGACTTTGTGAAGATAAGGCACGGATTTCGCCTGTAGTCGTTTCTTATGCATTCAAACTTCTTTTGCAAGAGATGATGAGCCTCTGCATAGCACCCGGTCTTAAATTGAAGGAGAGAGCATAAAGTGGCGGTGGAGCAAGCAGTTCATAAAGTCGTAGACGAACTTTATTTTGGGATAATATCCCCTCAGGAAATACGTAGATTTTCCGTCGCTGAAATACAAACTGCCGACACTTATGACGAAGACGGCGCCCCCATAACGTTAGGACTTATGGATGGCCGGTTGGGAACGCTTGAGCCGAGACAACGATGCAGAACATGCGGCAACACCGCCATAAGGTGTCCTGGACACTTCGGACACATTGAACTAGCGGTTCCTATTGTCCACATAATCTTCACTAAGATAATCTATAATCTTCTTAGGGCTACTTGTAGGAACTGTGGGCGTGTTTTATTTTCCACAGACCGCATCGCTGAAATCAGGGCGAGAATAGAACGCGTTCGTGAGTTAACGGGAACAGTATCCAACAGTCTTTATAAAAACACGTTGCGAGAGGCGAAAGGCAAAGAATGCCCTCATTGTGGGGCTTCTCAATACAAAATAGAATTTACAAAACCCACAGCTCTTCATGAGATTTTAGAAGAGGGCGCACAACGGTTAACACCGAGTATGATTCGTGAGCGACTCGAACGCATACCCGACGATGACCTCAAATTGTTTGGTTTTAACCCAAAGACTGCCCGCCCGGAATGGATGGTTCTACAGGTTCTTCCAGTTCCGCCAGTCTACGTGAGACCTTCTATAACTCTAGAATCTGGCATTCGGTCAGAAGACGATTTGACTCACAAACTTGTGGATATCATTCGTATTAATCAACGATTAAAAGAAAATATGGAAGCAGGAGCTCCTACACTCATTATTCAGGATTTGTCTGAGCTTTTACAGTACCATGTGACTACATACTTTAACAATGAGGCTTCGGGAATTCCTCCCGCTAGACATCGCTCCGGTAGAGCGCTTAAGAGCCTATCCCAGCGCCTTAAAGGAAAGGAAGGAAGATTCAGGAGCAATCTTTCTGGTAAGAGAGTGGACTTTTCAGCACGTACTGTAATCTCTCCAGACCCGAATCTTGACATCAGTGAGGTTGGAGTTCCGCTTGATATTGCTATGCGGCTTTCAATACCAGAAAAAGTTACTCTGTGGAACCTTGATGAGATGCGAAAGCTGGTAATAAATGGCCCTGAGAAATATCCTGGCACGCTTTATGTTGTGAGACCAGACGGCAAACGCATTAGACTGGAATTTGTTGCGGACCGAGAAAAAGTCGCTGAAGTTTTAGAGCCAGGTTTCATCATAGAACGTCATCTTAGAAATGGTGATGTTGCCCTTTTCAATAGACAACCATCTCTCCATCGAATGTCCATCATGGCGCATTACGTCCATGTGTTGCCCTACAAGACGTTTCGTCTGCACCTGTGTGTCTGTCCTCCTTACAACGCTGATTTTGATGGAGATGAAATGAACCTACACATTCCGCAAAGTGAAGAAGCCCAAACCGAAGCACGCCTTCTTATGCAAGTGCAAGATCAAATTCTTTCACCGAGGTTTGGGGGGCCTATTATAGGAGCAATTCGGGACTTCATAACTGCAGCATACCTTTTTACTCGGAAGTCTACCTTCCTTGCAAAAGAAGAGGTGTGCAGACTTCTGATAGCCGCTGGTTACACGGGTACTCTTCCGAAACCGGAAAAAAAGGAACCTGAGCCGCTTTGGACGGGAAAACAGATATTCAGCCTCTTTCTTCCCAAAGACTTGAACTACACGCTGAGGGCGACCGTGTGCCGTGGCTGTACCCCTTGTCTTCAAGAGCATTGTCCATACGACGCGTATGTAGTCGTCAAAGACGGCGTTTTAAAATGCGGTGTAATTGATAGAAGCTCAATAGGGGCTGAACAATCTGAGAGTCTTCTTCATCGAATAATAAAGGATTATGGTGCCCAGCGTGGGCGGCAATTCCTAAATCGTATTTGTCAGCTTCTCAAACTTTTCATGACAATGCGCGGCTTCACCTACTCTTTTGACGAACTTGAACTTTCTAGCTCTGTCCAACGGAAAATCGATCATGTAATACAGACATCTGAAGAACGAGTACAGGAGTTAATCAAGGCTTTTGAGGATGGAACGTTGCAAAGGCTCCCAGGTCAGACTCTCACCGAATCCTTTGAAATCTATGTAATGAATGAACTGGCTAAAGCTAGAGATAAATCAGGAAGAATCGCGGACAGGGCCTTTGATATAGAGAATTCTGGCATGATCATGACGAGGACTGGAGCGCGAGGATCAAGTCTCAACATTGGTCAAATAACCGCATGCGTTGGTCAGCAATCAGTACGAGGAAAACGAATTATGCGCGGATATGTTGAACGGGCTTTACCACACTTTAGAAAGGGTGATCCCACTCCTAAAGCTAGAGGATTTGTATATTCTTGCTATCGAAGTGGACTAGATCCCATCGAATTTTTCTTCCATGCTATGGGTGGACGGGAAGGACTTGTGGACACTGCTGTGCGGACACAACAAAGTGGATATATGCAGAGACGACTAATCAACGCTCTAGAACATCTGCGTATAGAATATGATGGAACTGTTCGAAACTCAATTGGTGACATCGTGCAATTCAGATATGGAGAGGATGGAGTGGATCCAGCTAAGAGCGATCATGGAAAAGCCGTTAACGTCAGCCGACTGGTTGAACAAATCAAAATCATGTCGGAAAAGGGTAAACCTGCATCCCAACAATACGTTGAAAAATGCCTCGAAAGGATCAAAGACCAACTCACGCCCATTCTCTTTGAAGAGCTGAAGAATGAGTTAGCAAAAGCTGGATTGCCTCAAGAAGGGGTGAATCAAGCAGTCACTTTAACTTTGGACAACTATAAACGTGCTCTTGTTGAGCCCGGGGAGGCTGTTGGAATAGTTTCCGCTCAATCTATAGGGGAACCCGGTACTCAGATGACGCTTCGGACGTTTCATTATGCTGGAGTTAGAGAGCAAAACGTAACTCTTGGGTTACCACGTCTAATTGAAATAGTAGATGCGCGAAGAACACCCTCTACCCCTATCATGACCATTTACCTTGACAGGGAGCATCGGAAAAGCGAAGAGAAAGCCACTGAAGTTGCGCGGGAGATCATTTGCACAACTACGGAGGACATCGCAAAAGTCATGTATATCGATTCTGGACAGGAGGCGGTTGTTGTTGAACTTGACTTAACAATGATGGAAGATCGCGGTGTTACGTTAGATGAATTAGAGAGCGCGTTGTGTCTGCCGAACTGCACATTAAGGGTAGAGGGAGATCATCTTTACTTTAAGCCAAAGAAGCCTGTAGATCTTAGAAAGTTGCTGGGCAGAGTTTCCAAGCATCTTGTCAAAGGTGTATCAAATATTCACAGGGTTCTTGTTACTGAGGAAGCGAGAAGGTGGGTTGTACGAACAGACGGTTCCAACCTATCAAGTGTTCTTGAAGTTTATGGTGTGGATCCTATGCGAACTATCACTAATCACATACATGAAACCGCTAAGACTCTTGGAATCGAGGCGGCCAGAAATCTTGTAATAGAAGAAGCGATCGGCGTACTTGAAGAGCAGGGTCTCGATGTGGATGTGAGACACGTTATGTTGGTGGCTGATATCATGACTGAAACTGGGGATGTGCGGCAGATAGGGCGACACGGGATCAGTGGCCAAAAAGCCAGCGTTCTTGCTAGAGCAGCTTTTGAGATCACTGTTCCAAACATTGTTGAAGCAGCTATAATGGGGGAAAGCGATCCGTTGAGGGGGGTAACTGAAAACGTGATAGTGGGGCAATCTATACCTATTGGCACGGGTTTAGTTGATCTCTACATGTCAACGCTGCGTCGTGAGGAGAAAAAATGATCGACATTAACAAAGCTATTGCTACAGCTGTGAGAACCGGAAAGGTTTTGTTCGGAGCTAGTAATGCTGTGAAAAACGCCAAAATAGGAAAGGCTAAGCTCTTCATCGTAGCAGCAAATTGTCCAACCAATGTTCGTGAGGATATTGAATATTATTGCAAGTTCTCTGGTATTCCAGTGATTTTTTATAATGGAACTAGTATAGACTTGGGTGCAGCTTGCGGAAAACCTTTCGTGGTTTCAGCTTTAACGATAAAGGAACTTGGTGACTCGGATATTCTTAAGCTTACGGAGGCAGTGAATGTCTAGTGGAATACGGTTCACGGGTCGAGAAATGCGGTATATAGCCTTATTTGAAAGCATAACTGGCGCAACCGCGAAGGATTGCATAGTTGATGATGAGCTTAACCGGATAATTTTTATTGTGAAAGAAGGGGATATAGGGGCTGCTATAGGGAAAGGTGGCAAAAACATTCATCTTTTAGAAAGAATGACTGGGAAAAGGCATGAAATAATTGAACATTCTGAAAATCCTGCTCAATTTATAAAAAATGCTTTGAAACCCGCTCGAGTGAATGAGATACGTATAACTGAGCGACCTGATGGGAGTACGATTGCAGTGGTTTCTGTGAGCTCTAGGGATAAAGGGGTTGCTATTGGCAAAAATGGGAGGAATGCTGAGCGGATTCGATTTTTGGCTAAGCGATATTTTCAAATACAGAATGTGAGTATCACGTAGTTTGAGGAGAGAGGTTATGGGGTCTAAGTCGCCGAAGGGCGAGTTTGCTGCGAGAAAGTTGCTTGCGAAACGGAAACGGTTTAGGTGGAGTGATATTTATTATAAGCGTCGTATGCTTAGGTTGGATGTTAAGTCTGATCCGTTGCGTGGGGCGCCTATGGGGCGTGGTATTGTTTTGGAGAAGGTTGGGGTGGAGAGTAAGCAGCCTAATAGTGCTATTCGGAAGTGTGTGCGGACTCAGCTTATTAAGAATGGTAGGTTGATTACTGCTTTTCTTCCTGGGGATGGTGCTTTGAATGTGGTGGATGAGCATGATGAGGTGTTGGTGGAGGGGATTGGTGGTTCTCGTGGTAGGAGTATGGGTGATATTCCTGGGGTTCGTTGGAGGGTTGTTATGGTTAATGGGGTTTCTTTGAAGGAGTTGGTGTTGGGTAAGAAGGAGAAGCCTATGCGCTAGTCTGTGTTTTATCTTTTATTGTTTGTTACGTTATTTTGCGTGTATCTCTCTCTTTTATAGACCCCCTATAGCCCCCATTTTTTAAGTTCTGAAAGTTTTGGGGTTGTCTGTTTGTCACGTATTTGTGTATGTCTCTCTCTTTAGACCCCCCTATATTTTTTAGTTTTTCACAAAGCTTGTTTTTCATTTGTTTTTTGAAAATAAGCTTCAAAATGGTTTATCCCACGATAGGAATAGATGGGAAAAGATACGAAAAGATAGGAATAGATGCAAAAAGATACAAAAAGATATAGAAAGATAGGAAAAGATGGGAAAAGATGGTAGCGGTATCGGAGAATGCTGTTTTCATGTGATGTTGCAAACGTGGGTGTGCTCTTTAACCGCTGGTTTCCCCTACCTATGAGGGTCGTGGGTCAGGCCAGAGTTGTTTTGGAGTTTTGTTTTGGGGTCTTTTTGCTTTGCAGTAATGTGAGAGATTTTTTCTTCTTATCGCAAGCTTCTTTGCACGCCGTTGTTATCTTTCCTTTCCACGTTTCAACGTCCTGTAGTAAGATTATTTGTTCATAATCCATGGTCGTAATGTAGTTTGCAACCTGTTTTGCAACGTAGTTTATTGTTTCAATGTCGAATGGAGTTGCGATTTCGTATTGTGAGAGGGGGTATATTTGGTCAAGTTCGGTGGGTATTACTCCGAACGGTGCTGCATACGTACATACGTGGATTTTATTCAGTTTGTCGCCTAGTTTTTGCTGATTTTCCTTCAACATTTTTTGATGTTCTCTTGATTTATGAAATGGTTTCATCTGGGTTTGTGGCAGTAAAACGAGAATCTTAGCTTCTTTTGGTGGAGAATAGCTTTCCAAAATCTTTCTTCTGTATAGGATAACTTCAGGGCGGATTAGTCCAAGAGCGCTGAAGAAGAAGAGTCCACTCTTTTTTGTTACAGGGCTGTATTTCTCAAGAGATTTGCTGTGTTTCTTCAAGTTTTTTAAGGCTTGAAGTAGTGCTGGGTGTCCATGTGCTCTCAGCTCTAGGTGTTCCCAAAGGCGTCCTTCAGTTATTGCTTGCTTTATCCGTTTTAATTCAGAGAAACTAACGTAGAGATTGTGTAGAGCAAGCATTTTCTGTCTTTCAGTCTTAGTCAGCGCTTTCACATTTTGTGGGTCGTTTTTTGCGCATGCTGGGCATGAACAGGGAAAATATCTGAGTTTATCTAGTTTGATGGTTCTCTGTTCTGTCATGTAGCGGTCTCCTCGAGCGTAGATTGCGTAGGCGGCGGAGTCAAAGAAGTCGCATCCCAGTGCTATCGCTAGTGCAAACATGAAGGGGTGGCCTGCTCCAAAAAGGTGGAGAGGTCGTTCCAGCGGTAAGTTCGTTTTCGCCGTCATAATCATGTCGACAAGAGTGTCGAAGTGGTATTGTTCCATGACTGGTGTTGGGCTTCCTAAAGCGTGGATCTGAAATGGCAACTTTCCCATTTTTCTTGCAGATCGAGCGATCAGGTCGAGATATTGTCCGCCTTGAACCGGTCCGACCCATAGAATGTCATCACGAGTTTTGGTTTTTGTCAACTGTTTTGCTCTTTTCAGAGTTTCATTCACCGTCTGTTGCGCGTACCTTTCGGAGACCCCCCAACCTGTTGGCACATCCAGTATCGTGGCAATGTCCGTGTTGATGTTCTCTTGATATTGCACAATTTCTTCTGGCGTGACTTTAACGTCTCCGTATACGAGAATTTGGTATGCTCCGGAGTCGGTCATTACTACTCCTGAAAAGTCTAGAAGATTATGTATTCCTTTTTGGATGGCTTTATTTTGGAAGTGTTTTTTTATGATGTAAGCGTTGGTTATCAGTGATGTGCACTTGAACGTTTCTTGCATGGTTTTTGGTGAAATCGGTTGAATTTTGGGATTTATGACGGGCAATAGCAATGGGGTCTCGATTGTGCCGCTTTTAGTTTCAAGTCTACCTATTCTCGCAAGTAAGTCTCTTTCGCGTATTTCAAAGGACATGGAAGATTGCCACCGAGATATGTTTTATATCTTTAGAGTTCCTCTTTAATTGTGCTGGTTTAGGAGAGTCAGGGATGGTCTGTATCGTCCAGATGTATGAGAAGCCTGTTTTAAATGACCCCGTTCTGGTTGAAGGGTTGCCAGGCATAGGGTTTGTTGCAAATATATCTGCGCTGCATTTTGTTCAGGAGTTGAAAGCAAAGCTTTTTGCGGAAATTCGTTCTTCTTCTTTTCAAGATTTTGCAGTAACGGCGAAGGGTGGCAAGGCTCGTTCTCCTATGAATGAACTTTATTATCACAAGGGGAGCGGGGAG
>Ga0209978_10000705_pt1 | contig 13152 bp, 7 predicted proteins | sample BentaG_FD_182805 | JGI IMG/M metagenome (GOLD analysis project Ga0209978, IMG submission 182805) | Deep subsurface microbial communities from South Atlantic Ocean to uncover new lineages of life (NeLLi) - Benguela_00093 metaG (SPAdes)... | ecosystem: Environmental > Aquatic > Marine > Oceanic >...
TCGCGCAGTTCACTGATGCCCCTGATTCTCTTAGCCTTGACCAGCTCGGCTATCCTTTCCACCAGGGCCGCCTTATTGGTCTGGTAGGGAAGCTCGGTAACCACTATTTGGCGACGCTCAAGTCCGGGGGTGTCGGCAACGTGGGCCTTAGCCTGAACCACTATCCGGCCATGCCCGGTAGCATAGGCATTTTTAATCCCCTCCTGCCCCAGGATAATGCCAGCAGTAGGGAAGTCAGGTCCTTTAATAAATTGGGTAAGTTCATCAACGGTGACTCCAGGATTATCAATAAGATAAGAGATAGCGTCACAGACCTCGCCCAGATTATGCGGCGGGATATTGGTCGTCATGCCTACGGCGATTCCGGAGCTACCATTGAGCAGCAGGTTGGGTAACCGAGCCGGCAGAACCGAGGGCTCCTTGAGGCTGTCATCAAAGTTGGGCATGAAGTGAACGGTATTCTTGTCAATGTCAACCAGCATCTGCTCAGAGATGTGAGCCAGGCGCACCTCGGTATAACGCATAGCGGCCGGGGGGTCGTTATCCATACTGCCAAAATTGCCCTGCCCGTCAACCAGGACATATCGCATTGAGAAATCCTGTGCCATGCGCACCATGGCGTCATATACCGAAGTGTCACCATGAGGGTGGTATTTACCCAATACCTCGCCGACAACACGGGCGCTCTTTTTATGGGCGCCGGCGCGAGTTAGGCCCAGACCGTGCATGGCATAAAGAATGCGCCGGTGTACCGGCTTTAACCCGTCCCGCACATCAGGCAGGGCACGGGAAACGATGACACTCATCGCGTAGTCAAGATAAGAGCTCTTCATCTCATCTTCTATATTTACCGGTCTGGTATTGCCTAAAACCATACTTAGCTGAACCTCCTATTCCTCTTCCTCGGTCTTTTCCTCTTCGCTCTCCAGGGACGCCTTAAGCGATATCTCCATTCCCTCCTCATCTATGTCTATTATGGAATAGCCGGGCTCCTCCACCGCTCTCTCCTCAAGTTCCAGCTCACGCTTGATTATTCTATCGCCAACCGAGGTTCGCGGCTCCTCAATTCCCTTCGGGGGAAAAGAAAGTTGCCCTGCCTGGGAAGGGTTCTGATATACCTCTCTAATAATGACCGTCACTGCGTCTTTGGTTGAGCGAACGATAGCGGCGGTGTATCGATTACCCCCCTCCATTAACTTAATAAGTCGCTGGGCATGCTTGGAGTCGACTTCGCCCAGACGCTCCCCATGACCGTTTTCCACAATTAAACTAGCCCCGTCTATCTTCAGGTAGACCCTATCGCCAGCCACCATTTTGGCCAGTATTTTGGGTGGCGCCGGGTGGTGGAGATTAACCGCCCCCGCCTTGCCCACCTCCTCAATAAAAATATGCGGCTCGGTGGTGCGAGTATCAGCCTCCGGACCGGCTACCGGTTCCCCTAACTGGTCTAAGCGGTCAAGGTTCTTTTTGGCGATGACGTTATAGGGGTCAAGTTCCATAGCCTGGCGGTAGGCTTCTTTTGCCTGGGAATACTCCCCCAGCTCCATATGGGCTCTACCCAGACGGTTATAGGCGGCGACATCGTTGGGAAAGTTATCGATTATGCTGATATTGGCGGCCACCGCCTCCCGCCACCGCCCCTCCATGGCTAGAGCGATAGCCTGCTTACTGCTCTGCCGCTTCAGTCTTACCTGTTCCTCTTCCTGATATGCCATCCCTGCCTCCTGGGTAGCCTCCCCGGACCATCATCTTAATCTAGCCAAACTACTTTAAAATGTCAAAGTATTTCAGGCGTGGGGGAAAATAAAAAAGAGGCATAAAAAAGAGGGGCTTTGCCCCTCTTAAACTGCCCTTGATAAGAAGGCGTAATCCTATCCCAATGAGCGCTTGAGAAGGCTAGGCTAGCTGATTAAAGTTTTCGTTATTTGATGTGAAAGGGATGGGGCGAAGGTAGCCCCATCCCCTCGGCATTAAACGCGGACACCTAGAGTACGATGTACGAAAGATCGTCTATTCGAATCGGGATAAGGCACTCCTAGACACATTTCGTCTGGGTGTTCGAGCAGCCATTTTGCATAGGCATATCGCGTTTTCGCACCTTTTTGCCTATTGCAGGGCCAGCACGAATCGACGGTTGAAACGCCCCCACTAGCTCTGGGGTAAGGATGTTCATCCTCTCGCGTAGCATCATTTCCAAAATGTCCGCAATAGATACATGTGTAATACATTTTTAGCGCTTACCTCCATTTTACTAGTCCTGCTAGGAGGTTACCGACCAAACCCTCTTGACATTGTCAGACTTGTATGCTAGTATCATATTGCTATACAAAGTCCCTAACAGGACAGCGTATGTGAGACCCCCTACCCAAATAGGGGGTTTCACGCTTTATAAACTAAGAAAGCGGTGACGAGTTGAAGGCTAGCCACGAGACACCATTTTTTGAATAGACTTCAAAGCTGACTGACATTGGTCAATCTGGCTCAGAAAGCTAGCGTCACGTTTTAGACTATCAATCTCAACCGCTGGTAATGTTTTCAAGTAATGCAAGAGGCTAGAGACGCTTTGCATTAATCCTTCCCTTCCACTCGGTTCCTCCGGCTTAGCTTTAGGTAGAGCTACCCATACATCCTTTAACGAGCTATCTTCTTTTAAAAACACCTCACGGGCTGTAGGTTCTGCGAATATCTGCTTCAAATCTCTAATACTCTTAGAAGTAGTGATTTCACCTTTGTCAATCCTTTGGATAATACGATTCACCAGTTTATCGTCATTACGATAAGATTTAGCTAGGCTTCTTATCTCTCTAGCATAACTTATCTGAGCAGAAAATTCTTGGTCCTGTGGCATCCTTTGAGCCAATTCCATAGCATCAACGAGCTTCCTGACCTCAGTCATGCTCACACCAAGAATAGCTTGTGCCTCCTCGATACCAACAAACTTAACTAAGTCATAGGCTACAGCTTCTTTTTCTTTAGCGCTCCAATCCTTCCTCTGGCGATGAATACTTACCCATATCCTTAACCTCTCGGAGATGTTTAATGGACGGTCCACGATTTGTGAAGGAATCTTCGCAAACCCCGACTTTTTCTGAACCGCTGAAAGTGCCTTGTATGCTTCCCATCTTCGCTCACCATCGATGAGCATATACTTACCCTCTTCACCGTCGATAGGCTCGAGGAGAACTGGATTAATTAGTGTCCCAGTCACTTCGATGTTTTTGCGTAATTCCTCGTCTGCCTTTACCCCTCGCCTTGGCTGCTCTCCATTAGGAGCGATGTTTTCTAATGGAATATCAGTTCGCTGCGATAGTTTTACTTGCACTCCATACCAATTAAGTTGAGAATAATCAAGCTTTTCTACCATTAGTTTTACCCCCTTTAATTTTATAACTGCTAGTAGCTGTTATATGTTGATAATAACAGTTATTGGCTGCTATGTCAACTATAGTTTTGCACAGATATCACAAGCATCTGAGAGTATAAGTTAGAATATATGAGATATCACGCTCTTATATCCTCCTCAGCACCTCCTCCAGCACTTCCTGCCACTCCCCACCGAGGCGTTTGGGGTTGAGGCTGAGCTGGGTTAGGCCTATTTTTATGCGGTCTTTTAGAGGCTCCAGCTGTTGCTTGTCAAAGTGCATGCCCGGAAAGCGCCTGATGACGATTTGCCTGTCCTCGGTGGAGATGGACTCAATGCTCGCCTTGGCCGCCAGCGCCTTTATCCTGACTGCGTAGAGCAGGTTCTTTACCTCCGGGGGCAGGGCGCCAAAGCGGTCGCTGAATTCCTGAGCCAGCGCCTCTACCTGCTCCGCTTCTTCCAGCTTTACCAGACTGCGGTAGAGGCTCAGCCTGGTGTTGAGGTCGGTTACATATTCCTCGGGTATGAAGGCGGGCAAAGGTAGCTCTATGGTGGGGGGTGGCAGGCGGCGGGGCTTTGCCTTGGGAAGGCCAGCCTGTTTGGCTTTTTGCGCCTCAACCGCCTCGGCCAGTAGCTGGCAGTAGAGGCTGAAGCCAACCGCACTTATAAACCCGCTCTGCCTTACCCCGAGCAGGGTCCCCGCCCCCCTGATTTCCAGGTCTTTCATGGCGATGCCAAAGCCGGCGCCCAGCTCGGTGGCTTCAAATATAGTCCTCAGGCGCTTTTCCGCCGTCGGCGTCAGGCGTTTTTCCCGGTCATAGATAAAGTAGGCATAGGCAAGATTAGCCCCACGCCCTACCCTGCCCCGCAGTTGGTACAGCTGGGTCAGGCCAAATTTATCCGCCTTGTTGACAATAAGGGTATTAACGTTGGGCATATCCAGTCCCGATTCAATAATAGTAGTGCAGACCAGAACGTCACTCTTACCCTGGGTAAAGTCAGCCATCACCCTCTCCAGCTCTGCCTCGGGCATCTGACCGTGAGCGATGACTATTTTAGCCTCGGGCACCAGTAACTCAAGCTTATCAGCCACGATGGCTATGCTCTGCACCCGATTGTGCACAAAGAAGACCTGCCCGTTTCTTTCCAGCTCTTTAAGTAGGGCTTCCCTGATTAGCCGTTCATTAAATTCGGCAACATAGGTTTTGATGGGTAACCGCTCTTCGGGAGGGGTTTCCATAGTGCTCATGTCCCTCACCCCGACCAGGGACATATGGAGGGTGCGGGGTATGGGGGTGGCGCTCAGGGTGAGCACATCTATCTCCTTCCTCATCTTTTTGAAGTGTTCCTTATGGGCGACGCCGAAGCGTTGCTCTTCGTCAATAATTAACAGCCCCAAATCCTTGAAGGCCACGTCCTTCTGCAGTAGCCGGTGAGTGCCGATGCAGATGTCCACCCTGCCATCAGCCAGTCCCTCAAGGATAGCCTGTTGCTCCTTTGGGGTGCGAAACCGACTTAATACCTCGATTCTTATCGGGAAGGCGTCCAGTCTCTGGCTGAAGGTGACAAAATGCTGTTGTGCCAGCACGGTAGTCGGCACCAGCACCGCCACCTGCTTGTTGTCCATTACCGCCTTAAAGGCGGCCCGGATAGCCACCTCGGTCTTGCCGTAGCCGACATCCCCGCAGACAAGCCTGTCCGTGGGCTTGGCTTCTTCCATATCCTCTTTTACCTGCCCCAGCGCTTCTATCTGGTCTGGGGTCTCTACATAGGGGAAGGAAGCCTCAAGTTCTTGCTGCCATGCCGAGTCGGCAGAAAAGGCAAAGCCGGGGACGACCTCTCGGGCAGCATAGAGAGCCAATAGCTCCTGAGCGATGTATTCTACCGACTCCCTGGTTCTTTGCTTGGTTTTAGTCCATTCCACCGTGCCCAGTCGGCTCAACACCGGTGGTCGCTCACTGGCGCCTACGTAACGAGTGACACGGTCTATCTGGTCGGTAGGGACATAGAGTCTGTCGCCAGCCGCATATTGCAGGGCAAGATATTCCTTTTCCGTGCTGTCAGTCCTCTTGGTGGTAACGCCGGCAAACTTGGCAATGCCATGCTCAATATGGACTACATAGTCGCCCGGAGTTATGTCGGCAAGGAGGATGTGGTGCGGCACCGGGTGTCTCTTGGTCAGCCGCCGCTGCTTGATAAAACCGAAGATTTCGGCATCGGTGACCAGGTAGGTGTCATTATTCATAACCCAGCCCTCAGCCAGTGAGCCCTGGATTAGGGTTAGTGAGCCTGGCGGGGGTATTTGCTTGATTTCGGTGAGGAGTGGGGCAATAATATCTTCTTCGTCAAGTAGCTCGGATAATCGACTCGCCTGATGGCTGATGAGGATGAGCCTATATTTTTGCGACAGCATCTGCTTGGCTTTTTTGATGAATGACGGTAGCTGTCCGACATAACCGGGGGCGGGAGTAAAGCCTAACTGGTATGGTTGTTCGTTGATAAGACCCCAGGCAGTGAGCGTCAGGCACTGCCGGTTTTTTATTCTCGTCTCCAGCTCTCCCCGGGTGAAATACGGTCTGGGGAAATTAAGGGGCAACTCCCCGTCTTTTATTTTCTCGGTGCGCAACTCGCTGGCTTCGGTATCAAGGTCTTCCACTGCCAGTTTGATATTGGCCGGTTCATCCAGTATTAGCAGGGCATCCTGGGACAGGTAGTTCAGGATGCTGTCCTGGTTGAACAGCGGGGCGTAAAACTGTATGTTGCCGGGTCTCTGTTTATTGAGCAGCATGGTTATTTCCTGCTTGAACTGCTGGCGCACCTCGTCATTGCAGCCAGTCAGGCTGAGGTTACTTAAGACTGGCTCCAGTTCTCCTAATAAGCGGGTTAGCACCTCGGTGGCGGGACCAACGGTTATTGCTGACACTTCTCTTAGCGAGCGTTGATTTGCCGGGTCAAAGAGGCGGATACTGTCTATGGTGTTGCCGAAGAACTCGAGCCTGGCGGGGAGGTCACTGGTGGGGGGATAGATGTCAATGATGCCACCGCGATGGCTTATCGTGCCTGGCATCTCCACCATGCTTTCCATGCGGTAACCCGTAGACTCCCATTGACTTAACAGGCGGAAGGGCTCGATATCCATGCCCGACTTTATGGTGTGGAAAGTAGAGGCGAAATCGGCATACGGTGCTACCTTCTGCATAAGTGCCGGGGCTGAGGCAACAGTTAAAGGAGTGCGGTCGTCTCTATTAGCTAAAGCCGAGAGCACCTGAATTCTTTCCAGTTCGGTAGAGGTATCTGAGGCAATGCGCTGATAGGGCAGGGCATCAGGCTCGGGGAAGAGTTTTATTTCCGTAGACGGACACCAGGTCAATAGTTGCTCATGGAGTTTCTTACTGTTTTCGGGCTGTGCCGTAACCACGAGCATAGGTAGCCGCAAGCGGTGATACAGAGCCGCAATGAAATAAGGCTTGGCGGCATTGAGCACTACTGCCTTGGTGCTACCCCTTGGCTGTTTAAGCTCATCTACCAGCTGGCGGTAGGCAGGCATCTCCTCGATGAGATGGAGCAGTTGAGTCAGGTCTAAAGTCATTCTTTATTTTTCCAAACACCGATAGGGCTCGCCGAAAACGACCAGCCCTCCAGGTAAAATTCTAGCATAGCGCTGGGGGCATAACAAGCTTAGCTTGTTGCGAAATGGATGCATAGATGATTAATCTTGACACTAGTGATATAACAATTTACACTTCCATATATGGCAACCAAGAAAGAGATTCGAGCACGTATTTTAAAAGCCATCAATGCCAAAACGGGCAAGAGTCCAGTATGCCCAATATGCGGTCACAATGTCTGGTCTCTTGGGAGTGGCTATGTTGCGATTTCAGCCGAAAAACATCCGGTCGACCAAACTACTGGTGGGAAGGTTTTCCCCTTGGTACCCCTTTTATGTACCTATTGTGGCAACACTCATTTGCTCAATTTGTTTTATCTTGGTTTCACCGTAGACGATTGGGACTCATTGGAGTTAACTGGAGATGGCTAAAGCCAATAAACTCACCGTTAGGTCTGGAGGAAGAATTTCGCCTGCCATACCTGCTGATGTTCAGGTCATTGAGCATGGGCGAGATATACATATGTATAAAGTAACAGATGAAGAATTAGATACATTGGCAAGGGGACATCATTCTCTTAACCTCTTCTTTTTTTCACTATGTATTGGTGCACTAATGATACTTTTCGTTACATTGTTAACTATTACCTTAACAGATAGGATATTTGCCACATTTATTGCCCTAACATGTGTATTGGGTATATTGGGAACCTACTTTGGGATAAAAGCATGTATAGAGAGGCGGGCAATAAATCAAGGTATCAAACAAATTAGAGAGAGCAGGGAAGTATCTACATAGAAATATCGCATAGGCGTTTACCCGCTGACACAATTCCTTGGTGTATCAGGAAAGGCTAAAGCCACAGCTTGCGTCACAATGATTGGCAATAAACTGTGAACTGTTACCTTTCGGCGACGCCTGACAGTAATGTCGTTTAGGCGTCTATGGTCTTTTAGTCTGCCAAATACATGCTCAACAGCAACTCTCTTAAGCTCAGTTTTTGGTCGTTTATTAAGGGTTGGTAAATAATCTCTTATTGTCCAACTTGTCTCAGCTTGCTATAATGGAGGAAATTTATTTAGGTTTGCGGTAAATGGATAAAACCAAGGATAGAAAATCTAACCTAAGCTTGCCCTATCACCGAATAGTGGCTAAACTTGGCACCAGCCTGCTTACTGGCGGCAGTGACCGCCTAAACCAGGACATAATGTCGAAGCTGGTTGCCCAAGTAGCCCGGCTTCACCAGCAGGGGTTGGAACTCATAGTGGTTTCCTCCGGGGCAATAGCCTCCGGCAGGTATAAGCTGGGGCTGCCCACGAAGGTTAAGGGTATTCCGCTTAAGCAGGTATTCTTCTCGGTGGGGCAAAGTCGCCTGATGTATGTCTGGGAGCAACTGTTTGGTCAACACAATATTACGGTGGCTCAGGCTCTGCTCACCAGGGCCGACCTTTCCGACCGGGCTGGTTATCTAAATGCACGCAATACTCTTCTGGCTTTGCTGGAGCTTCGGGTGTTGTGCGTTGTCAATGAGAATGATGTGGTGGCGGTGGACGAGATTCAGGAGACTACATTCGGCGATAATGATAATCTGTCAGCTATGGTAGCTAATCTGGTTGATGCTGACCTGCTGCTGCTTCTTACTGATACTGCTGGACTATATACGGCTGACCCACGCCGTGAGCTCAACGCTCGTCTTATTTCACGGGTGGAGAGGATAGATTCAAAGATTGAGCGCCTGGCGGCTGATGCCCCCAGCCCCCTTGGCACCGGCGGGGTGGTTACCAAGATAGAGGCAGCCAAGCTGGCTACTGCCTCCGGGGTAACCGTGGTCATTGCCGATGGCAGGGAGCAAGATGTTATTTTGCGCTTGGCAGCCGATGAGGCGATAGGCACCCGTTTTGTGCCGGCTGCCAGCAAGATGGAGAGCCGCAAGCGCTGGATGCTCAGCGGGCTGTCCACGAGAGGAGGGCTGGTGGTGGATGCTGGGGCTACCCTGGCGCTAAAGAAACAGAGCCGGAGTCTGCTCGCCGCCGGCATTAAGCAGATTAAGGGGAAGTTCGAGCGTGGCGACATAGTCAATATCTATGACCCTCAGGGGTCTCGCCTCGGCTGTGGCATAACCAACTATAGCTCCAGTGATATTGAGGTTATTAAAGGGGCTCACTCCGGGGAAATCGCCACCCTCCTTGGCTATGACTACGGCTCAGAAGTAGTGCACCGGAATAATCTGGTAGTATTATAGGTTTGGGGCAAGAAGGGATGTTTGAAGAGGCGAAGCCCCTCTTAAAAAGGAGTAAAAATATGAAATCGGCGATTGAAGAGCTGGAGGCACAGGGGAAGGCAGCCAAGGCGGCTTCCCGTCGGCTGGCTTACCTTTCTACCGAGATAAAAAACAAGGCTTTACATAATATTTCTGATGCCCTGTTAGCTAAGAAGGGGGAAATACTAGCCGCCAACGAAATTGACTATAAGGAGGCTGAGGCGTCAGGGATGAGTGCGGCCATGCTTGACCGGCTGCTCCTCTCCCCTAGCCGACTCGAGTCGATAGCCCAGGATGTGTTGACGGTGGCAGCTTTGCCTGACCCGGTGGGAGAAGTATTTGAGATGCGCACCCTGCCCAATGGTTTGCAGGTGGGTAAGAAACGGGTTCCGTTGGGTGTAATTGGCGCCATTTATGAGAGCCGACCCAATGTTACTATAGACATCTCCGTCCTTTGCCTGAAGTCGGGTAATGCCATTATCCTCAGGGGAGGCGAGGAAGCAGTTCACTCCAATAGTGCCTTAGCCAGAGTGGTTAAGGAAGCTTCGGTAAAAGCCGGTGTGCCTGAGGGGGCAGTGCAATCTATTGATAGTATTGACCGAACTCTGGTCAGGCATATGCTTAAAATGAGGGATGTCATTGACCTGCTTATTCCCCGGGGTGGGGCAGGATTAATGAAACTTGTCTCGGAAAACGCCGCTATGCCTGTCATTACCGGGGGGATTGGCGTTTGCCACACCTATGTGGACAAGAGCACCGATGTGGCTAAAGCAGTGGCTATAGCCGTTAATGCCAAGGTGCAGCGACCTACGGTTTGCAATGCCTTGGACACCCTGCTGGTTCATGCTGATATTGCCCGGCGCTATTTACCCTTAATTGCTGCGGAGTGGGCAAAGGCTGGGGTGGAGATGCACTGCGATGAGCGTTCTTTGTCTATCCTTAAATCACATTCCGGGTTAAAGCTTGTCCCGGCTACTGACGAAGATTGGGGGAAGGAGTTTCTGTCGCTGGTGGCAGCGGTCAGAGTGGTTGATTCTCTGGATGAGGCACTGGAGCATATTGAGCGCTGTGGCTCAGGAGCAGATGAGGCTATTGTCACTGAGGACTATAATGCTGCCATGCGCTTCCTTAATGAAGTGGATGCCGCCTGCGTCTATATCAACGCCAGCACCCGTTTCACTGATGGAGGGCAATTTGGCCTGGGAGCCGAGGTAGCCATCAGCACCCAGAAACTGCATGCTCGGGGTCCTATAGGGTTAAAGGAACTGACCACTTATAAGTGGATTATCTTTGGCAGCGGGCAGGTGCGCTCTTAAGCTGTCTCTGCGGTACCCTACTTAACCACCACGGTCAGGGTGAATGTCCAGGCTCCCTTCTCACCGCCTTCCCAGGGCCGGCTATAGGCTATGGATATAGTGCTCTCGCCTTCCTTGAGTGCCTTGAAAGTCCATACTTCTTGACCGGGGGTGCCGGGTGGAGGGGGTGGTTCACTTTCGGGAGACACGAATTTGTGGTCTACCTGTTCCAACACAGTTTGGTCAGTAATTTGGGCCGACTCCCATAGAAAGCCGGTCGTTGGATTTGAGCACAAAGTTACTGTCAATGTGCCGTCAACAGCAACTTCTGTTTCTCCACTAATATGCTGGTCCTTCATAAAGTCGTCACAGGAAAAGTCAATAGATGCTTGCTTTGAGGCGGGGAGACAAGCAAATAGGAATAGTGAGATGGCAACCATAGCACACACCAGGATTAGCTTTGATTTCATTTTTCCCCTCTTATTTTTTTATTGTTTCCAGGGCAGATTGCTGAGCTTGGAATAGTTGCTCGATGCCTTTTTGAGCCAAGGAGAGCAAGGAATCAATGGTCTCCTTGGTGAAGGGCTTGGTTTCCGCTGTGCCCTGAACCTCAACAAACTTGCCCTGGCTGGTCATCACCACATTAAAGTCAGCCTCGGCATTGAAATCCTCATCATAGCACAGGTCAAGCAGCATATTGCTGTGCACGATGCCAACACTGGCGGCGGCTACCGCACTGTCTAGGGGTATGGATGATATTATCCCCATATTTGCCAGGGTTTGCATTGCTTGATACAGGGCTACATAGGCACCGGTAATAGCGGCTACTCTGGTGCTGCCATCTGCCTGAAGCACATCGCAATCTACGATTAAGGTTCTCTCGCCTAACGCAGTGAGGTCGGTTACCACTCGCAACGAGCGTCCGATGAGGCGTTGTATCTCCTGATTTCTGCCGGCAACCCTGCCCAGTGATGAGTCACGGGGGGTGCGAGTAACTGTAGAGCGGGGTAGCATGGCGTATTCGGCGGTAACCCAGCCGGTACCCCCTCCTCTAAGGAAGGCGGGTACCCTATCCTCCATACTAGCCGAGCACAGCACCCGGGTCTTTCCCAGTTCGATTAGTGCCGAGCCTTCGGCAAAGCTCTGGAAGCTGGTGGTTATCTTTACCGGTCGTAGCTCATCCCAGGCGCGTCCATCAACCCTTTTCATATAAAATCTTCCCTTCTAGCTCGTGGTTTATGCCCAAGTATAGCATTGATAGGTGGTAATGACAATTTTAATCTACCTCACCCCCTTTATCCCCCTCTCCTTCAAAGGAGAGGGGGAAGGAAATAGAAGAGGGGCTTCGCCCCTCTTAGACACCTCATTGTATTAGATTCTCAGAGTAGAGAGAGGATTTTGTTAAGAAGGGTAAAGCCTCTCTTAAACTCCCCTCTTGGATCAGGTTCTTTAGTGAGGGAGGGTAATTTCTTTAGAAGGGCTTCGCCCCTTTAATAAATTCTTTCCCTCTCCTCTTAAGGAGAGTCAAAGAGAGGTGAAGCCCACTTAGACACCCTCAGGGAGAGTCAAAGAGAGGCGAAGCCTCTCTTGTATAAATAATTCCCCTTCCCCTTGCTAAGGGGAAGGGGATAAAGGGGATAGGGTTACTAAAAATAAAGGACGAGGGGTTGGTGAGCTAGCCTTTTCTTAGTAGCTAATTTCTAGGTGGTGAGCTTTGACCACTGCATATAGGGCTGATAGAATGGTGGCTATGAACATTTGCCCTGAGATTATTAGCCTGATAGGCGAAATCAAGAATGACAAGGTTCATGGTGCCAGTGAACTGGCAAGGCAAGCGGCAAAGGTATTGAAAGTTGCCGCTGGGCAGAGTCAGGCAGACAGCGCTGAGGCGTTTTTACTGGAGCAGGGGGAGGTGGGGGAGGGACTGATGTCAGTCCGTCCGGCAATGGCACCTATATTTAATATCATCAGTCGTTTGCTCAATAAAGTAGCCGGAAAAGCTGAGGGGATGGATTTGGATTCAGTCAGGCGCCTCACCGTTTCTAAAGCTGATGAAGCAATCAGTAACTCATTACGAGCTATTGCTCAGATTGCTCAATATGGCTCCGAACTGATTGTTGATGGCGACAAAATAATAACTCATAGCTATAGCTCAACGGTGGTGGCAATGCTTGAGGCGGCCTTTGCCAAACACAGAGGTATTGAAGTGATTACTACCAGGTCGGGAGGGAGTCGCACTGGAGAGACGATTGCCCGGGAACTGGGGCGTTACGGAATACCGGTTACCTTTATTGATGATGTGGACGTGGGGCTTTACCTATCAACGGTAAATAAGGCTGTGGTCGGTGCCGACAGAGTATGTGCTGATGGCAAGGTGGTCAATGGCATTGGCACTTATCAGCTAGCCCTGGCTGTGAAAAGAGCTGGCATTCCCTTTTATGTATTAGGCGAGACGCTTAAGCTTGACCCCGGGCTGAGGAGTGACGAGGTTGATTTGGAGGAGAAAGAACCATCTGAGGTAGTTGAACCGGGAAGGTTGCCACCACAGGCCAGGGTTAAAAACCCCCGCTTTGATATTACCCCACTTGAGCTGGTTAACGGAATTGTTACTGAGAATGGCTTGCTTGC
>Ga0209978_10000706_pt1 | contig 13151 bp, 7 predicted proteins | sample BentaG_FD_182805 | JGI IMG/M metagenome (GOLD analysis project Ga0209978, IMG submission 182805) | Deep subsurface microbial communities from South Atlantic Ocean to uncover new lineages of life (NeLLi) - Benguela_00093 metaG (SPAdes)... | ecosystem: Environmental > Aquatic > Marine > Oceanic >...
AAAAAATTCTTTCACCACCTAATTAATTAAAACGATTTATGTATCCGGTGAACATAAATAATTTGTATCAGTTCAAATCTAATTTTCTTAGACATTTGGGATGAGATTGAAGATACTAATTCTTGGCGATGGCAGCGTACCAAGCTTATACAAAAATTATAGGGCTGATCCTTTAGCTAGATATCTGTCTAAAATGGGTCACAAAATAACAGTATTATGTCCAAAACCGAGAATAACTGATAAGAATTATTCAAAGCATTTTAAAGATGTTAAATTTGATTACGTGTCAAGCTATAAGAACATTAAAGTTCCAACAGATTTAGTGCATAGATTACGCCAATTAACGACTTTAATGATTAAATTAAACCACCTTCTAAATACTGAAAGATTCGATCTAATCCGAGCAATATCCCTAATCCCAGGATATATTGCAACAATAGTAAGTAAAAAACATCACATACCCACTATCACAAATGTGAGCGATTTTTACAGTGACCTCTATAAACACTCGGATTTACCTTTCCCATTAATAGCATCCAATATTCTAAGAAAGATGGAGGAAGTTGTCGTTAAGAAGAGTGACATATTTATTGTCGACTCACCAATACAAAGAAAATATTGGAAAAAAAGAGGATTAAATGAAAAGAGAGGGGTTGTTATCCCTCACGGTATTTATCCAGATCGTTTTAATTCTAAGGCTAATCAGGAAATAGTAAGGAAAAAATATGGGATTAATGATGCGACAAAGATTATTTATTATCATGGGGATATCAGCCATCAAGATGGTGTCGATGTCTTAATCGACAGCGTACCATATATCATTCAAAATGAAGAGAATGTCAGATTTATGATTGTTGGTACAGGTACAGAAAGGTATATGACAAGATTGAGAAGAAAAATTGAGGAATACAGAGTACAAAAATTCTTCATATTTACAGGGTGGGTCCCACATTTCTTTATTCCGCAGTACATCGCAACTGCCGATTTATGTGTAGCCCCATTTAGACTCGCTCTCACATCTAACACAAGCCTATCAAACAAGATCATCGAATATTTAGCTATGCGAAAACCAGTAGTAGCCAGTCGTGGAGAGGGAACCAAAGAAATGATAGGCGACACAGTAGTTTATGTAGATCCTGAAAATCCTCAAGATTTAGCAGATGCCATTATCAAAACATTAAATCATGATTCTATGAAATCCATCCATCAAATAGAAACAATAATTTCAAGATTAAATTGGGCAAAAATCATGAACAATGAGGAAGAAATTATCTCAAATATAAAAAACATTGAAGATGTTGACTTCCGAAAATATGATTATTTCCTTCAATAAAGATACCTAATATTTTCTCGAGATCTTATGTGAAGAACCGTTTTAAGCCACTTAAGAACAACGATGCAAACTCCATAATGTCAAATAAATTATCCTCATAGAGTAGGTGTTAAACCAGTTTATCTAAAATTTAAAAAAATAACTACACAATCCAATAAGTTTATGTCAAAGAGAATAGTAAATAATCCGGTTTAAACTTATACTCTATTTAATGCCAATTAGAAAGAAGTATTGAAGAATCCAGTTTCAGAGGATCAAAGGAGCATGTTAAGAGCAGGAAAAGGAGCCATTTATGTCGCAATACAGAGTGTTTCACAATTCGCAATTGGTTTGCTTTACTACTCAATCCTCGCAAGATCACTAACAGAGGCTGAAATTGGGATCATATCCACTCTTTCTTTCATTTCATCCATTTATATTATTGTTGCGCATTTATCGCTACCCATTGCAGCCACAAAACATATATCTGAATTTATGGGTAAAAATGATGAAGAAGGTGCCTCCGCTGTTGCAAAAAGAACAATTAGACTAGTTATACTCATATCTATACTAGTACTTGTAGGAATCTATGTCACATTACAATTTTTATTTGAAATTGATCAATCAATTAAATTATTAATAATGATCTCATGTGCAACAGGTTTCTTCGCAACGATAAAAACCACATACCTCGCAATTCTACGCGGCCTACAAATGTTCGGGAAGTATTCGATTACAATTACTTTAGCCATAATAGCCAATCGGGTAATTGGTATAACGTTAATTTTATTAAACTTCAATGTATTAGGCGTAGTCATAGGGTGGTTAATCGGAGAAGTAATAGGAGTAATACTGGTAACATCATTCTATCGTGGAACGTTACCTAAAACAGAAAAATTCTATAGTTCACGGCAATTATTAACATTTAGTATACCCCTCTTTGTTACAACGTTGATAGGAACAACTTCTACATGGGCAGATCGCATCATCTTTTTAGCACTTACATCAGACTTGGAAAAGTTGGGTATCTATGATTTCGCTATTAGAGGGTCACATACACTGGCACTTATCTGGATCACACTGAGTGTCATAACACTCCCAGCATTTTCAGAATTATTCAGTCAAACAAATAAGAGAGGATTAAGTGAAGCGATTTCAAAGACCACGCGGTATCTTGCTTATATCATCTTTCCAGCAGCTTTTGGTCTGGCAACAATCTCAAAGACAGCCATGGCTCTACTTTACGGATGGCAATACGCGATAGGAAACGTATTATTGTCGATACTAGCGATCTTTTCAATATTTTCAGCTTTTGGAGCCGTTGTAGGATCTGCTCTTCAATCGATGGGAGAAACAAGAGTCTTCATTAAGATCACATTAGCAACATTGTTAACGAATATTTTGATAAGCATTACATTAATACCAATCTTAAACGTATTAGGCTCAACTATAGCACAAGCAGCAACAATGGTAGTGGGATCCACATATGCATTTTATGAATTAAGGAAAAGGCTTAAGATCAAAATTGATAGAGACGTATTGTGGAAACCTCTCTTCGCATCTAGTATAATGATTATCCCGCTAATTTTATTCGAATCTTATTATTCAGGAGTCGTATCTGATAACTCAATAATAAATATCATCATCGAGATTGGAATTGGTGTCTTAACCTATAGTGTGATGTTGATTTTGGTACGTGCATTAAATGAACAAGATTTTAATGAAATCGAAAAAATAATACCAAAACCCTTTTCAAAATTGTTACAATTATTTAAAAAAATCTTCATACGAGAGAGATAACACCTTCAAATGGTGAAAACAGAGAAATAGTGACAATTTACAGATAGTCTTATTATATCACAGATTCAGTTTCTAACTTCAGGAAACTACACAATCTAAGTCTCTTTGAGGACTTTAATCTAATTTATTTATTATTACAGTTTCGTTCTCCAATAATTTATTGATTTTTTTAAACCTTCTTCTAAAGTGTATGTAGGAGTCCAATTTAGAATCGTTTTTGCTTTACTATTATCACCGATTAACATTTGAATATCTAATGGTCTTGCCGGTATTGTATTCCAAATGATTTCACCTTTAAAGTCTGTAAATTTTTTGATATTCAATGTTAACTCTTCAATTGATACACCACGACTTGTACAGAAGTTAAATACGTCACCGATCGCTTTTTCGTTTCCTAAACAGGTGAGGTAAGCATTAACGTGATCGTCGACGTACATGAAATCCCGCACAGGTGTTGGGTCACCAAGCAGAACCCTTTCACCCTTTAGCATCTGTACAATCGTTCGTTCAACTACAAAGTGTGTATTTTTCTTGCGACCATGGGTATTAAAATTACGGAAAATTGTTACTGGGAAATCATATGCATCATGCAAGTATTGAAGATATTTATCTGCAGCTACTTTACTTACTGAGTAAGGGCTATTTGGGTTTAATTCAGCGTCCTCTTTGATTGGAAAATGCTTTTGATTTCCATATTCCTCAGAGGTTCCAGCGAATAAGAAGTGTTTAAAGTGTGAAACTTCCTGTAAACATGCTTCAGCTAATTTTACTGTACCGAGAAAATTAGTTTCAAGAACTTCTAGTGGATGATCATAAGAGAAAGAGACAGCGCTTAGAGCTGCTAAATGTATAATGTACTCTGGTTTTATATCTCGAATGTTTTTTCTAATGGAGAAGTAATCATTTAAATTGCAAAATATAGTTTTAACTGATCGTTGACTGCCAAGGACATATCTTCCTGCCACATACCTGTCGAGAGAATAAACATCATAATCCAATTCTACAAGTTTTGGGATAAGGTGGCTGCCGATAAATCCTCCACCACCTGTAACTAAAACCTTCTCACAAGTCATCAAGTCCCACCTCTAGCGAATTAATATACATTTCTTACTCAATATAAACTATAGGTTCACATATATGATTAAATATTAACATTTACCAATTTTATTTTTTGAAATAATTATATATAACTTTTAAGCGAGAATGTAAATAGATGTACGAAATGTAATAGGGTGCAGAGGAAAAATAGTTGAAAGTTGGAATAGTAATTCCTGCTTATAAAGAAGAGAATGTAGCGGGTATAGTAAATCATGTTAAAAAAATTTTTCCCAATTCACTCATCATTTGTCCATGCGATGATGAGAACACTTCTAAATTAGCTTTAAATGCGGGTGCAATTGTTCCACCAAGAAAAAAACGAATTGGGTATGGAAAAAGTCTTGTGGAAGGGTTGTATTTAGCCGCTCATACTTATGATTGTGATTACATTTTTGAGATGGATGTAGATCATCCTGTTCATGAACTTAAAAATATGTTCAATTTTACTAGACAACAAAAAATTGACATGTGTGTCGGAAACGAAAAAGCGGAGTGGAAACAAGAGAGAAGATTTGCTTGTTGGTTAGCTAATTTATTTCTCGTGAATTACATTGTTGAACATCCAACTTGTGGTTTTATCTGTTTTAGAAAGAAAGTTTTAACGTCCATTCCGTGGAATCATATTAAAAGTAATGGCGATTTCGTCCACATAGAGTTACTATATTGGGCAAAAAAGATGATGTTTAAGATTGGAGAGTACGAATTTAATGGACATGCAGGTGAGAGGAGATATAGTTTTAAAAGAATTATGGATTGGCTCATGAATTTCTCAAGGCTTATTCGCCTAAAATACTTCTAATTTTCCTTAGAACAAGAAGGATGAATGCAGAAAAAGGAACTGTGGCTAAAAGGGTCACTAGTTTTCCAATTTTTTAAAGTGTTAACTCAATGGAGACAAGTTTGAATTCCTTCTTACGCATCCAACTTCAATACATTAGATAGATAAATTTGGAGAAATACCATAATTTTTTATCAGCTGTATTTCAATCCGATAAACAAAATATGATTTACACGAGAATTATCGCATGTATTATATCAACGAAATTAATTATTATAGAATAACCATAGCTTATAAGTAAAACTTTGTATAAAAATATTTTCCGAATTTAAAAGTGATTTGATCAAGTTGGCTAGACCCCCTTTAAAGGATTACTTATTCTTAGGAAAGGAGAAAAGGAGTACCATTAGGCTTTCAATGGTACAGTTTATACAGAGCACTAAATTTGATCTGCTAGGTCTATTTCTCCTTTCAGCATTTACATGCCGATCTCTTTTCTCATTAAATCTTGACTTTGTTGCTGGAACTGATTCTTTAGGTATTCGATCATACATGTCAATGTGGTCTTATCTGGAACAGAATTTTAAGTCTTGGTTATTCACTTGGACACCGTTTCAAGGAGGTGGTTTAACAACAAATCTACCAGTACCAATATTCTTAGTAAGTAGTGTAGTGAGCGTTATCTTTTCTTCACTACCAGGTTTTGTGACATTCATAACAAAGATGATGCTATTTCTCCTATTTCCTATAGCAAGTTTTTCGATGTATCTCTTTACATATAATCTTCTCAAGAGTAGATCTGGTTCATTTATAGCAGCTCTTTTCTATATGTATAACCAATTTTTCTTAAGCGAACACATTTCAGAGGGCCATTTCATTATAGCATTTGGTTATGCTTTGGCTCCTCTTATTCTTTTAATGCTGGAAAAGGTTATACGATTCCCTAACATGAAGAATGTCTTGATCTTATCTATCATTCTATTATTTTTTTTAGATTCTAGGTCTCAATCGACGTATATAATGAGTTTATTGGCAGCCGTATACATTTTCATTCGGAGTTTTCAGATCAAGCATGATATGAAATCACGAATTAAGGGAACAATTGCAATTCTATTGGCAATAGGCATCTGTGTACTATTATCTGCTTATTGGCTAGTTCCCGAAATGTTTGTTGTAAAAAATTCAAGTGTGTTGTTTCGTGTTTATCACAGTATAGATGATGCGTATAAATTTGGGTTTAATTCCATCATTGATGCATTGTCTATTAGAAGCTCGTCTGAGAACATTTTTGGTCAGAGGATTCCTTTTTGGGAAATACCAATTCTTCAACAAACAGAGTTAAACTTCTTAATTTTAATTATTCCAGCTTTAGCATTTATGGCTCTGATATTTAAGAGAGACCGAGTGACAAAATTTTTTACGATAGTTGCTTTATTTGCTTCGTTTTTGGCATTGGGACCAAATGGGCTGCCTTTTGAGATCTTTGTATGGTTATGGACTCATGTTCCTGGATACTCAACATTTAGAGTGGGGGGTAGATTTCTAATGGTGACGGCACTAGCGTACTCTTACTTGATTAGTATCACAGTTGATTCTTGTTCGAAAAGAATCCGATCTTGGGTAGGCTTTGATTTAGAGAAGCAAGCTTCTTCTTCACTTCTTAAAAAGATCAAAGTGTATTTTGGGAAGTATAGAGTTCTAGAAAAATTGTTTGTAGTAATTGTGATAATTATCATTTTTCTTTATTCTTGGGTTGGAAGTGTTGAGGGGTTCAAGGTGTACACTTGGCCTGATGAGTATATTGAACCTTTTCAATGGATTGGAGATCAACCTGGAGATTACAGAATTGTAACAACACCTTATCAAAGACTTTACTCTAAATATTCTTGGTCATCTGCAACTTTAGATCTTGGAGTTTTCAGCTTTTTTATACATAATAAGGGTGTCTTTGTCGGGGGATCAGGGTATATAGCGGATTATACGCCATTCGTTGGTAACCTCCTTAGATCCAATTTAACAAATTCACTTAGTTCACTTTTAGGTATCGCAGGTGTACGATACATCGTTAGTGAACCTGATACAAATTTAAATGAAAAACTTGTCCTTGAAAAACAGAATAATTTAGTTACCATTCAAATGGGGAATGTATCAATCTTTGAGATCTTGCAGTATTCGGAACACATCTTTACTACCGAAAATTCAGCACTTGTTTTTGGAGGAAGAAACTCGATAACATCCCTATTAAGTGTTAATGAATTTGAACTTAATAAATGGACACTACTCTTTTATGATCAGGTTCCACAATTAAATTTAGAATATGATCAGACCATTTTTGCTGGGGTAACACTTCAGGATATCGCTTTTTTGACCTATGGGTGGAATGATACAATACAACTTGCAGATTATGCCTTTCCAAGTGCCAATCAAAGTAAGTATTGGACAAGCCATACACAATTACTTGACAAAGGGTTCCTTATGTTCAGTGGAAGCACCCTTACAACTAAAGGAAGGGTAAGTATAGACATACCTCTTATAATCCAAGAAGAGGGGCAATATGAGCTCTGGATGAGAATTGCATATGGGCCTGATCGAGGGAAACTGACAATTGAGATGGATGGACAAACGATAGAGTCAGAAATATACCCCTATGTTCCTTATCCTTCCGGTTTACATTGGATCAAACTTCAAAACGTTTTTCTTAGTTCTGGAAGTCATGTGATTACGCTTACCAATGACGGTAACGGATATAATGATGTCGATGTAATCGCTGTAATTCAACCTGACCGGTTAGAATCAGTTTATAACAAAGCCCTTAATGATATCCAAGACCTGGATTCTAGAGTAATCAATGTTATAGAAGCCGAGACTGCATTTGCACATAATTTGAATGGTTGGTATCCTTCTGAAAGATGGGGGTGTAATGCTAGTAATGGAGTCACTCTTACATCCGATACATTGACTTTGAGTTCAGCTCAAATCTTCATCCCAAAGGATGGAAATTATAAAATTGCTGTACGAACAGTTGAAAGTGAAGAGCATGGAAATCTCCTTTTACAAGTAGACGATGGAAATATAACCAAACTAGAATGTAATAGTTCTACGACACGTTTTGTTTGGCATGAAGTAGATCCTGTTCCAATGAACAGGGGTGAACATATATTAAACATAATAAATGATGGAATCGGTAAAGTTGATTTAGACGAAATCATAATTTACTCACTAAAAGAAACAGAAGAGAGCACATCAATAAAAGAACTATTTTCTCCTCAGATTTCACAACTTACTCAGTTCAATTACACACAAATTACCCCAACTGAATATGAAGTAAAGATTACAACCGATGAACCATTCTGGTTAATTTTCAGCGAGTCTTTCAATCCACTGTGGAGAGCATATATTGATAATGAGGAGATAGAAAAAGTGGTCGCGTACTCATTTATGAATGGATTTCACGTTGATAAGACTGGAGATTTAGTAATTCAAATTTATTTTACGGGTCAAACGTATTTTTATATCGGAAGCCTAATCTCAGTATCCACCTTATTTAGTGGCGTAATATATCTTAAATGGATTAAAAAATTTAAAATCTTAAAGAAGTTGATGAAAGTAGTCAATCGTGTTTAAAGTTTGAAAATAGCTAAAAAAAGTTATGATTCATTTACCCTAATGTGACCATTCCTCTAAGTGGGTGATGTAAAAAATTGTCATTCAAAACGTTCATCCGTAAGATCAGGAGGAAAAGAATCCTCACCTTAATTATTTTAATAATAATTATCGGAGGAGTTGTATCAGTTTATACTATTAATTGGTGGAAAATGATTATTTCTGGGATATCAATAGAAAAAATCACACCAGTACTGAAATATTACGGAAGATACTTCACACTCAACGTCAAGGCATCTGGTAACGTTGAAGTAGATATTGCAGACATCTTTATCAACCAATCAAAAATAGCTACATACACAATCGATACACGACATCTTGATCCAAATGAATCAGCGAATATCACTATATTGTATTATTGGCTACAAGAAAGTGTATATACAGTAACAATAACCACAACCCAAAAAACCCAGATAGAATCAACAGTGAAAACTCCTTCAGTATCACCAACAGCATCACTAAACATCATCAGTGTGATGAATGAAGTGTTATATCCTGATCAACCAAGCTTAAAGATGAAGTTTAATTACAATATATCCTCGTATGGATTCTTATCAGCCTATACAGGTTTCTTCTTATATAGAGTATATCAAAATGAAATAGAAAGACCGATCTATTTATTCTATGACCAATACACCATGCCACCAGACACCCTACAGAGAGCAGAGATATTTTATAACCTGATTTTTAACCTCGGAATGAATATAACAAAGGTTAATTGGAGTCTGTTAAGCAACTTAGTAGATTCAAAACCCCTTAACGCCATTCTCATACTATTTAACCCACTCATGAATGCTTCAAGCAATATCTTTAACGACGCAGTTCCATCATGTCTGTTAGACCCAAATGAGGATGGTTACATAAAGGCACACTCATCATATCAGAAATCGCTTGTCTACGATTGGGAGAAAGATCACGGTCTAGTATTTATCAGCGTTGGTTCAAACCAAGCCCCATCCAAATGGATCATCGCACAGAATGGAACAGCATACAGACCTAAGGATGAAGATCACAGTGACCAATTCTTTGCGGATACACCCGGAGCTTTTAGAGGGTGGGGATCTAAAGATATGATACCTACACGTATCGGTCAAACGCTCCAGCTCCGGAATTGGAATAGTGATTATTATTTAGATACAACAATACTGAACAGTTCCATTGGTTCAAATAATTACTATGTCTATGGCTTAGCAGAAAACATAAGTTGGGCGAATCCATGCTACATCAGGGTTGGTAAGGGAGGTTGGCTCCAGTGTAGCAATGGATCTAAGCTAGATGATACAACAATTGCAGAAGATCTAGCTATGATCATCCTACATGCACCATGGAACGGAGAATGGTTTGGACCAAACTCATGGAACTACGACAGCGGATTCAAATATTACCCCACAAATGGTGGAACCTTGAATAAAGAAGACCAGATCTCAACAGGTTGGATAGGGAGTATATTACCGAGTAATTTCTCTTTACGCACTATCATTAAGTTAGAGGATGGTGAAAGTGAAAAGTATGTTTTAGTGGAAAAACATGACATCTATGAAAATTTGTGGGGAAAAGAATTCGAAATTTTAATTGAGAATATTCAAACGGATTTAGAAATGGATGGACGATACATAAATTTCGAAGTAAAAGCTGTAGGTGATTATAGTATCGATATAACGAAAGGGTATATAGATAATACAGAATGTTTACTCAATGTTGACAGAAAACATCTAGAACCTGGAACTTCAACAAATATTAGTATTCAATATCCATGGGCTTCAAATCAAACCCATCTTCTAAGAGTTGAAACGAAGCAAGGATCATATGATGAAGAAATCATTGAAACTCCTGAAATTAAACCCTTAATGAGTTTCAACTTAACTAATATTACAAAAAATATAAACCATAATGGAACTGAACTGATGTTTAGTTACAACATAAACATCACTGGATTTTCCTATGTAAACACAGCCTTGTTTATATATAAATCCTATAATCTGATAAATAGAGAGATCTACATTTTTTATGATCAAAGATACATGCCTGAATCAACAATTCAAAGAATCGACGGTTTCCTTTCAATAACCAAAGACCTTGGAATGAACGTTAATAAAGTTAATTGGGAAGCTTTAGAAGGTCTTGTAGACGCTAAACCACAAGCCATCCTTATACTTTTTAACCCATTAAAGAGTGAAAATGGGGATGTCTATTACAATTCAGCACCATCTTGTCTGCTTGATCCAGGTGAAGACGGTTTTATCAGAAACGGATCAGTCTATAATAAGTCACTTGTCTACGATTGGGAGAAAGATCATGGCCTAGTATTTATCAGCGTTGGTTCAAACCAAGCCCCATCCAAATGGATCATCGCACAGAATGGAACAGCATATGAACCCAGCGATAAGGATCACAGTGATAAATTCTTTATCGACAGTCAAGGAGCTTTCCGTGGAGTGGGATCCAATACAATTATCCCAACCCGAATTGGTCAAACATTAGGTCTTCACGCATGGTTTGGTTCATGGCGCTTAGATACGAGCATATTGGAAGAGTCTACTGGTACAGCTGATTATTATTCATATGGTTTCTTACCAAACACGAATTTGAGTCAGCCCATTTATGTTAAGGTTGACAAAGGGGGTTGGCTCCACGGTGGTAACGGTTTGAACCTTGATGACGGAGGCATAATGCGGGATTTAGCTATGATCATCCTACATGCACCATGGAACGGAGAATGGTTTGGACCAAACTCATGGAACTACGACAGCGGATTCAAATATTACCCCACAAATGGCGGTACCTTGAATAAAGAAGACCAGATCTCAACAGGTTGGATTGCTGGTGAAGATGTTAATACATTCGTTTTACGCATTTTTCTACTTGCTCATGATAGTGATGGAGATCAATACGTAATCACAGAAGATATTAATTATTATAGTCTTGAATCTTAAACGCTTGATCTCAAACATACTAGAGAGATTTTGGGGAACTTGAATTAGTAACTTAAATCTAAGCCAAGAAAAGAACTGATAAAACAAAATCTTGAAAATTGAGATTAAAAAAAATAATGTATGACTGAAAAAATTATAATGTGAATATAAAAAAAGGATTATCATTTGAGGCTAAGTGTATGGAGCTAATTTTGCTGTCCGATGCGCTTCGAGACAGCTATGGGGCAAATCGAGTGGTCACTCTTTTAGCAAGTGAATTTGCTAAGCGATATGATATAGGCGTGGCATCTGTTTCCATATCCACTTCAATGCGAAAAAAAATAGAATCCTACGGCATTAAACCGTTAGACCTTAATCTTAGACTTTTATCAAAGGACTCATCCATATCTTGGATTGAAACTTTCTTCCGTGAAACATTCTTTCATTCCAATTCTAAAAAATTAAAAAAGAAGATTGACCTTAAAACATGCAAATTAGTAAGTTTTTCCTGCATATTTAACATTCCAACAGATATAGTATATGGTTTAGGTTTTGGAGTAAGTTCACACATCAACGCATTTGTGGATGAGATGCCGTGGTACTATAAACTCGGAACCAAAATTTTAAACCCAGTATTTTCCCACATGGAGAAAAAGTTAAAAGAGAATCTGTTAGCCTCTAAAATCATCCTTACAATATCTGAGTATTGTTCACAGTTATATGAAAAACTTGGTATCAAGGTGAGCAGTGTAATACACCCACCGTTAGATCTTGATATTTATAAACCTACTACATCTAGCCCAGTTGAGGATTTTGTCTTAACCTATCTCGGTAAAGAGAGTAAATTTTCTCTAATAAAGAAAATTGCTGATTTGGGAATACATATCAAAGCATTTGGCTCAAAACTTTCTTACATTCCTTCCTATATTTTAAAACATTCTAACATTGAATGTCTTGGACATGTTTCTGATGAAACACTTGTAGACCTGTATACCAATGCACATTACACGTTCTTTCCATTCACAGACGAAGTCTTCGGATATATACCCATTGAAAGTATGGCATGTGGAACCCCAACATTAACCTATGCTTATCAAGGTCCAAAGGAAACGGTAAGTAATGGGGTTACAGGATGGCTCGCTAAAGACGATGAAGAACTTATTAACCTTGCTTCTAAAATCAGTAAAGAAGGATATCCAAATAACATTCGAAAAAAGTGCAGAGAATCCAGTTTAAACTTCGATAAACAACACATAGCCAAAAAATGGTTCAAGTATTTGGATGAAAGCCTCAATAATGTTTAAAAGTTTAATTCCATTAAAAATTCGAAAAAATTTTTAAATAGAAATATAAAAAAAAATAAGTGAAATTACTGGAACTGATTCTCGTGAATGCAACTGAATTCAAAAAATTCTTGAAAACACGAATAATCAAAGATAAGATCCAATTAAGCATAATTGTATGTATCACAGTGTATACGATTATCTTTTCCTATTTTACGATTCTAAGACATTACTCTTTTGACAGCGGAGCCTGGGATTTAGGAACATATGAACAGATGCTGTGGAATACACTAAATAGTGGAAAA
>Ga0209978_10000707_pt1 | contig 13149 bp, 14 predicted proteins | sample BentaG_FD_182805 | JGI IMG/M metagenome (GOLD analysis project Ga0209978, IMG submission 182805) | Deep subsurface microbial communities from South Atlantic Ocean to uncover new lineages of life (NeLLi) - Benguela_00093 metaG (SPAdes)... | ecosystem: Environmental > Aquatic > Marine > Oceanic >...
TAAGGCTTTCCGCCCTCTTTCCAAAGAAGATATAACAGCTTTTTCGCCCCCCGCCTTTACAAATTCTATAGCTGCCTCAACTTTAGGCGCCATACTCCCGGCTGCAAAATGTCCCTTTCGCAGGAACCTCTTAGCTTCAATAATACTCATTTCGTCAAGATCGCTCTGACTCGATTTTCCGTAATTAAGAAAAACTTTCTCAACATCAGTTAACATTAGAAGGACCTCCGCTCCTACGTCACTAGCAAAAATCCGCGCGCTCAAATCCTTGTCAATTACCGCCACCACACCCTCTAAACTACCATCATCTCTGATCACCACAGGAATCCCTCCGCCGCCGACAGCAATAACTATTGCACCGCTCTCAAATAATGTTCTAATCGCGTCTTTCTCCAATATCTCCTTAGGTTTAGGCGACGGCACCACCCGTCTGTATCCCCGCCCACTATCTTCAACCATTGTCCACCCTTTCTCTTTTCTCAACATTTCAGCCTCTCTGGCATTGTAAAATGTCCCTATGGGCTTCGTAGGGTTTTTAAAAGCAACATCGTTCTCATCTACTACTGTTTGGGTTACAAGAGATACAACCGGAATATTTATGCCCGCTCTGTCCATTTCATTCCGCATTGACTGTTGCAACATATACCCTATCATGCCTTGACTCTGGGCTCCACAAACGTCCAATGGCATAGGGGGCAAAACATCCCTCAACCGCTCATTTTTAAGGAGAATATCGCCAACTTGAGGACCATTTCCGTGAGTTATTGCAAGTTTATATCCATCTTTAATTAGCCCAACAAGATGTTTACAAACTCTTTTCACATTCCCAAACTGCTCTTCAGCAGTTCCCCTCTCCTTATGTTTCAAAATTGCGTTTCCACCTAAGGCCACTAACACTTTCCGACTCACACAATCACCATCTGTATGCATTTAGCAGTAGGATAGGAAAGAGAACCAGTTGCATTTTAAAGCCTTTTCTGAAAAAGTCACATTACATACTTGAAACCTAATAGTTAAAAGAGAAAATCTGTATTCATAACTGGGACGTCTTATATGGCTACGATTGAAAAAATCAAGAAAAGAGACGGTAGAATAGTTGAATTCAACTCCAACAAGATCGCTGAAGCAATTTGGAAAACTGCGAAGGCTGTTGGAGTGAAAGATAAGCCACTTACTGTGAATCTTGCTGAGCAAGTTGTAAGGCAGTTAGAGAAGCAACTCGAACCAAATCAGATGCCCACCGTGGAGCAAGTTCAAGATCTTGTGGAAAAAACACTTATAGAGAACGGGCAAGCCAGCATGGCGAAGGCGTATATTCTTTATCGACAGAAACGAGCTAAGATAAGGAGAACGAAGGCTCTACTGGGTGTCATCGACGAGCTTAAACTTCCTTTAAACGCGATTCTTGTGCTAGAGCGACGTTATCTTAAAAAAGACGAGAAAGGCAAAGTCGTCGAATCTACTAATCAAATGTTTAGACGAATCGCTAATAGCTTAGCTGAAGTTGAAAAACAATACGGCAAAAGTGAGGACGAAGTAGCCGATTATGAAAATGAATTTTACCATATGATGACAAACCTCGAATTCATCCCCAACTCTCCCACGCTCATGAATGCAGGTACAATGTTCAGGCAACTCAGCGCCTGTTTCGTCTTGCCCATAGACGACTCCATAGAAAGCATATTCGATACGCTGAAAGCGGCTGCTCTAATTCACAAAACTGGAGGGGGAACTGGCTTCTCGTTCTCGCGACTTAGACCAAGGGGAGATGTTGTCAGAACCACGGGAGGCATAGCCTCAGGAGCAATATCGTTTGCCAAAATATACGACACTGCGACCGAGGTGATGAAACAAGGTGGTCGACGTAGAGGTGCTAATATGGGCATACTTCTCGTCAACCATCCTGAAATCATGGACTTTATCGTTGCGAAAGAAAAGGAAGGAGTGCTGAGAAACTTCAACATTTCTGTGGCTGTTAGTGACAAATTCATGAAGGCAGTTGAAGAAGACAGCGATTTTGATTTAATAAACCCTCGAAATGGTGAAACAGTTGAAACGCTAAAGGCGAGAGCAATATGGAACCTCATGATAATGATGGCGTGGAAAAACGGCGAGCCTGGTGTGGTTTTCATAGACACGATAAACAGACACAATCCGACACCTCGCTTAGGGCAAATCGAATCCACCAACCCCTGTGGTGAACAACCACTTTTGCCTTATGAATCCTGCAATTTGGGAAGCATTGACGTAAGCAAGTTCGTGTCTGATGATGGCAAAATAAACTGGAATCGACTAAGGCAAACTATACGATTGGCTGTAAGATTTTTAGATGATGTAGTCGACGCTAATGTTTACTTGTTGCCTGAAATAGAAAAGGTAACTAAGGGAAACAGGAAAATCGGCCTAGGAGTAATGGGATTTGCCGACATGTTGATTAAAACGGGTATAAGATACGACACTAAAGAAGGCCTTCAAACTGGAGAAAAACTCATGAAATTCATAGACACTGAAGCAAAAAAGATGAGTGTAGAGTTAGGTGAAGAGAAGGGAAACTTTCCAAACTTCCACGAAAGCATTTGGGAAAAACAATTCAAAACTATGAGAAACGCCACAGTTACAACTATTGCTCCCACTGGTACCATAAGCATAATTGCAGGTTGCTCGCAGGGAATTGAGCCGCTCTTTGCAATTGTCTACGTTCGCGAAGTTGCCGAAAGCTTAGGAAGAAGTCTTATTGAGGTGAATCCACTGTTCGAAAGTATAGCTTTGAAAGAGGGATTCTACGACGAGGAACTGATAAAAAAAATCGCGAAAAAAATGTCCATACAAGATGTGGAAGAGATCCCAGAACGTATAAGGAGACTCTTTGTGGTGGCTCATGACATGAGCGCAGAGTGGCATGTGCAAATGCAGGCAACTTTCCAGAAGTACACTGATAACGCGGTTTCAAAAACCATAAACTTTCCCAACAAAGCTACACCTGACCACATTGACGAAGCTTATTGGCTCGCATACAAATCGGGATGCAAAGGAGTGACCGTTTATCGCCACCGTAGCCGAGAAAAACAAGTTCTGCGACCTGTTGAAAGCGAGGGAACACTTGCAGATATTAGTTTTGGATGTCCAACTTGCATTTAAGACACACTCTCCTCATCTGCAAACTTCTTTTGAATGTTGAGGTCTAAAACCAACTCAATTACCTTGCTTTCTATTTCGTCTCTGATTCGCCTAACTTCCTCTATAGGTCTGCCCTTTGGGTCTTCCAATCCCCAATCAACAACTTTCTTAAGTAGATATGTAGAGCAAAATCCCTTTGCCTCACAACCCATGACAACAACTATGTCAGCATTTTGAAGCATTTCAGTGGTTAGAAGTTTAGGCTTGTTCTTAGAGATGTCGATTCCTTTTTCCTGCATTGTTTTGACGATTGAGGAATAGATGTTATTCGAGGGCATAGTTCCAGCGCTAAACGCTTTGACTTTTCCTTCACCGTGCAAGTTTGCGAAGGCTTCAGCCATTTGACTTCTGCCCGCATTCTCGACACAGACGAATAATACTTTGGTCATCTAACTATTCTCCAAAAAATGATCCTATTCAAGTTCGCTCATAGGTCTTTAAAGATGTGAAAGTATACACTAATTATTTTTCACTTGTGTTTTTAAAGCTCTAAATTCAAAAATTGTTTGCAGACATAATGCAGTCAGTGGAGCTTAGCCCAATGGTGTACTTCGACAACAACTCCTACAGCTAAAACAACGAGTCCACCGATGATTGACATCAATCCTTGGAGTAACATTCCAACACTCGTTATCGGCATAAGTACGCCGAGAAGAATAAAAATCATACCAACTCCCATACAAATTCCGTCTACAAGAGCAGAAAACCGGTGGCTCTTCGTTTCCTCAACCGGGGAAACTCTTTCTAAGGCAGCGTATCCTTCGATAGGTGCTTGAAGTTGTGTACGGGAGTTTTCTGCGTCCAATTGGAACACCGAGTAAAAATTGATAATTCGTCCTGACATAATTGATTTACTACCTATCTATCTTTATTTTGAATTAATATTGTCAAAAAAGATAAAATGGTAGATCTGTTGTAGTTTATTCGATTTCAAAGGACCTATGCAATCATTGCCCAGCTTATTTCCGCTATTAATTTCGGAATCTAATTTCAAAGTCACAACACTTAATGGGCTTTTCGCTGCCTTAAACTATCAAGGTCACCATATGGAAACTAATATCAACCCGTCAGCAATAAGTACAGTTCTAATATTAATGGCAGCAGCCTCTCTTTTCACCATGCTCAGCCTAAGCCAGATGAACTACATAGTTCACGGCGATCTTTACAATTACGGTTTGCAATTCAGCTACAGATGGGCGATGCCTTACTGGGTTTTATCTGGAATAATTTTCGGTCTGTCTTGGGTGAATATATTTCTGTCAATAATTGTTACGTTTTACATTTTTAAGAAAAGTCGAAAATCCACAGTAGTTTCTGAAAATGCTCTTCAAGCCAAGAAAATAGAAGAGGCAGTCCAGCTTAGAGAAGAAAAAGAACAGAGAAAACTCAGCGAATACGTTGAACCACAAAAAGAGAAACCAGCGGCTCTGAAAGAAGAGATTACAAAGGCATCGAGAGAAGAATTTCTTGGAGAAGAAATCAAGCAACCTGAAGAAACAATAAAGACGCAGGAAACGCAGACCGATCAACAAGAAACTGAAGAGATATCCATCTCTCTAGAAGATGTTGAACGCCAGCGATCCGTCCTCCAGAATGGAAACCTAATATAAGGGCAAATTGTCACCCATTCTCTAGGTTTGATGAAAGTTGAAAAAGACAAATTTCCTGATAATCATCTGCACATTGGTTAGTCTCTTCTATTGGTATGATGTATATTCAAACTTTGCAGAAGAATATCTAGTTTACAGTGGAAGCAGATTGGCACAAGGTGCGTTATGGACTCCTGTCACATCTCTTTTTATACATTTTGATCCAATAACCTGATAAGTAACATGGTTTTTCTCTATGTTTTCGGGAGGATAGTCGAAGAAGATGCAGGTGCAAAACTGACAATGACAGCTTTTCTCGTAGGAGGAGTTGGCTCTCTTATAATTAGCTCATTTTACTATGGGTTCAACGTTCCAATGATTGGAGCCTCTGGAGCCATCTTCACCTTGTCTGCTGCAGCAATGCTTATCAAACCATTAAAATAGTCATGGCTTTTCTTTTTCATGCCCCTAGGCTTGGTAGCGATTTTGTTCTTTATTCTTAATGTTCTCGCGGTGAGCATGAACTTAGGTGGGAATGTAGGATACATAGCTCATGTCACAGGTTTCCTCCTAGGGATTCCTTTTGGCATAGCGTTTAGCAAAGGTAAATGGGCAAAGAACTTAAGCGTTACAATTCTGTTGCTCATTGCCTTCTTGGTTATAATTTATCTAATCCAATTCTTTCTCAATTTCTCTTAAGCGACATTTATGTTTCGTAGATGTCGATCACAGTGCACATGCGTAACAGTAATAATTATTGTTGCATCACAACGTTAATTTGTCAAATATGCTAGCTTATTTAAGGGATAGCGTTGACTTCCAAAAAAGCCCTCGCAGTTTGGATACTTATTATATTCGCTTTCTTAGCCATCTTAGGCACATTGCATGGGTGGATCTTGTGGCAGGTTGAAGGCGTCAATGTTGTTGCATTTTCTTCATTCTCATTAGAGGTCACTACCTACTTCATCGCAGCCCTAACAACCACTTTCTTTTTCATCGGAGCAGTGTGCTACGTAGTTTTTCGCGGCGAATCGTTGGACTTGCCATTATACCAACTAAGCAAGGATTTTGAGGAACAACTTGATGTGAAATGTGAGGAAATCAAAACTTCAACCGAGGAGGCTCTAGCAAAGCTTGGGCTGAGAGAATTTCAATTGAAAGAGAGTATGAAAGTCCTGCAGAAGAAGTTTGGAGAATTGGACAATAAACTGAAAGAAAGCATGGAAACCCACGAAAAAATCCTCAAAGCAACGCAAAAGAAACTCCTGAAAATGGGACATAAAATAAGCAAAATTCAAACTACCCAAAAAGAGTTGCCAAAGTTAAGGAAGAAGTTACAAGCCATAGAGATTGTAGAAAAAAACTTGAAAAGCATAAAAGAGATTATAGCGAAATTTGATTCTATTCCTGAGCCTTATATAACTAGCACTAACGAAATTCGTGTACTCGAAGGAAAGATATTGAAACCAGGTACAATTCGACAGCTAAAGCTGAATGGCATAAAAAAAATCGAAGACTTACTATTGAAGAGCCCTCTCGAAATAGCACTGACAAAAACTATGACTGAGGGTGAAGCAAAAAGCTTGCAAAGTATAATGCAATTGTTAATGATCCCAGGAGTTCATCATGAAGATGCGGTGCTTCTCTTGAAAAGTGGAGTAAATTCTAAGCAAGAACTGGCGCTTCAGGACACTTTTAGTCTTGGCGCCAGAGTAGCAAAGACTGCTGAGCTTTACGTGAAAGAGGGAAAAATCAAAGAAGAGGAAAAACCCACTTTGGAAGAAATCGCTTCATGGATCAGATTGGCAAAAACGCAATGATTCATGATGCTAAATCTTTCTCGCCTCTATGACAACTTGGCTTACTATTCTCTTTGATTTACTGTAATCTCCATAAACGTTCTCTACTTAACCCTGCTTCTTCGAGCAGAAGCAACAGGTCCCGTTTGCTTATCGTTGCTACGACAGAAGCGTCGCAGACACGTTTGGTCATTTCACCATTCTTGTAGACCTCGAAAAATAGCAAGGCTTCGAGAAGTTGTTCTTGCCAGTTTGGCTGGTAGGAGATGAAACGCATTACTGTTGTGTCGTTGTATTTTGCTTTGCCGATGAATCTTAAATTATTGCTATAGGTTGCTGACGGCAAGATCAGGTTGAAGGCCAAAAAGCCATTTCTTGACAGGTGTTTGTTTATTGCTTTTAAGCACGCAATTTGGCTTTCTTGTTTGGCACAGTGCTGGATGGTTGATGAGGGAATATATGCTAGAGGGAACGTTTTGTTTAAGTTAAAGTTTTTCATGTCTGCTTCAAAGAGTTTAACTCGTTTTCGCACCGCCTCTGTCTCTTTTTTCAGCTTATTTCTTGCTACTTTCAATATGTGGAGCGAATTATCGATGCCCCAAACTTCTACACCTGCTCTTGCTAATTCTAAGGCTACTCTGGCTGTGCCTACACCTACTTCTAAAGCGTTTCCATACTGCAGTCCTAACTCTTTGTAGTAAGGAACATCGTTTTCGCTGGCAAAGAGGTAGTAAAAACGTGCGGAGGCTTTGTAAGCCATTAGTCTTATCCTCAGTGACTGTTTATTTTGTGTTCTCGTTCGCTGACCCAGTAGGATTTTGTTCTTCCTTCTTTGTTGATTACGTATTCTTTTTTGAAGATGGGGGTCTCTTTTTTGTACCGTTCCACCGCTTCCCGCAAGATGGGAAATACTTTATTTCTGTGTGCTCCTGCGACTAGGACATAGACGAGTTCTTCGCTGACCTCAAAGTTGCCGAGTAGGTGATGGATTTGAACGTCGATTATTCCTTCTTTTTTGTTTAGGTCGTTGCAGATGTTTTCTAGGACCTCGTTGGCTTTTTCTCTGTATGCTTCTAGTTCAAGAGTTTTGACTTCTTCTTTGTTTTTGGTTTCGCCTCTGACAACGCCGATGAATAGTGCGAAGGCGCCTGCTTTGTGGAAGTTTTTGTTTGCTTTTGCGGTTTGAATGATGTTTGTGAGTTTTATGGTTCCCTTTTTGTGAACTCCTGTTTTTCTTGTCAAATGTTTCATCATGCTTGTTCACTGTGTTTTCGTTCTTGTAAAGTTTTGTGGAGTTGGTGTGTGTTTGAGGAACGGGTTATCATGAATTCATATACTTTATTAAGACTTGCTACACTATATGGGCTGTATTCGAACAAAACCAAGAACCCCCCTTCAAGCAGAACACATGCTGAAAAACAAAGGTGAAAAAACAGTGGAAAAAACACAACAAAAAATCAGAAAAAAACAGCTTTCAGTATTCAGACAGGTCTACTCCGTTCAAGAGCCATATGCATACGCCGCCATAGTAAAAGATCCCAAAACCCATAAAATCCGCTACAAAGTAATCGAACCAACACTGCTTGAAGAAGAAGCTGAAATGCTTAAGGAAATAAAATGCATTTTGATGGAAGAAATCGATGTAAACTTAAAAGAAATCGACACAAGAGAAAAAGCTTCAGAATATCTGAAACAAAAAATCCAAGAAGTCATCAAGAATTATCGCCTAGAAATTGCTGAAGAGGCCATAGACAAACTAATGTACTACATTGTACGCGACTTTGTTTATTACGGAAAAATTGACCCTTTAATGAAAGACCGCATGGTTGAAGATATTTCTGCAGACGGCGTCAATATTCCGATCTATGTTTGGCATCGCGAATACGAATCTCTACCCACCAACATAATTTTCGAAGATGAAAGCGAGTTAAACTCTTTCATTGTGAGATTAGCGTACCTTTCCGGCAAAAACATCTCCATGGCATCTCCCATGCTAGACGCGTCTCTTCCAGACGGAAGTCGCATTCAACTAACATATGGAAACGAAATCACCAGACGTGGCTCAACATTTACAATACGACGCTTCCGTGTCGACCCCCTCACAATTTCGGACCTAATAGGCTTCAACACGTTATCGTCTGGAATGGCTGCCTATTTTTGGTATGCGATAGAAAATAGAGCATCTGTTCTGGTAGCGGGAGGGGTGGCTTCCGGCAAAACAACTATACTTAACTGCCTATCCATGTTTATTAAGCCAGAGTTAAAAATTGTAAGTGTAGAAGACACTGCTGAACTTAACTTACCTCATGAAAACTGGATACCCTCTGTTGTACGAGCGAGTTTTGGATATGAAGAGAAAGGCCCAGGTGCCATAACATTATTTGATCTTCTAAAAGCGGCAGTACGTCAGCGTCCCGACTTCATAATCGTAGGTGAAGTGAGAGGTGCAGAAGCATATACATTGTTCCAAGCTATGGCGACAGGTCATCTGGGCATGAGCACAATTCACGCTGAGTCGGTGGACTCAGTTGTGCACAGGCTGGAATCTGAGCCCATGAACATACCGAGGTCTCTACTGGCTATGATTGACGTTGTGACAATCCAGGTAAGGACAGAAATTGATGATAAACCTGCAAGGCGAACCTCAGCTGTAACCGAGGTTGTTGCTCTTGATCCTGAAACAAAAGAACTGCTTACGAATGACGTGTTCACGTGGGACATTAGGAGTGACTCCTTCAAATACACAGGGCGAAGTCATATTTTGGAAAGAAACATGGAAAAAACAGGAATTAGTGTAGAAGAGATTCGTGAAGAACTGGAAAGAAGAAAAGCTGTTCTGGAGTGGATGGTTCGAAAAAACATACGAAAATACACCGAAGTCGCCAACGTTATCCGAGAATACTACGCAAACCCTGATCGAATGTATAGAAAGGCAAGGATGGGCCGCTAATGAGCTTTACTCGTCTTAAGAAGTCAGTAAACCAGATACGCCAACGCATTATGGACAAAATTCGCTTAAAAATTTCTGCGCCCCTAAGTCACTTTGGCCAATCAACGGAGAATATAGAGCAAGCAAAGTGGAAGCCTGAACTTTTCGCTTACCATCTTTTGGGAGAAAGAACAAATCGTTTTTTACCTTTATTCAGAGACATGGTTATTGGTCTGCATAGATCTGGCATGAGGATAAGTTTTAAGCCCTACGTCAGCCTTACTCTTCTAACTAGCCTAGTAGTTACTGTTTTCACAATGTTTTTTGTTCCTTCAACATTGCATCTTATCCTACAGATAGAGTTCTTTCCATCCCTTCTTTTTGGCGTAGGTGGTGGTTTGCTTGCGGGCGCTATAACCATCATTTGCTTTTATATTTATCCTGTTTACCGAGCAGACAACATTAAACGAAACTTAGATGATAGCATGTCTTTTGCAACGGGTTATTTGGCAATTCTAGCAGGTGCAGGCATACCGCCTGCCAAAATGTTTCGCTCTCTCTCAAATATTCCTCAGAGATTGGCTGTCGTTGATGAGTCAAGAATCATCGTTCGAGATGTGGAACTTTTTGGTGCAGACATAATCACTGCTTTAGAGAATGCGTCAAAACGCACACCTTCTGAGAGATTTAAAGAATTACTTGAAGGCTTTATTGCAACAATATACTCTGGCGGCAATTTAATGTCTTATTTGTTGGACAGATCGCGACAAAACATGAAGCTTAAAAATATTACCTTGCGAAAGTTTTCAGATACTCTTGGAGTGCTTTCAGAATTCTATGTAACATTACTAGTAGCAGGACCGCTTATTTTCGTTGTGATGCTATCGGTTATGGCTATGCTTGGAGGCGCCGGGTTCGGAATAATGAATCCAACCTTGCTGTTGATGCTTTTAACATACATTGTCCTACCTGTTGGCTCAGTCATCTTCATAATAATCTTGGATGCTCTTACGCCACGGTGGTGAAAGTGCTAAAAGTTGAAACACGGGAAAAGAAAATCGCTTGGGCAGTCTCTATCGGTTTAGGTCTCGTTATAGTAGCGACAGCAGTCATAACATTAGCGGGAAAACCGCTTTTTGACGAGTATCTTTTTTTCGCTGCAGTAGTTGCTGTATTTCCTACTGCAGTGCTAAATTATTTAGGATACCGCTGGCAAAAATCAATAGACGAACACTTGCCCGACTTGTTTAGAAGCATTGTTCAGGCTCAACAGACAGGTATGCCTTTACCTCAAGCCTTGGAAGAAGCCTCAAAACGAAATTATGGTCCCCTAACTGCGGAGTTGAGGAAAATGGTGAATCAGATGTCTTGGGGTTTATCTTTTGAAGAGGCATTTCAAGAGTTTGGCAAGCGTGTTGACACTGCTCTAGTGCGGAGGACTGTACCTTTGATTATTGAGGCTAGCCAGTCTGGAGGGCGCGTGGAGAAGGTCTTTGCTCCGATGGAAAGCTTTATTCAATCCACTCTTAACATGGAGAAGGAGCGAAAGGCTCAAACAAGACCTTACATCGCAATAATTTATGTTGCATTTTTTGTCTTCGTTTTTACTATAGTCTTGCTTTTCAAAACGTTCTTCGTAAAAATGGGCGGTTCACCAATCATCGGTTTTTCTGCGTTAACTTCCGAAGAGGCGTGGCGCATTTTCTTCCACATGAGCCTTATGCAAGCGTTTTTCGGCGGATTAGTTGCTGGAAAAATGGGTGAAGGAACCGTAAGCGCTGGGTTGAAACATAGTGTAATTCTCATGGCAACTGGATATGCTACTTTGAAACTGTTTACTTGGTGATTGTGATGAGGCGATTTTTAAGGAATAAGCGTGGAGTTACGCCTGTTCTAAGTAATGTTCTACTTACTGTTGTGGCTGTGGCGGCCATGTCTTTGGCGGCTTCAGCTACTTATGTGATAACCGACAACATGCATCAAATTATGGGAGAACGCGTTGTCGCAGAGGATGTATGGTTTACACCTGATGGAATTTCGATTTATCTCCGTAATATAGGAAAAGTGGCGATTGAAGTGTCATCGGTGTATGTGGACTTCACAAGCCAATCCTTTACACCGCTCACGCTGGAAGTTGGGGATCATGGGTGGTTAAATGTTACTTTCAGTTGGGATGTTGGTGGCGTGCATCATATAAACGTAGTGACTAGTAGAGGAACGAAAATTGTCGACTATTATAAGGCACCTTCATAGGTTTAGACGCAATAAGCGTGGCGTTAGCAACATCATAGTTATAGTGCTAAGCCTTGTTATTCTAGTGATAGTGGCCTCTAACGTCATCTTGTGGAGTTATCAGATGAACCAGCTTGACTGGGAAAAAATGCAAGAGAAGCTCAAAATCACAGATGTTGCGAGAATAAACAGCTCAGTGTGGTTCACAACGCAAAGCGAATATACAGTAAGCATTGGCAACCACATCAATAGCACTTACCAAGATACAACTGCTGTTGACAATTCATACGAAACTTTTCAAGAAGAAAACCAGACAACAATCCACCCAAATGCTGCTGGACAATATGCAGAATGGGGCATAGAAGTTCCTACAGAAATGGCACATTGGAACTGCTGCAACGAAGACCCTCCTAATGACGACAATTCCTATGTCCAAACAACGACTCAAAGTTGGCAAGGGGAAGTGTACAGCTTGAAGGACATCGCAGGCTCTGGAAACATCAATTGGGTCAGAGTGTACATAAGAGCAAAACACAACAATGTACTAGAACCTGCATCTTACATCAGAACACTAATCAGAACGCATGACACAGATTATACGTCTGAAAACATAGATCTGACGACATCTTACCAGAATTTGAACATACAGTACGATACAAACCCTCTTTCGGGGTTACCATGGACTTGGGATGAAGTTAATTCTTTGCAAGCAGGAGCCTTTGCCAGAAGTTTCGGAAACAGATTCGTCAGGCTAACAAAGGTTTGGGTAGTTGTCAACCATGGTGCAATTGCTGACATAAATGGAATTTTCACGATGGATATCTCTACGTACTCCTTAACAGAGGTGAACGGCGTAGAAGTTAAGTTAAGGTATAGAGCAAGTGATGCTGGCGAAAGGTGGTATCTCAAGGCATATAACTGGACCTCTGGAGAATACAGCGGCAATGGATTCAACTCTACTGCAGGACATCTACCTACGACAGCATGGGACTATTACACCGTAAACCTTACTGACGAATGGCAGGGCTATATACGCGAAGATGGCATAATGAACATCAAATTCCACGACGCAGGCGCTGACATTAATCAAACGACTATCGATATAGACTTTCTAGCTGTTAGAGTGCTTATTGAAGGAACGTGTTTTTTCTTCAAGAGCGAAGGAGCTTTGACCTGTCACATAATCTCAATATGGATTGTTAACTGCACAATTCACACAAGATATGTGACAGACATTTATATCAATGCAGGAGAATCAATAGACTACATCCGCACAGATATTTCATTGCCAGATGGTTCCTATTTCGTAAAAGCCACAACTGAACGAGGAAATATCGCTGTTTACTCACCAAGCTAAGAATTATTTTTTAGGTTAATGCATTTGCTTTCTAAAGCTTTTATTGCTTCTTTCGGGCTTTTCGCC
>Ga0209978_10000708_pt1 | contig 13145 bp, 13 predicted proteins | sample BentaG_FD_182805 | JGI IMG/M metagenome (GOLD analysis project Ga0209978, IMG submission 182805) | Deep subsurface microbial communities from South Atlantic Ocean to uncover new lineages of life (NeLLi) - Benguela_00093 metaG (SPAdes)... | ecosystem: Environmental > Aquatic > Marine > Oceanic >...
GTATATCCTCCTGCGGCGTGGGTATTTTCTGAGATATCTCCTGACGAAAGCTTTCCTCTCTTGATCTCCCTGCAGATAAGACCTGAGGAATCGGAGCCGATCAGTTCGGGTAATCCAGAGGCCTTTGGCGCGCCACTTCTCCACCGATCGGTCCAAGCGCAAGAGGTTGGCGAACCATTTGTTGGACGCGAGGGGATGGATGATCAGGGACCGGTCGAAATCGATGATGTGAAGGGATCCCAACGCTCCTTCTCCAATCTCCACGATGAAATTCTTGAGGTGGAGATCGGAGTGGTAGATTCCCACCTCGTGCATTTCCCTCACCAGTCTGCCCGCTTGGCGGATGAGCTCCCTTTTTTCGCCCGGCTGTTTTTGACCCCCCGCCTTCCCCCATCGGGTGAAGTATTGAATGAGATCAACGGAATTGGGAATTTCCTTGGAGACGAGATCCCCTTTATAGAAGGGCCAGAAGGCCCACCTCTTTATGGCAGCGAGAATCTCCATCGTGGGCAATCCGGCTCTCCTCGCCATTTCGGTAATGACCAGTTCCCGAAATGGGCGAGAGCCCACCAGGAAGAGGTCCTTGGTCAGTGCTCGAAAGATCCCTCCGTGTTCATAATGTCGGATCACCATCCTTTCGGAGCCCTTTTCGTCCATGGGGAGGGAGACGAGCGGGCCCCTTCCCTCCATGAATTGAGCCTTATCCATTTGCCGGTGGAAAAGGGCTTCCGGGTTATGGATTTCCCTTTCCATCAGTCGATCTTTATAGAGGTCCCTGATGACCAGCTCCGCCTTCCCCATTTTGATCAGGGAGAAGCCATGAGGTAACGGCGAGGTTGAATTCATTGGCGACCAATCCTTATGCTCTTTCAATAATTTCGTCCAGACGGATAAGACGGTAATGAATCGGGCTTTTCTTGTCAAGGAATGGTTTTCGTGATGCGACCATGGAAAAGCTGACAATGCCAATGGGGCAAATGGTTTGACAAATAGAGATGCTTTGATATAGATTGATTAGGTTTATTTTTGCCTATAGAAGGGTTCCGGCATGGATTATGAAGCAATTATCGGTCTGGAGGTTCACGCTCACCTGTTGACTCGGTCGAAAATTTTCTGTGGTTGCTCGACCGCTTTTGGGGGGGAGCCCAATACGCAAACCTGTCCCGTTTGTACGGGACAACCAGGTTCCCTTCCGGTACTCAATGTGAAGGCAGTAGAATTCGCCATGAAAATGGCCCTGGCATGCCATTGCGCAATCTCCCCCTTTTGCCTCTTTGCCCGGAAGAACTATTTTTATCCAGACCTTCCCAAGGGCTACCAGATCTCCCAATACGAATACCCCCTTGCCAAAGATGGATATGTGGAGCTTCCCGCCGACGGCGGGGAAAAGCGGATTGGGATCATACGGATCCATATGGAGGAGGACGCGGGGAAGTTGGTGCACGAGGGGGCCTTCGAATCGTCGGCCTCGAGCTTGGTGGATTTCAACCGGACGGGAGTTCCCTTAATCGAGATCGTGAGCGATCCCGATATTCGAAGCCCTGAGGAAGCTGGCCTGTACTTGAGGAGCTTGAGGGATATCCTGCGCTATCTTGAGATCTGTGACGGCGATATGGAGAAGGGATCATTTCGGTGTGATGCTAACGTATCGGTTCGTCCCCAAGGCCAGAGGGATTTTGGGACCAGGACCGAGCTGAAGAACATGAACTCCTTCCGCCATGTGGAGAAGGCCCTGGAATATGAGATCAAAAGGCAGATCGCGCTGTTGGAAGCGGGGGAGGAAGTCGTCCAGGAAACCAGGCTGTGGGATGAAGATCAGGGGAGGACCCTCTCCATGAGGGGGAAAGAGGAGGCCCATGATTATCGGTATTTCCCCGATCCCGATCTGGTTCCGTTGGAAGTTTCCGAGGCCTGGATCGAGGATATTCGAGGAACCCTTCCGGAGTTGCCCGCGGAGAAGAGGGAACGGTTTGTTAACCAGTACGGGATTCCGGAGTACGACGCCGGGGTATTGACGGCTTCCCATTCCCTGGCCGATTACTATGAGGAGTGTGTAAGGCTCTTTGGGGAGGCCAAGATGGTGAGCAATTGGATCATGGGGGATTTGCTGCGGGAACTGAAAAAGGACGATCGGGGGATCGAGGAATGCCCCGTTCCCCCCAAAAATCTGACCTCCATGTTGAAGATGATCAAGGACGGGGTTATCAGCGGAAAGATCGCCAAAACGGTCTTCGAGGAGATGTACCGGAGTGGGGAGGACCCCGAGAAGATCGTCCACGAGAAGGGGCTGATTCAGCTTACCGATGTTGATGAGATCCAACGGATAATCCGAGGGGTTTTGGAGGAGAACCCGAAATTGGTGGAGGATTATCAGAAGGGGAAGGAGCAGGTCTTGGGCTTCTTCGTCGGACAGGTGATGAAGGCGACAAGGGGAAAGGCAAATCCGAAACTGGTAAATGAGCTTCTGAGGAAAAGCCTATCCAAGGGGTAATGACCTATCCGTTTTCAGGATTTTCCCATGAAATATGAGACGGTCACATGGAGAAATGACAGGGTCGTAATGCTGGACCAGAGGAGGCTACCGACGGAAGAGGCGTATGTGGAGTGTGATGGTCCCGCGCAAGTGGCCGAGGCCATCAGAAATATGACCATTCGGGGAGCCCCGGCCATCGGCGTAGCGGCTGCCATGGGAATTGCCTTGGGGGCGATGAGGCTTCGGGTCAAAAGCATTGGCCGATTCAGGGAGGAATTCGAGGGAATCTGCCGCATGATGATGGAGACCCGCCCGACCGCGGTCAACCTCTCCTGGGCTGTTCAGAGGATGAAAGACGTTCTGAGCGGGTACGGAGAAGAGGGTTTGGATGGATTACGGCGCGCTCTGAAATCGGAGGCCATGGCCATAAGAGAAGCGGATATCGAGGTCAATCGTCAAATGGGTCAAAATGGGAAGCGATATATCCAAAACGGAAGCGCTATTTTGACCCATTGTAATGCCGGAGCCTTGGCTACGGCGGGTTATGGGACCGCCCTGGGTGTTATAAGGGCCGCCCATGAAGAGGGGAAAGACCTGGAGGTATATGTATGCGAGACCCGACCTCAATTTCAGGGAGCCCGGTTGACAGCATGGGAACTAGATAGAGATGGGATTCTCGTAACCCTTATCACCGATAGTATGTCGGGGTACCTGATGAGCAAGGGATTAATCCATCTGGTGATTGTGGGAGCAGACCGCATATCTGCTAATGGCGACGTTGCCAATAAAATCGGAACCTATTCCTTAGCCGTTCTCGCCAAGGCCCACGGGATTCCCTTCTACGTTGCCGCCCCCCTTTCCACCTTTGACCTCTCCCTCGGCACGGGCGATGAGATTCCCATCGAGGAACGCGACACCAGGGAGGTGACCAATCCCTTCGGCAGGGAGATCGCGCCGGAGGGGGTGAGGGTTTGGAATCCCGCTTTCGATGTAACCCCCCACGAGTACGTTACAGCCATCATTACCGAACGGGGGGTTGCACAAGAGCCCTTTGCGACGAGCCTCAGGGGCCTCTTTTCCTAGTGGGGGCCAGCTTGGAAAGAATCATTACCCTGATGACCGACTTCGGCACAAAGGATGGTTATGTGGGGGCGATGAAAGGGGTGATATTGGGGATCAATCCCCAATGCACTTTGGTGGATATCACCCATGAAATACCACCCCAAGGCGTATTTGAAGGAGCCTTCGTTTTGGGGAATGCCTATCGCTCTTTTCCCCCGGGATCTATTCATCTGGCCGTCGTTGATCCAGAGGTGGGGACTCAACGGGAGGCCCTCGTGGTGGAGACGGAGGGTTACTATTTCGTCGGCCCAGATAATGGGCTATTCACCTGGATCTACCGAGGGGAAGAGATTAAGCAGGTCGTGTCCATCCGCAACCGCGATTTTTTCCCGAAACCCATCAGCCAAACCTTTCACGGGCGGGATATCTTCGCACCCGTCGCTGCCCACCTCTCGCTTGGACGGGAGCCTGAAAAATTCGGGGTGAGACTCGATCGATGGTCTGAGATAGATGTCCCGGAGCCGAGGGTCACGGATAAAGGGTTCATGGGGGAGGTAATCCACATCGATCGGTTCGGTAACTTGATTACCAATATACCTCGTGGCCTCCTTGAACCCTTGACTGGCCAGGGTCCTCTTCAAATCCACCTAAAGGGCAGACGGATATCGGGCCTCAAGACCGCCTATGCCGAGGCAAGAGAGGGAGAGTTAATGGCCATCTTCGACAGCTTTGACCTATTGGAAATTTCCGTCATGGGGGATAGTGCCAGAGAGGCATTGAGGGCGGTCAAGGGGGACAGGGTCGAGCTGTTTTCGCCGTGAGGGGTTATGTGAAAAGGGGAAGGTAACCAGATGCCCCAGAAGATCATCGGATTGGACATCGGAAGTCATTCCATTAAGGCCGTTCAACTTCGGAGGACCTTTCGAGGGTTTGAACTTGTCGGTTTCCACGAGAAAAAGATTCCACGGGAAGGGGAGGCCACTCCTTCAGATGCGGTTGCTCAAGCCCTCGCCGAGCTATTCGGTGAGAGGCACATCGCAGGGGATATCGTGATCACCTCCATTCCAAGGCGACAGGTATCTGCCCGCATCATCAAGCTTCCCTTCTCCGATCGGAAGAAGATCGACCAAGTGATTCCCTTCGAGGTAGAGGGATATACCCCCTTTAACATCGAGGAGATGGTCGTATCATACCATATCGTGAAGGTCGAGGAAGGAGAGGCGCAAATCCTCGCCCTTCTCGTCAAGAAGGACGTGCTGAGGGATCATCTTGAGGCCCTTGGAAGGGTGGACATTTCGCCGAAGATCGTGGATCTGGATGCCCTTGCCTTGTATAGCGTCTCCAGCCTCATGTTCCAAGGCATAGAGGGTCCATTTTCCCTCGCCGATATTGGGGCCTCAAAGACTTCAATATGCATTGTTGACGGCGGTCATGTATCCATGATCCGGAGCCTACCCATTGGAGGGGAAGCCATCACCGAGGCGATAGGGAGGGAGTTTCATCTTTCCCATGAAGAGGCGGAGCAAGGCAAAACCCTCCATGGGATTATCCTGGAGGACCAGGGGGAGTCCGAGGAGGAGAGAAGGTTCTCGAAATGCATTGAGTCGTCCCTATCACCCTTGCTCAGGGAGATGAAGCAGACCTTTCATTCCTACGAGGCGGAACATCATCAGGGGGTCCGTCGTATTTTTCTCTGCGGGGGGACCAGCGCCTTACGTAACTTGATACCATACCTTTCGCGGGAACTGGGGGTGGATGCCGAGCCGCTGAACGTCTTGGAGGCTCCCTTTAACAAATTGCCCATGGGGTCCGTCCCGGCCGGCCTCATCTCACATGGGTTGGGCCTGGGTTTGAGGGGCGTGGGGAATGGAAGCTTTTCCCAGCTCAATTTCCGAAAGGAAGAGTTTGCATTTCGAAGCGAAATTAAGGAGATCAAGGGGAAAGTACTCTCCGCCGGAATATTGATGCTGGCCATCCTTCTGTTGGTCTCTTTCGATTTCTACCTCAAGCTGGACATGAAACAGAGGCATTACGAGGATTTGAGTGCCCAAATCAGAAAGATTTTCACTAATACCCTTCCCGAGGTCAAAAACATCGTGAACGAAGTCCAGCAGATGAGGAGTAAGATTCAGGAGGTGAAAAAGGGATCCCTCTTTTTCTCGGAGGCGGGGGAGGAGGGGATGTCCGTACTGGACCTGATGCGGGAGATTACCCTTCGCATTCCCGACGATGTGACGGTGGATGTTAAGGACCTCGCCATTGGTAGGGGGAGGGTTGCGATAACGGGGGAGACCGATTCCTTTGAATCCGTCGACAAGATCAGGGCAGGCCTTCAAAAATTCATGGGGTTCAAACGGGTCCGCCTCACCCATGCCAAGGTCGGGGTAAAAGGGGATAAGGTAGAATTCAAATTCTCAATCTCCATGGCGGAGGAGAGACCGAGATGAGGCTGGCCTTTAGGGAGAAGGTAGTCCTGGGTTTGGGGGCCGTCTTGGGGGCGATGATTCTCGCCTACACCCTCGTCATAACGCCCTATATGGAGAAGATGAGGGTATTGGATCGGAGGATTTCCCAAAAGACCGTCGAACTGAAGGAGATTTCCGCCCTCAGCCAGGAATACATCGAGATAAAGGAGCGGATGGAGCAACTGAAGGGGAAGGCCCGGAAGAGGAAAAGGGGCTTCTCCCTTTTTTCCCATTTGGAGAGCTTGGCCGGGAAGACCCGTATCAAGGGCCACATCGCCTCTATGAAACCCCAGAGCACCCCTGTTGGTGAGCATTATAAGGAGTCCTCAGTGGAGGTCAAGCTGGAGAGCGTCACTACCAGGCAGTTGGTGGATTACCTGTTTCGGATCGAAAATAGCGAGGCTTTTGTTCGAATTAAGAAACTCCATTTGAAAAAGCGGCATGATAACCCCAAATACCTCGATGCGACTTTCCTCGTATCGACCTACGAGACCTCGGCAGGAAGGTAGGATTCAAGGAGGCTGAGTACCATGATGATTTCCAGTAAAGCCCTGGAAATTCCCCCTTTTATCGTCATGGATGTTATGGAGAGAGCCCTTGAATTGGAACAAAAGGGCGAGCATGTGATCCACTTGGAGATAGGAGAGCCCGATTTCGATACCCCCCAATGCATCAAAGACGCCTGTTGTGACGCCCTCTGCGATGGGGAAACCCATTATACCCACAGCTTGGGGTTACTCGAGTTGCGGGAGGCCATTGCTGCCGATTATGAAAAAACCTACGGGGTTCGAGTAACCCCAGACCGGATTCTCATCGCGTCGGGAACCTCCACGGCCATGCTCCTGCTTTTCTCCGCGCTGCTGGAACCAGGAGACGAGGTCATATTACCCAATCCCTATTACCCCTGTTATCCCAATATCATAAAGTACGTCGGTGGGGTGCCCCTTTTCGTGGATGTGTTGGAAGAGGAGGGATTTCAGTACCTCCCCGGAATGATCTCCCCCAAGATTGGTCCGAGGACCAAGGGCATCCTCATCAATTCCCCCTCCAACCCGACGGGAAATTTACTTTCCGGTGAGAGAATGGAGGAGATAGCACAGTTCTCCCCCCCCATCATTTCCGATGAAATATACCATGGGTTGGTTTACGAGGGGGAGGTCCATACCATTCTCGAATATACCGAGGATGCCTTTGTCATCAATGGATTCTCGAAATTATACGCCATGACGGGCTGGAGGTTGGGCTATCTCATCGCCCCTAAGGAATTTATTCGCCCTATGCAGAGGCTTCAGCAGAACCTTTTCATCTCGCCCAATTCCTTCGTCCAATTGGCGGCCATCAACGCCCTCCAAGAGGCCGAGGACGACGTCAGGCGAATGCGAGAAACCTATGATCAGCGGAGAAAGTTCATGGTCAAACGGCTGAGGGAGTTGGGGTTTGGTATCATGGTGGAGCCTACCGGGGCCTTCTATATCCTGGCCAATGCAAAACGATTTTCCGGGGATTCCTATCGGTTCGCCTTCGATATCCTTGAAGAGGCCAAGGTAGGGGTCGCCCCCGGGATCGATTTCGGCACAAATGCCGAGGGATTTCTCCGCTTCTCCTATGCCCGCTCTATGGAAAATATCGTGGAGGGAATGGATCGCCTGGAGGCCTATCTGAGGAGGAGGGGGAAGTGACTTGGGGGTGATGTCAGAGATTCTCCAATGCCTCCTTCAGCTTCTCGTTGGCGGACAGAATGCGATCCGCCGCTTCAAGGATGAGGGTTTCTACCCGTGCCAGCCCCTCTTCCCTGGCGATATCCGCCCACCTTCGATATTCCTCCCCGTGGGATTCATTGTGTTCGATCCAATGCCGAATTAATACCGGGATCTTTTCGCTTTTCATCATATCCCTACCTCATTTTCCCGTGGGAGAAGCCCTTCCCAGAGATCGGTTTTTCTTTACCATGAGATGAGCCCGGCGGATGGGCTCGGGGAGCCTGAACCCCCTGCACGTTTTCAAGACCAGCTGTATGCTGGATTCCAAGTCGATCCGGTGGCCTGGGGATACGAAGACCGGCTTAACTCCTCTTCTGGTTCGGATTACGGCGCCGATGATTTTACCCTTCATCTTCAGAGGGGTAGTACTCCCCGCTTGAAGCCCCACCTCCCCGAAATCACCAACCAATTTTTTCTTGGCGCACCCGACCGATGGCAAGTCCAGGAGTACCCCCATATGGGAAGCCAATCCAAAGGACCGGGGATGAGCTATTCCCTGGCCGTCGTACAGAACCACATCGGGAGGGTGTTGAAGCCTTTGAAAGACCTCGACTAATAAAGGGGCTTCCCGGAAGCTCAGCAACCCCGGGATATAGGGAAAGGAGATCTTTCCCCTGACGAAGGCCTCATCCATGAGATCGAGATCGGGGAAGCTGAGGACAACCATACCGGCGATTCCGTCTCCGTCTCCCCTCGAATAGGAGACATCGGCCCCCGCGACGGAACTGACTGTCCGGGCCGAGTTGATCAGGGAAATGCGGGCCCTCAATTTCTCCTGGATGCGGACGGCCTCCCGGTAGGTGACATTCCAAGGGTGAAGCGATTGTGCAATCATAACCTCAACGATAGGGGCCGCAAATCCCTTGGACCCAGCGCCCCGTCGGCCTATTCGATCTGTTGGATCGTTCCCTTTTTTACCGTCAGGATGAAGGGGATCTTATTGGGCCTCCCCTCGGCATCGAAGGAGGTGAGCCCTGATACCCCATCAAATACCATTACCCCCATGAGGCCATCCCTCATCTGGCGGTGGGAGTAAATCTCCTGATCCGTCAAAACCTGAACGCAGAGATCCATAGCATCGTAGGCTTGAGCCTCCAAGATGGTGGGATCTGATTCAAAGGTGTTCGTGAAGTCCCAAACAAACCTCGTAATACGGGCATTTTGGCTATCCTTGAAGAAACCGTCGGCGAATAGCGATCCATCGACATATTTTCCCCCCTCCGAGACCAACTCCGGAGAATTCCAGGCACTGGTTCCGAGGAGCGTTATCCCGATCACGTTATAATAGGCCAGTTGGGGCACAATGAGGCTGATACGGTCTGAATAGTCCGGAATGAAAAGGGCGTCGAATTCAATGATGGGCTCGAAATCTTTTTTCCGCTTTCCTTTCTTCTGAACGGCTCCTTCTTGAAGCCCCGCCAACTGTTTGATTTGCCTCCCGAAATCCATTTGTTCGTTATCGTAGGATTGAACCCCCATGATCTCGCCCTCATTCCTCAATACCTCGTCGATGAAGAGGTGAGTCAGCTTAATTCCATAGAGATCCCGGGGGTAAAGGATGGCGAACCGACTCAGCCTCAGCTCATCTATAGCAAAGGAGACGAGGGCCTTTATCTGCTGAGAATTGGTGAGGCAATTTTGGAAGACAAAGTCGCCGATTTCGGCCACGTCCTCCCTTTGGGTGAGGGTAATGATGGGTACTCCCAATTCCTGGGCCCTTATGGCGGCTGCCTCGGAGGTGACGCTCAAGAGCGGGCCGATGATGGCCATAACTCTTTCCGAATCGACCAGATCTTCCACCGCAATCTCTGCCTCGCTGGGGCTGGATTTCGAATCTTTGATTACCAGCTTAATGGGCATACCCTCGTAGTTTGGTTCGAAGGCATGGATAGCCAGCTCAATTCCGTGGAGCGAACGAATTCCATAGACTCGATTTTCACCGCTCAAGGGGAGAATGCAACCGATGACATTCCTTTCTGGAATCGACTCCTCTTTTATTCGGTCGAAGAAGGCCTCGACCTGGGGGTAATAGGGTTGATCCTGAAACTCGTCCATGACCCGGTAGATCAACTTCTTGCTTCGCTCCACATCTCCTTGGTCGTAGGAGATCTGGGCCATCCTGAAGGTGGCATAACCTGAAATGGGGGAATCCTGATAAATGAATTGGACCTCTTGGAGCTGGGCGAGGGAGAGGCGTTGATCCACGATTTCCGTGATCTTCTGCCATATTTCCTCTTTTTGTGCCTCTTCTTCGGCGTTCTCCATGGCCTTGATATGCCATCTCAGGGCTTCGAAATAATCCCCAAGCCCAGAGTAATCCTCCGCCATCACGGAGTAGATTATCGATTTCCTCAACGGGGATAAGGAGAGGGGAAGGACTTCCCTGAGGAGCCGAAGGGAATCCTCATATCGCCCTATATGGCTGTAGCAGATGCCGAGCTTGTACTTGGCTTCATTTGCCAATGGACTGGCTGGATATTGCTCAATGAGTTCTCGAAATTTAAGGCCTGCATTGGCGAAATCCCCCTTTGAAAAGAGAATCTCTCCCATATTGAAGAGGACGACATCTCGAGGTTCTCCCTCCGGTTTTTCCTCTTCTCCTGGCTTTGGCACCTTCTCCGAAATGGTGGGCTCTGGAGGTTTCTCCCCCACCGGTATTTTCGCCTTGGGAACACAGGACAGGGCGATAAGGAAAGTAAGGGAGATGAGAAGGCCTCTATTCAACCACATAATGGATGCTCGGTAGGTTCCGAAATTGTTCGTTGACGTCAAGCCCATAGCCTACAACGAAGAGATCCTCTATATCGAAGCCCACGTAATCCGCCTCGAATTCCACTTGACGGCGCGATTTTTTATCCAATAGGCAGCAAATCCTGAGAGATCGAGGTTTTCTGGACCAGAACTCATCGGCCAAAAACTTCAACGTGCTGCCGCTATCAATGATATCCTCGACGACGATCACATCCTTGCCCTCGATGGGGATGCTACTGTCCCGGGTGACCCGAATGTGGCCCGATGAGACCATTTCAGAGCCATAGCTTGCCAACCCAATGAAATCAACCTGGACGGGCAAGTCGATGTGGCGCATAAGGTCGGATAGAAAGACAAAGGCCCCCTTGAGGATACAGATAAAGAGAACCTCCTTACCCCGATAGTCCTGGGAGATTTGTTGGGCCAACTCCTTAACCCTTCGGTGGATCTGGTCTTGGGTGAAAAGTGGCTTGAGGTCATATCGTTCCATTTCAGCACTACCCGGAGGCCCTTTTGAGGAAGGCTTCCTTGCTTCTCTTGGCGGCTTAAGGACTCCCGTTAGAGGGCATGTTGCAAAACGATGATCTCCGTCTCCTTCGGGAGTCCCCCCTTATCGAGGGATATCTCGCTGGAGCTCATTACTTTTACGTTGGCTTTTCCCTTGGTAAATTCTTCAACGGGGGTGATGGGAAACTCGCATTTCCCTGTTTTGAAGTGCATTGGTATGATGATCGAGGGATTAAGCTGACCAGCGACTTGGGAAGCCTCCTTCGAGTCTATGGTATAGAACCCCCCAACAGGAATCATGAGGAGATCAACCGCCCCGATGGCCTCCACCTCATTCTGACTCAAGACGTGTCCGAGGTCTCCGAGATGGCAGATGGTTGTCCCATCCAGGGTGAAGGTGAAGATGATATTATCCCCCCTCTCCTTTCCCGAGGAGCTGTCGTGGAAGGTGGCGATACCATTGAACTCGATACCATGAGCTGATTGCTTCCCGGGGGACCGAACGACCTCCGGGTTTCCCGGCAACCCCCCGGAATCATTGTGGTCATCATGGTCGTGGCTTACGAGGACCACATCGGCCTCGTCGGGGATTACTCCATAGCTCATGGCACCAAAGGCGCCCGGTTTATACGGATCGGTAATGATCCTCTTTCCCTGGTTTGAGGTAATGAGAAATGCCGCATGGCCATAGTATTTTACCTTCATAGCCCCCTCCCTTTCCGGTATCCTCCATAACCTCCGTAAACGATTGATAAGCCTGCTTGAAGTATAGCTAGCGGCATCCAAAAGTCAAGGGGAGGGGAGGTCGAAAAAACCGCGAATACCAGCATTATTTTGATAAGAAAGAGCCGTAGAGGGGCCAATACTGGCCACTCCATGACCGCCATCTCGATTCCTCCGGATGTTGTTTTACAATCTTTTCAGGCTTTGCGGGTTGTGTTTCGACCATGTCCCCCGTTTGACCTATTATTGCCTGATGCTGATCAATGCGTATATTCCGGCCAATCCGAAGAGAGCATGGGGAGCAAAAGCTGAAAGTTGGGGGGGTAACAATCCCGAGTGACCGAGGGAGAGGCTGAGATTGAGGATAATCCAATAGAGGAACCCGATGACGATGCTCATGACGATGGGTAGTGCAATCCCACCGCTGCGGGCCGTTTTCGTGGAGAAAGGGATTCCGATAAAGACCATGATGGCGCAGGCGAACGGGTAGGAAAGTTTTGCATAGAGGTCCACGATATATCTGGTGGCGTCATAGCCTCCCTGCTTGATTCTCCGAATGTAACGTTGAAGATCATAGTAGCCCATCTCCTCGGTATCCCTTTGCTCCTCCTTGAAGACATCGGGGGTTTCGGGAATGGGAATCACCCTTTCCTCGAATCTGGTGGTCTGGATGTCCCTTCTTTTCCGAAAATCCCTGATAGTCACGTCGTAAAAGTGCCAGGCACCACCTTTCCAGAGGGCCCTTTTAGCATCAATCCTCCTCCTGAGTTTAAAATCATCATCGAACTCAAAGAGGGTGATGCCCTCGAGCAAATCCTTTTGTGGGTTGAAGACCTGGAAGTTGTAGATGGCATTTCGGCTTCGATACCATATCTTATAGTTCCGGATGAAGGTTTTCCGCGGTTTCTTGCGGATTTCCGTTAAAAGGATGCTATCCGATTGCCGCTTCGAAAAGGGAACGATGAACTCGTTTCCGATGAAACAGAGAGCGCTTGCCAGAATACCCAAGAGAAGCAGGGGGAAGGTGATCCGATAAAGGCTTATTCCGCTGGCCTTCATGGCCGTGATTTCGTTATTCCTGGAGAGGATCCCCAGGCCAAGAAGGGTAGCCATCAGGATGCCCAGGGGGAAGATTTGAATTCCAATGCCCGGAATTTGATACAGGTAATAAAGAAAGACGAGGATTGGGGGAGCCTTGTGTTCGAGGAAAGTGTCCATTCGAGCGAAAAAATCGACGATGAGGTAGATGAGAATGAAGGCACTCATGTTGAGGAACAATATCTTGAGGAATTCCCAGCAGATATATCTCCGAAGGATCTTCATCTTGGGTGGTCTCTGAAGGCCCTGTACCTCGGGGGAAGGATTAATTCATCATTGTAAGAAGACCCCCCTTTTGTCAAGGAG
>Ga0209978_10000710_pt1 | contig 13138 bp, 10 predicted proteins | sample BentaG_FD_182805 | JGI IMG/M metagenome (GOLD analysis project Ga0209978, IMG submission 182805) | Deep subsurface microbial communities from South Atlantic Ocean to uncover new lineages of life (NeLLi) - Benguela_00093 metaG (SPAdes)... | ecosystem: Environmental > Aquatic > Marine > Oceanic >...
GCTGGCAAGGAGGAGGACCCCCAAGCCTATGAAAGCGATAATGCGGTATAGCTCCTTCAGGGCAAAGACGTCATAGACGAAGACCTTGATGATAGGGATAGCGAGCAGGGCCAGAGCGGCCAGCCGAACCGGGCGCCACTGCTTGATCATGCCGACCACCAGAAGAGCTACAGCGTAAATTGCCCAGACGGCGGTAAGAGCGAGAGGGGTGTCGAAGTAGTTGACGGCCTCGGCACTCAGCAACCAGAGTGTAAAGAAGTTGGCAGCCACGAAAAAGATTGGATAGATAGACCAGGCGTGCCCCTCCCAATCCCGAAGGGTCCCTCTTTTTTGCCGGAGAAGGTAACCGGTGAGGTATAAAGCAGCGATACTGACCAGGAAGGCCAGGAAGCGCTCGTTGAGTATGGGCGTGAAGGTACGCACATCTACCATATGGTCAAAGAACAGCAAGCGCAGCGCTACACCGGCGAAGACAATATAGCCAAAGACGCGCATCTGGGGCAACCGAAGCCGGAATGACAGCCACATGAGGACTGCGCCCTCAGCAGCCCAGGCTATTGTCCATGCCGTGAACCCTAGCTGGAGCAACTGGACAGGTATGGCCACCGTGACGAAGACCAGCGCAATGCCCAGGGCAAAGAAGCCTAGCCTAACATTCTCTGGGCCTCTTCTGATGGCAACATAAGCCAAACCCCCATACAAGAGAGCCAGCAGGAGAGAGAAGCCGCCAAGCCACACCTGCCGGTCGTCCCACATCAGCGCGTAGCTTATCCCGAAATAGGAGGCGGCGTTGATAACCATGAGGGCGTAGTCGAAGCCCTGTGCAGCCCGGCGCCATACGTAGTGATAGAGTGTCGTTGCGCCGACAAATATGAGGAAGATGAGGGTCAGGCTTCCCAGGGATGTCAGCAGGCTAGCCTCGTCGCCAAATCGGTCGTACCACACCCCAAAAGTCGCCAAAGAACCGACGAGCGCCAGAAGAGTGAACCAGCGCCAGTTACGGAAGGTGGACAAGGCAAGGACACCTACGTCCACCACCATGATGTACACCAGGAGCCAGAAGCTCTGGCCAGCCTGGACGGCACCGGGCCCCCCGACCTTGGAGACCACCAGGATAAAGGGCGCAATGAAGGCGCCCAGGATGCCTATTACGGCCAGAGCCATGGAATTGTAGCGAAGGGCCAAGGCCGCCGAGGCGACACTGACCAGTAACAGGAAGCCAAAGGCTGCATAAAAGTGAATCAGGCCATAGATGCCGGAGGCAGCGAAAATAGAGAGGAAAAGGATGGCAATACCACCTCCGCTGATGGCCTGGGCCAGGATTGGATATCGCCTTTGCCAGTAATGGCCAACCCCCAGCAAGGCCAGGCCGGCCACAATGCCCAGAATCACCCGGGCGCTGGGGTCGTGGAGCCAGTTATCAAAGGCAAACTTAAGGAAGAAGGCTGCCCCGATGACAAGGGCAAGGACACCTATTCTAGCCAGCCAGTTGCCCCCTAAAATCTGCTCCCACTCCCGCTCCTTGACTTTGGCGGGCTTGCCTTCTCTCGGTGGGATTTTCTTAGCAGGAACTGGGACTGCCTCTCGGCTTGGAATTGCAGCCGTCGGAGGGGCAGGTATCGCTTGCGTACGCTCCAGAGCCGCCAGGCGTTCATTCATCAGCACAACAAGTTCCCCAAGGCGGCGCACCTCTTCCTGGAGCGCTTGTGGTTGCTCCGGGGAGGTATCCCCGGGACCCTGTGCAGGTTCTGAGGAGCTTTCTGCTTCAGGTGCTGGGAGAAGAGAACCGCAGAAGATGCAGAAGCGGCTGGTTGGCTCGTTCTCTCGTTGGCAGTTGGGACACTTCATAATCCCCCCCTTACTCCTTCGATTTTGCCTTTACCACTTTTACCACGTAGGTGCCGGCAATCCTGTCGTGCCAGCCCTGTTTCTGCTTGTTCGTTTCAATCCAGAGAAAGCCCAGGCATAATACAACGGTAGATATGAGCTTGCCAAGAACCTCTCGCAGTGCGGCAATCCCTAAGCTCGGTCGATCGCCCTGGGCGTTCACCACTTTGATGCCGAGCGCCATCTTGCCTGGAGTCTGGCCCCTGAGTCCGGTGAACAGCCAATGATATAGACAGAGCAGGGGAATCCCAGATACAATCGCCGGCCCATGGATAAGCCATTGCAGCACTGAGGAGATAAGCGAAATTATGACCCCGTCTATTATCGCCGCGCCAAGCCGTATCATGCCGCCCACGTATTCCACAGCTACCGCTGTCGCTTCCGCCGATGAAGGTGGCTCAACCGCCGCAACTAAAGCAGCGCCACAATTACCACAGAAGCCCGCTTCGGGAGGATTATCCTGTCCGCAAACCTTGCATTCCACCGATGAGCTCCACTTAGGTAATTTCACATATTAGGACTAAAGTTTAGTCTTCTTTTGAGAGCTTGTCAATCGCCTAAAAAAACTGATGCCCCCGCATGCGTGCGGAATGTAACTCCAGGGTTCGCATCTGATAGTGCAGCTCTCATGGCTACTGTTGTAGGGACGTTAAGCTTTTGATTTACCTGGAGAAGACTGGATAAGAAGAGTATGAAAACTTCGAAAATTGTTGGAATGCTGTGTGGCTGCCTATGTATCGCTAATGACTGACAAATACCCGCCTTTCCGCCTCTGGGATTAAGGCTCTGGCTGGCATTTGGGGCAGAAGTAGGTGCCGCGATTTCGCACAGCTATCCGCTCAACGGGAGTGCCGCAGTTGGGGCAGGACGCACCACGACCATGAGCAACCTTAAACTCAAAGTGGGCGGTGCCCAGTGTGCCATCGGGGCGGAAGTAGGTATCCACACTGGCTCCTTTATTGCCGATAGCCGACCATAATACCCGGCGGATGGCGCCATGGAGGCGCTCTACCTCCTCCTGTGACAGGCTTTCACCCGCCCTCAGGGGATGGATTCCGGCGGCAAACAGGGCTTCATCAGCATACATATTGCCGATGCCGGCAATGAAGCCCTGGTCGCAGAGTAGAGCCTTTATCGGTGCCGTGCGCTTGGTCAGGCGATGAGCCAGAAGCTGAGGGGTAAAATCGGCTTCCAGTGGTTCCGGACCGAGCTTACCGACAATACTATCCTTGTCCTTCACCAGTCGCATCATGCCAAATTTGCGCGGGTCACGAAAGAAAATACGGGTGTCCTTATCCAGATGAATTATAGCCCGGGTATACTTGGGCGGCTCCGATGAGTCCTGACTGACAAGTAGAGAGCCGGTCATTTTCAGGTGGATAATCAATAAATCACCACTGCTCAGACCGACGATAAGATACTTACCACGCCGGGCTATACCGGTTATTTTCTGCCCTATGATACGGGAGCGGAATTCTTCAACCGAGGGCTGGCGGACTATCCCTTCCCAGAACAGGGTAATGCCAGTGATGCAGCGTCCGCTAACATAGGGCAATAGCTCATTTTTTACCGTCTCTACTTCAGGAAGTTCAGGCATTTTTCTCCACCAGTTTTCTTTTTTTTAAGATTATTTTCACCTCACCCCTCGAAGAGTCTTCGACCTTTATCCCCCTCTCCTTCAAAGGAGAGGGGGAAGGGTTTTGTAAGAGGGACTTCGTCCCTCTTTAACGCCCTATGAGATAGAGAGGCTTTGCCTCTCTTTGACTCTTCTTTTATTCTTCTTTCATAGGATAGGGAAGAGTTTTTTAGAGAGGGGCTTCGCCCCTCTCTTACTTACATTCCCCCTTCCCTTTCTAAGGGAAGGGGGTTAGGGGGATGGGTTTCCATAAACAAATAAGTACCAGTTTCATTTTGTGGCTTTAGCCTTACTTCAATTCTGCCCAGTTCTGACCACTCTTAATATCTACCTTTAGCGGGATGCTGAGCTCTAAGGCAGTGGACATTACTGTGGGAACGAGTTGACGTATCTCCTCAAGCTCCTCCGCAGACACTTCAAAGAGAAGCTCATCGTGTACCTGAAGCAGCATCTTGCTCTTAAGTTGGCGCTTGCCCATCTCCCGGTACAGGTTAATCATAGCTACCTTTATGATATCGGCTGATGTGCCCTGCACCGGCATATTTATTGCCATACGTTCGGCAGCTTCCCTTATCTGTCGGTTGGCAGAGTTGATTTCGGGGATAGAGCGTCTCCTGCCCAGTAGCGTTTGAACATAGCCTTTGTCCCTTGCCTGTTGCCTGGTGGATTCAAGGTATTGTTTTACACCGGGGTATTTTTCAAAGTAGGAAGTAATGAACTGGACAGCCTCTTCCCGCGATAGCTCGGTTGCCTGCACCAGCCCGTACTCACTCATACCGTAGATGACGCCGAAATTTACTGTTTTGGCTACACGGCGCATATCTCCTGTTACCTGTGAAGCATCCACCCCAAAGAGTTGGGCGGCAGTGGCAGCATGAATATCCTCGTCACGGTTAAAGGCGTCGAGCAGACCCTGGTCTTGAGACAGGTGGGCAAGGGCGCGGAGGTCAATCTGCGAGTAGTCTCCACCCAGCAGGCAGGAGTCGGCCGGAGCAATAAATGCCTGCCTGACCTGTTTCCCCAACTCGCCGCGGACCGGGATATTTTGTAGATTGGGGTCGCTGGAGGAAAGGCGACCGGTAGCTGTTCTTGTCTGGTTAAAGCTGGTATGCACTCGCCCTGTTTTGGGGTTGATTAAGCTGGGCAGGGCATCAATGTAGGTCGACTTGAGCTTGGCTAACTGGCGGTAGTCTAAAATAAATTCTATTATGGGGTGAGTTCCGCGTAGTTCCTCCAGCACCGAGGCTCCGGTAGAATAGCTGCCTTTTCTTTTTTGGGCAGGTAGTTTCAGCTCCTCGAACAGGATAGAGCCTAATTGCTGGGGCGAGTTTATATTGAACTGGTGACCGACATTGTTATATATTTCAGCCTCCAGTTTGAGTAACTGCTCACCGAGACGGTGTGCCATCTGCCTCAATAATTCTGTATCCAGGGCTACTCCGTTCCTTTCCATGTGGATAAGCACTGGCACCAATGGCATCTCAACCTCAGCGAATAACTGCCACAGCCCCTGCTGGTGTAGCTCTGCGCCTAGCAACTCGGTCAGTTGTCCGGTGATGTCAGCGTCAGCACAGGAGTAGTCGGCAGCTTGGGCTACCTCTACCTGGGACATAGAGAGCTGCTTGGCCCCTGAGCCGATGAGGGCGGTGATAGGCGTCATTTCGATGCCTAACCGGCTGAAGGCAAGGGCTTTCAAGCCTAAAGATTTCTCACTCAGCAGATAGGCAGCCACCATCGTGTCAAATGTCAGGTTGTTGACGGTTACCCCGTACTCAGCCAGCACGGTCATATCATACTTACCATTGTGGGCGAGCTTGGCCAGGGTGGCGTCTTCCAGAGGAGACTTGAGACGGTCGATGACCTGCTCCAGTGGCAGTTGCTCTACCTGCCCGAAGCCGACATGACCAATCGGGATATAATAAGCCTCGCCCGGAGTTGGCGATAGCGATATACCTACCAGCTGAGCAGACATAGCGTTTAGGCTCGTTGTCTCCAGGTCAAAGGCAAGGGACTTAGTTGCTGACAGACGACCCAGAAGTTCGTCAAGGGCTGGGGTGGTATTTATAATATGATAGTCTCGCCGGGGTGGTTCCTTGATTTCGACCTGAGCGGTCGCCTCGGGTGCTACCGCTTCAGTTTCGGGCAATTTAGGTAGCAGGCTAAAAAACTCAAGCTCACGGAAAAGCTCGGCTACTCTATGTCGGTCATAACGGCTGAGCTGACAGTCATCCAGGTCAAGGGTAACCGGTGTCTGGGTAACGATGGTAGCCAGCACCTTGCTCTGGCGGGCGATGGCTTCATTTTCCCGCAGTAGAGCCTGGAGCTTATCGGGGGCTACCTCATCAATATGGGCGTAGATTTCTTCTATGGAGCCGAATTGCTGGATGAGCTTGACCGCCGTCTTTTCACCTATGCCGGGGACACCGGGGATGTTATCTGAGGGGTCGCCCTTTAGCGCTTTGAAGTCGGCGATATGCTCGGGCTTGATGCCATACTTTTGACTTACGGCAGCCTCATCGTAAAGCATGGTGTCACTAAAGCGTCCTCTTGGTCTCGGGTAAAGCACCCTTACCTGAGGTGATACCAGTTGCATGATATCAGCATCGCCGCTAACGATGATAGTATCAACGTCCTGTTCGCTGGCCTGGCGGCTGAGGGTGCCCAAAACATCATCGGCCTCGTAGTCATCAAGTTCAAAGATAGGGATATGAAAAGCTTCAACCAGCTGCCTTACCCGCCCCAGTTGACTGACCAGCTCAGTGGGGGTAGGGGGACGTTGTGCCTTGTACTGGTCAAACATTTTGTGCCTGAAAGTAGGCGCTGCCTTGTCAAAGGCGATGGCATAGTGGGTGGGTTTCAGCTCGTTTATCGCCTTCAGCAGCATAAGAGCAAAGCCGTAAACGGCACCTACCGTCTCACCGGTCTTCCTCACCGTTAATGGGGGCAAAGCATGAAAAGCACGATGCACCAGGGCGTGGCCGTCAAACAGAATTAACCGAGGCTTTTTCATAGTCTAATTATAGCAGAATGGGGAGGGTTTGAGTTAGCTAAATGGGTTAAACAGGCTGATACCAGAATTACAAAGTTAGTAGCGCATTCCCCGAGATTTGTATGATTCTATTTTACGGTTGGCAGTTCTTCTGCCGTCCATTCAATCATCCCACCCGCCATGTGGTAGATTTTCATGAAATTTAGTTCTCTCATTATATTTAAAGCGTCGGCGCTGCGCCGGCCACTTCGGCAATAGATGAGATAGGTTTTGTTCTTATCCAAATTGTCTACTTCATCCCGGAAGGTTTCAGAACGGAAATCTATATTGACAGCCTTTTCTATATGCCCCTCAGCGAATTCTTCTGGTGTTCGTATATCAATAATCACGAAACCTGGGTCATCCTGGTTATTTTGTATCAGGGTAAAGGCTTCTTGTGCGGTGACATCTTCAATTATCTGGGCTGGTGTTTCCTGATTGACAGTTTCATCACGAACGCAACCACCCGTCAAAACAACGCCAATAACCAGTGACACCGCAAGCACTAACACCATAAAGTTTTTCAGACTCATCTACCTGACTCCTTTCCCTGAAGAGAATAATTGTCCTTTACTGCTCTTACGAAGCATCTTGGTATGCGTTTCGTCGTCTCGAAACTCTGAATTGAAAATCCTGACCTTTCCAGTGCATCTTTCAGTTCTGCCTCTCCAATGGCTACATGGCCATAACGGTTTCTGGAGGATTCATCTAGCAGGAATTCTTCAAAGGAGAATGTTCCTCCTACTTTCAGTATGCGGAAAACTTCAGGGACTGTTTTTTGCCATTCCGTTATATGGTCAAGAACTCCAAATAGGAAGGCCGTATCAAAACAGCGGTCTGGAAAAGATAGTTTGGTTGCGTCCTGACAGATAAACTCGATGTTATCGGTTCTTATGTTCCTGGCCCACCTTGGTGGATGGGAAATATATCTCTTGGCGGCTTTAATCATGTCGGGGTCAATGTCCACGCCGACAATAAGCTTACAGCTAAGATATTGATTAATTAGTAGGGTTCCGGCGCCATGCCCGCATCCAATCTCCAGACATATGCTTTCTTCACTAAGGCTCAGGTTTGACAGAACTTTTGGAGCTTCGAACTTCCTTTGCAAATAGACCCTAAGAGCACTACGGACAAAAAATTTCTCTATGCCAATCATTTTCATTTTTGGCTCTCTTGTTAAAAATCACCGAGCGTAGCTTTCTGGATGGGTTTCAGAAAAGAGGTATCATTATGCGTGGTAAGTATGAATCGCCCGTTTTCGTAGGTGAAGGTGGTAATGCCACAGGTATCCTGCCTTATGTTCCAGAAATGAGAATTATCCAGCCCCAGTAGGGCACATATTAAAACTTTATTCACCACACGATGAGATACCAGGACAACAGTGCCCTCATATTTGGCTGTTACCTCATCCACCACACCGATGGCTCTTTTCCTGACATCATTTAAGCTCTCGCCAGCCGGTATTTTTACTTTATCGGGACAGCTAATCCATTCCGTATAAAGCTCATTGTATTTATCTTTTACTTCTTGATGGGGCAAGCCCTGCCATTTTCCGTAGTTAAAATCTATAAGACGGGGGGTAATTTCTACCTCAAGCTTATGGTAGCTGGCAATCACTGCTGCAGTCCTTAGCGCTCGTTTTAATGGACTGGAGTAGATGGCCTCTATCTTTACCTCGCTCAAATATTCAGCCAGCAGTTCTACCTGCTTTATTCCGGTTTCATTAAGCTCGATATCGGTTCTTCCCCTGAATATTTCTTCCACATTCCACTCAGTTTCCCCGTGTCTGGCCAGAATAATTTCAGTCATTTTGTCAACCTTACCCCCTCGTTCCCTATGGGTGCTCAGGCGGCTGGTTTACTCCTTTTGGCAGATTCATGATATTCAATAAGCTTGCTAATAGCCTTGGCCGCCGCCTCGATGGTAGGGTAAACTGGTATTCCTGCCTTCAGCAACCTCTCACGAGCCTCAAGCACGGCGGCAATAGTTTCGAGATGCTCGCCGGCGTAGAGAACGGCTGCTATTGGCTTGGTTAAGGTCTGAGCAGTGCTGGCTAGAACCTCTGCGGCCTTCACTACCTGCTGTTGCAGGTCAGGTTGGCGTCCTCCGTAGATGTCCACGGCCAGATGGGTGAGAATGAAATCTATTTGAGGGTCAGCATCTACGGTCTTCAGTCCCTTGTCGTAGAAATCAGCAGCGTCGCTTATCCCCCGGGCGCTCTCTACTGGATTTCTGACACTGGCGCCAGCCTCAGGGACAATCTCCTCCAGTTGCCTCCTGGTCTCCGGGAGGAAAGGAGGCACCTTCAGACCAGCGCGCTCGCAGGTATCGGTGGCGATAACCCCTATGCCGCCACCCCGTCCCACGATACCAACCCTTCGACCCTTAGGACACGGCATGCGAAGCAAGGCCAATATTACATCGGCAATCTCCTCCAGGGTATTTGCCGGGATAGCCCCGGTTTGTTTAAAGAAGGTATCCCAGACCGATGCTGACCCTGCCAGAGACGCAGTATGGGAGACAGCAGCTCCGGCCCCGCTCTCGGTCAGCCCCGCCTTCAATACGATGACTGGCTTTGTCATCAGACACTTCTTTATCGCTTCCAGGAACCTGCGTCCATCCCTGACTCCCTCAATATAGCAAGCAATAATCTCGGTTTCTACATCACTGGCCAGGTACTCCAGGAAGTCAGGGGCATCGAGGTCTATAGCATTTCCGTAGCTAATTACCTTGCTAAAGTGAATACCTCTATCATTGACCAGATAAACAAAGCGAACAGCCCCTGCCCCTGTTTGAGAAACGAAGGAAACGGTGCCTGGTTCCTTGGAGAAAGTGGGGTTGAAGGTTAAACCGGCCGCCGGGTAATAGAGCCCCATACAGTTTGGCCCGATGACACGTACGCCACCGTCCTTGGCGATGGCAGCGACTTGCACCTCTAGCTTCTTCCCCTCCTCCTTACCCATCTCGCTAAAGCCAGCGGTATAAATGTGAACCACCTTTACCCCCTTAGCCACGCAGTCCTCCATAATCTGGGGAGCCAAGCGTGCCGGAATATTGAAAATAGCGTAATCTACGGGACCGGGGATATCCCTAACTGTGGGGTAGGCCTTCAGCCCGTTTATCTCAGCCGCTCGGGGATTAACCGGGTAGAGATGACCGGAATACCCAAAATTGAGTAGCCTGGCTACCCACCCTATCGCTGGCTCACTAGTTGAGGCACCAACGATGGCTATAGATTTTGGCTGAAAGACCTCCTCTAGCGGGTGGGGTTTTTCTGAAGACAAGGAACTTTCCTCCTCTTCTCCAACGGTATTAGCTATTACTTTTCTCTTCTGGTTCTTCTATCTTCTCGACCTCAATAGTGCATTCCGTTACCAGGGCAGCAAAGGCACCAAGGGCAGCCAGAACCGGGGCTGCCAGAATGGCTATTACCGTTGCTGGGGCACCTATTGACAGTGGAATCTCTAATACGGTTCGCCCTTCGTGTAGTAAACGCACTTTTCTGATGTTGCCTTCATGTATCAGTTGTTTGACTTTGTCAACCAACTGGCTTCCCGAAACGGTAAATTTCTTTAATGGTCATTTCTAACCTCCTCTTCTTTCTTTACCTGAATGGTTTACTGGAATATTAGATAAGTCTCCTGTATGGTGTCAAGCATTTTGTGGTTAGCTTGTCCTGATACCTAGGGCTATGGTAGCATAGTTTGTTAGCTTTATGGGAGGAGGCTTTACCGGTGCCAAGCAGGCGTGAGTTGGACACCATGTTCTATCCAAGGTCGGTGGCTGTGGTTGGTGTCTCGGCCAACCCGGCTGGGTGGGGTGGGACAGGCTTTGTATCGCGGCTGCGTAAGGTGGGGTTCCCCGGGGGTATCTATCCGGTCAACCCGAAAGCGGTGGAGGTCCATGGTCTCAAGACTTACCCGGACGTGAAGTCAATTCCTGAGCCTGTGGACCTTGTCATCGTTGCCGTCCCAGCGCCAGCGGTGCCCGGGGTGCTGGAGGATTGCATTGCCGCCGGAGTGAAAAATGTGCATATCTTTAGCTCTGGCTTTAGTGAGACCAGAGAGGAAGAAGGGCGGCAACTTGAGGAAAGGGTTACCGAGATTACGCAACGAGGCGGTCTGCGAGTGGTGGGGCCAAACTGTATGGGGCTCTACGTCCCCGCCAGCAAGCTGACGGCGTGGGGGGCAAACCCTACTGGCAGCGGACCCGTTGCCTTCCTCTCGCAGAGCGGTGCTCATGCCGAGTTGTTTAGCAGTTACGCTCAAGGGCTTGGCATTCGCTTCAGCAAGGTGGTTAGCTACGGCAACGCCTGCGGGCTTCAAGCACTGGACTTCCTTGAGTACCTGGCTGATGACCCGGAGACCAGGATTATCACTATATACCTAGAGGGCATCAAGGACGGAAACAGGGTTACCCAGCTCGTCAAAGCTATCAACCGCACCAAGCCGGTCATAGTCTGGAAAGGAGGACTAACTGATTCTGGGTCAAGGGCAGTTGCCTCTCACACTGCTTCTCTGGCAGGGTCAGCATCGGTCTGGGATGCCTTCTTCAAGCAGACCGGGGCAGTTAGAGTCAACTCTCTGGAGGAGATTGTGGATATGGTTGTGGCTTTCCTGCATCTTCCCCCACCCCGGGGGCGGCGCACCCTCCTGCTTGGAGGTGGAGGTGGTAACTCGGTAGCATTGGCCGATATCTGTAGTCGCGAAGGGCTGGAGGTGCCCCCTCTATCCTACGAAACCAGGCGGGAGCTAGCCAATTTCATACCCCTCGCCGGAAATAGCATCAGGAATCCGCTGGATGTCTGGATGGTGCAGTGGAATGTCGACCTCTTACGTCGCTCGGTAGAGCTAGCTGTTGCCGACCCTGTCATCGACGTGGTCATTGTGAACCGGCTTGTTGGTGATGACGATGATGACCATCCCGAGCGTGAGCAGCAACAGCGCCAAGTCAACAATTTCCTCATTGACTTCGCCAAAAGGAATACCTATAGCAAACCCTTGGTAGTGGCCATAAAGGCGCTCGACCACGACCCCGAAGGTGTTGCCTTGGGGGCTAGGATGCGGAGGGAGTTTGCCCTGGCCGGTGTTCCCGCCTACTCATCCGAAGCCAGTGCCGCCAGGGCACTAGCCCACTTTATAAAATATCACGAGTTTCAGGCAGAAAGTGGGGATAGTAGCTAGTGGTTCCTTGGAAAACGGAGTTTTTCCGGGGTCTGGCTATTGAATAGTTGTTTTTCGTGATATACTGTAGGGCATAAATGGGGCTTTACCCCAAAAGGTTTTTGGGAGGATCCAAGGGGGGTTGGTTTGAAAGGGAAGGACCTACTTTCAATATCTGACCTGAGCGGTGATGATATTCGCTTACTCATATCAGATGCTGTCGATACCAAAGCCAGGGGTTGGCTTTCTTTACTTGACGGCAAGGTATTAGGCCTTATCTTTGAGAAGCCGTCGTTACGGACTCGGCTTAGCTTTGAGATAGCTATGCGGCAGCTGGGCGGTCAGACCGTCTATTTGTCCCCGGCTGAGGTTGGTCTGGGAGAGCGGGAGTCAGTTCCAGATGTAGCCCGGGTGCTCAGTCGCTATGTAGATGCTATTGCTGCTCGCACCTTTTCTCACCAGACTTTGGAGATTCTGGCTAGCTATTCTGGTGTGCCGGTGATAAATGCCCTCTCAGATTTGGAACATCCGTGCCAGGCACTGGCTGACCTGCTTACCATTTATGAGAAGAAGGGAGAGCTAGACGGCTTGACCTTGGCCTTTGTTGGCGATGGTAACAATGTGGCTCACAGTTTGTTGCTGGCTGCTTCGCTTACCGGAGTGAATTTCAGGATTGCTTCCCCGGCTGATTATGCTGTGCAGGAGGAAATATTGTACCGGGCTAAGGAATATGCTGCGGCTAGTGGTGCCGAAATATTTTGCACTGAGGAGCCGCACCTGGCGGTTAGTGGCGCTGATATAGTTTATACTGATGCGTGGATGAGTATGGGGCAGGAGGCTGAAGCTCAGGAGCGACGCGCCATATTTGCTAATTACCAGGTGAATGGTGAACTTTTGTCTTTAGCTAAGGAAGATGCCATAATAATGCATCCCTTGCCAGCTCATCGCGGCGAGGAGGTGACCGAGGATATTTTAGATAGCCCGCAGTCGGTGGTCTTTGACCAGGCCGAGAACAGGATGCACCTGCAGAAAGCCTTGCTGGCGCAAATACTGGGTGGCCTGGAGATACCACTTGCTGGCTATCGTTAGGGGGGCAATGTGAATATATTAAGGACGATAATAAGCTGGGGCTGGTCTCCTATTTTAATAACGGCACTGGCGGTATTTGGTTTTATAAATGAATGGCCAATTGAACTGGTAGCCCCGCTGCTGGGTGTTATCCTGGTCATCGGCTTGGTGATGGCGGTAGTTGGAGCCAGAGAGAGGCAACTGGAGCTTTCATCACTGAGACTCAAACAACTAGCCGGATATTTTAATCGCCGCTTTACGGGTAATTCGTCTCTATCCATTTTTGCTATTATAGATAGCTTATTCAAGGTTGATAATCCCCAATTATGGGATTGGGCACGAGCCTGTGATATGTCA
>Ga0209978_10000712_pt1 | contig 13111 bp, 8 predicted proteins | sample BentaG_FD_182805 | JGI IMG/M metagenome (GOLD analysis project Ga0209978, IMG submission 182805) | Deep subsurface microbial communities from South Atlantic Ocean to uncover new lineages of life (NeLLi) - Benguela_00093 metaG (SPAdes)... | ecosystem: Environmental > Aquatic > Marine > Oceanic >...
GCATCGAACTACCTGTTGCTTCTTTCACCTACCTCCCCACGGCTCCTTACACAGGCGAAACTGTAACCTTTGACGCATCTGAAAGTTATGACCCCAACGGCACAATAGTCAGATACCTCTGGGATTTCGGTGACGGGACGAATGAAACTGGCGAGGTTACAACCCACACCTACGCTAACAACGGAAACTACACAGTTACACTTATCGTGACCGACAACAATGGACTAACCGACAAAACCTCCGCCGACATCAAAGTGCTCAACAAGCCGCCCATAGCGTCATTCACCGAGTCAGCGACGTCTGTACTTACGGACGAAAATATTTACTTCAACGCTACTGAAAGCTATGATCTCGATGGGTCGATTGTTGGCTATTTCTGGGATTTTGGTGACGGGACAAACACTACAGGCTTGACCGTGGAACACGCGTACTCAGACGATGGAAATTACACAGTAACTCTGACAGCAACTGATGATGATGGCGACACTGCGTCAACCACCGCCACCAAGACGGTGTTGAATAGAGCGCCTGTAGCCATATTTACAGAATCGGCAGAAACTGTTTACACAGGTGAGGGTATCACATTTAACGCTACCAGTAGCCATGACGCTGATGGTACTATTGTTAGTTATTTCTGGGACTTCGGCGACGGCACCAACACTACTGGCGTCACAGTGAGCCATGCTTATACTACTAATGGAACTTTCATTGTGACCCTAACTGTAACAGACGACGATGGCGCAACCGCCTCAATCAACGCCACCAAGACTGTTCTTCCAAGTGCGCCCCTTGTCGCTTTGTTCACGGAATCTGCTGAAATCGTCTATGCTGGGAAAGCTGTTGCGTTCAACGCTAACAACAGCTACGATCCTAAACGTTTCCAGATGAAAAAGAACCGTAAATTCAACTTCTTCCAATCCTAAACGTGAGCCTAGCGAAGCGTTAATCTTTAACCTCCTACCTACTGATAGTTTCTAATCAAATCCTCAATTGAGATGAAGCTGCATGACAGAATATGACGCTGTTATTGTAGGCGCAGGGATAATTGGACTGGCAACCGCTTATCACGTGAAAAAACAACGACCCAACGACAGAATTCTAGTCATAGACAAGATGAGCACAGCTGGCCAAGGAAATACGGCCAAGAGCGCTGCCATGTTTAGATGTTTCTTCTATTCTCACACAAACCTCACTCTGGTGGACACCACAGTTGAATTCTTTAAGCACGTTCAAACCCAACTAGGGGTAGATTTGAGGTTGAGATGGGCTGGCTATTTGTGGCTGTTTTCAAAAGAGCATTACAGAATAATAGAGCCTGTTCTCAAATCGATGGCGGAAGGCGGTCTTGAATATGAAGTGTATGAAAAAGAAGGTTTGACGAAGCGGCTTAATCTCAGAACAGAAGTAGCAAAGGATGAGGAAGCACAAATGATGAGATTGGCAGATGTGGAAAAAGGTGTGTTTGTTCCCAAAGCAGGGTCGATCGACATAGACTTGTTAGTTCAGTTTTACGAAGCAGAGTTCAAAAAACTCGGCGGAGAAATTCAATACAACACAATAGCAGAGAAGGTACTAGTAGACCCGGAAGAGCCATTAGGCATGCCGGACGAGCCCTTTTTCTGGCAAAAATCAAGAGCCGCTGGAGTCAACACTAACAAAGGCACAATTAAAGCTAAGAAAACAATTATTGCTGCCGGCGTATGGGCGAACACACTGCTTCATCAAATCGGAGTTTACGCGCCGATGGAACCTATAAAGCGTCAACTTTTTTCCGTACAAGCATCAACAACAGCATTAAGACAACTATTAAATGTAGAAGGCTTCAATGCAGAAAACTGTATGCCTTTCACAATCTTGCCAGAACCTGCAGTCTACATAAAACCAGCTTTAGAGGAAAACGCTTTCTGGCTAAGCTATGGCGACCACTTTCCACGGGCTTTCAAATTAGAAGATGACCCGCAACCTGAAGAAAACTTCTACCGCTACGGGATATATCAGGTAGTCACAAAGTATTTCCCTCAATTTTTGGGAGCTCAACCTTATGGCTCTTGGGCAGGTCAATATGCGCTTAACACCATTGATGGACAACCTGTTATTTTCGAAGAAAACGATTTGTTGGTGGTCGGGAGTTGTAGCGGAAGTGGAAACATGAAAGGTGACGCTCTAGGCAGAATCGCTGCAGCTTTGTACGTGGGTGAAGAACACGCAAACCTTTTTGGGAACAAGGAATTTAAAGTAGATGACCTTGGCATTGCAAAACGTAATGTAGAACCGGAAAAACTCATTATCTAGGTGAGCAACTTGACAACACCATTTAAAGTCACGGAAAGAGTAAGCACAATCAAATATGCGATCAGAGACGTTACAGAGTTCGCCAAAAAAATTGAAAAAACAGGAAAAAAAATAACCTACCTCAATATAGGCGACCCCGTAAAGTTCGACTTTGACACACCCAGACACATTAAACTGGCTTTGTTTGAGGCAGTGAACGCTGGGGCAAACTGGTATGGTCCATCAGAGGGGCTCTTAGAGTTAAGAGAGGCAATTTGTAAAAAAGAAAAACGTGTTAACAACATAGACATTTCGCCTGAAAACGTCATAGTCACCACAGGCGTTTCCGAAGGCATATTCATGATTATGGCAGCGATAATAGACAGAGGCGACGAAATTCTAGTGCCTGGTCCAACTTACCCACCGTATGCAGCGTATGCCAAGTTTTTTGAGGGAAAGCCTATATCGTACAAGACTGTGGAAGAAAAAGGGTGGAAACCTGACGTTGAAGATATGCGATCAAAAATTTCTAGGAAGACTAGAGGTGTTGTGATAATAAATCCTAACAATCCATGCGGTGCTGTTTATGATGAGAACACGGTGAAAAGAATTGTTGATTTAGCAGCCGAAAATGACTTGTTGGTTTTGTCTGACGAAATCTATGATAGAATAGTGTATGAAGACCGGTTTGTAAGCACAGCTTGTATTGCGAAGGATTTTCCAGTCGTTGGCCTGAACGGTTTTTCTAAAGCTTATTTGGCCACTGGATGGAGGCTAGGATACTTCTATTTCCACGATCCTGAAAGAAAGTTAGAGGCACTGGAGGAAAGCGCCAAAAAAGAATCTCGGATTAGGTTGTGCACCAATACTCCTATTCAAAAGGCAGGTGTGGCGGCTTTGAATGGACCGCAAGAGCATATCACTGAGATGGTTGAGAAATTGCGCAAAAGAAGAGATTACGCTTGGAAGCGCTTAAATGAAATTGAAGGAATCAGTTGCACAAAGCCTAAAGGGGCTTTTTACGTTTTTCCAAGAATACATGCGATTGGACAACGTTGGAAGACGGATTTAGAATTTGTTTTGGACGTTTTGGAAAAAACAGGCGTTCTTTTTGTACACGGTTCGGGCTTTTGTGACACATATGGTGTAGGGCACGTGAGGGGTGTGTTTTTGCCGCCTATTGAGGTCTTGGAAAATGCATTCAATATGCTAGAGAAATTTATGAGTCGTAGTTAGCTAAGGTTGAGTTGTCGTTTTTCAGCGAATTGGCACGCCTTCTTTAGGGTCTCTTACTAGTTTATGATATTCTGCCATCAACCTTCGAGTGACTGGACCAGGTTTCCCGCTCCCGATTTGTCGTCCGTTTATCTCTTTTACTGGAACAACTTCTGCCGCGGTTCCTGTAAAGAACACTTCGTCTGCGAGGAACAGGTCTGTAGGTGTAATTTCTTTCTTAAGGACGGTGTATCCAAATTTTCGCGCAATTTCAATGACAACATTCCTTGTTATTCCCCGCAGAGCACCTGTAGATGTCGGCGGAGTTATAATTACATCTTTGGATACGGTAAATATGTTTTCTGCAACACCTTCGCATACAAAACCTTCTTTATTTAGATATATTGCTTCATCAACGTTTGCGTTGTTAGCTTCAATTTTGGCAAGTATACTGTTTAGATAGTTTAGAGATTTTATCTCATGCGTTGTTGCATCTACAGGATCCCGTTTGACCCATGAAATTATAGCCGTCAAGCCTTTTTCTTTAGCTTCTCCTCCATGAAGTTTTATTCGGTCGGTGATGATTATTATTGTTGGTTTGGAGCATTTTCTGGGGTCAAGTCCTAAGTCGCCTACGCCTCTGGAGACAACCAGACGAATGTATGCATCGGTAAGTTTGTTTCTTTTCAGCGTTTCTATCACGGCGTTGATCATTTCTTCTTTTGTCACGGAAATTTCTAACATGATAGCGTGTGCGGATGAATATAGTCTGTCAATGTGTTCTTTCAGTTTGAATACGCTGCCGTTGTAAGCTCGTATTCCTTCAAACACACCGTCTCCATAAAGGAAGCCATGGTCGTACACTGAGATTTTCGCTTCTGACTTCGGACAGTGCTTTCCATCTATGTAAATAAGAAGCTCTTTCTGCTCCATTTCTAACATTCTCCTCTTAGAATCTCTACAGTATTCGTGATTGCTTGATATACTTTTTGTAGGACGATTTTAGCCGTAGAATTGTGGGCGCTGGGACAGTTTTTTAGGTAAGGGTATTGGCTTGAACGGTTTGCCTTTTGTGTCTTTCAAAATACTGTCAACCAGTTCTTGAAGTCTCATTTTCACGATTTTTCCAACAAGTCTATCTCGAACCGGCAGAATTCCTGAGTCGATTTCTCTTTGACCAATGACTACTATGTAGTTTACCCATTCAGTTTCTGCTTCTCTAACTTTCCTCTGCATGGTCAAAGGACGATCGTCAAAATCTACTCTTATTTCATATTTACCAATTTCTTCAGCAATTTTTTCAGCATCTTTGGTGAATTTGTCTGAGACGGGTACTATTCTGACCTGTGTGGGCGAAAGCCAAAGTGGAAAAATTGGGATTCCACCTTTTTGCTGTTCTCGATACGCTTTTTCCAACATCGCATAGACGCATCTTTCAATTCCACCACTTGGTGAACAATGTAGAATCAGCGGATGCTGCTTTTCACCTTTTTCATCAATGTAGGTGATATCGTATCTGCAGGCGTTTTCCACATCAAGTTGATCTGTTGATAATGCGGAAGCTTTGTCTTGGTTGTCAACGAAGTTAAATTCCCATTTTAGAACCCAATATAATGCTTTTTCCTCCAACATCTCAATCAAAACTGGTTTCGCAAATAATCTTGCCAAGGAAACTATGAAATCCCCGTTTTTTTCGTGGAAATCCTTTGTAAACCTTATCCCCAATTCATAATCTTCTCTTCCAAATCCAAGACCCTCTAAGACTTTCATGCACAACTCGAAGCGGATGACATATTCCTTTTTCGCTTGCTCCAAGTCGGAGCAGAGGGCGTGGCAATCCGGCATCGTGAAGGCGCGTTGTCGTCGTAGTCCTGCTATTTCGCCACTTTTCTCTCGTCTAAAACTGTATCTCGTCAGTTCGTAGATCCGTAATGGAAGTTGGCGGTAAGAAAACTGAGCGTCATGAAGCATGAGGAACTGGCCGAAGCATGCGGCGAATCTGAGGAATAGGTCTTTGTCTTCCGACTTTATGATGTACTGTCTTGCTGGGAATCGGTCTAGATAGTCGCTTAGGCTGGGATGATTAAAGTCGTACATAATTGGGGTTTCAACTTCCATGGCACCGTACTTCAAGATGGTGCTAGTGACGAACCGCTCAATCAAAGATTTGACTAGTCGCCCCTTAGGATACCATCTCAAGTTTCCAGGGTCGCTACCAGGCTCATAGTCGACAAGTTCAAGCCTTCTCATCAGCTTGACGTGTGGCGGCATTTGTTGACTTGCTCTCATCTTTGAGATTTCATATTTAGCAAACTTTTCAAGGTTTTCATGTCCTGTAAAATCGAATTTTTCAACAGGTACCATGTTTCCCTCTGGTTGCAGAATATACCAAGAAGACTTCATTTTTTCTTCGGCTTTCAGAGCCTCGGAAACTTTCTCTTCCGTCCTTACTTCGCCTGGTAGAATTACTCTTGATTGTTCTGCCAAGGGGTGTCCTTTTACTGAGATGGTGAATTGTTTGTTCCAGCCAAAAGGCGCGCGAAAGGTTTCTATGCTATTTTCTTTTGCATACTTTTCCATTGCTTTAACGACTTTGAGCGCCGATGCAGGTTTTGCTAAGTTGCTACTTAGGTGTGCGTAAGGGTAGATTAGAATCTTATTGACTTTGAGTTTCCCTAGGAAATCTCGTACTTCCCTGATTGCTTGTTTTGCCGTGGTTTCGTTGTCGCCCTCTTCTATAGCGGTAAAAAGGACAACAACCTCCTCTATCTGTCTTTCCTCTTCTCCTTTTACTTCTTCAGCTAAGTCAATTTCCTTTTGTATGGGTTTGTATTTGATGTAATTTGAATGCAGTTGAAGTATGCGCAAACTGATCAACCCGCTTTAATTGGCTTAATCTTAGAATTAGATTAGCCTTTCTAAAAATGCTTGTGGAAAAATGACCGTTGCTTCCGACTTCGGAACAGATCGGCCCACTAACGTGAGCCTTGATGCCTCCATTTCTCCAGCGTTCGGTCTTTCTTTGTGGCTTTCTTGAACTCTTTGTAGTGTTCCTTGCAGAGATACGCTCTTCTTTCAGTGTGGATTTTTAACCCGGCAGCGGTGACTTTGCCTGCAGCAATAGAACGAATCGCGTCTTTGTCACAGCCTGAAACGCTGCATTTTACGCCTTTGTCGATTCTTCCCAACAACAAGCACCTTCTAAACAACCGTGTCCTGTGCCAATGGCTTAATCCCCTTCTCATATATTTTAGTTGCCCTCTCGTAAACCTCTTTTTTTTCACCGAAACGCTGAGAGCCAACGTCTTCTATAACAAAGGATGCAGCGGCTGAACCGACACAGCAACACCACCGAGGCTCTCTGCCTTGAATATGCTCTGCTAAAAAGGCGCCGATGAAAACGTCGCCAGCGCCAGTTGGATCTTGAAGGATTTTAGGTTTGCAGGCGGGAATATGATAGAATTTATCATCAAGATGCGCCAATATTCCTTTCCGGCCCATAGTAACTAAGACAATTTTCACACCACATTTACGAACCTTTTTCATTGCAGTTCCAAGTTTAGCGCATTCAGTTACTATCTTAATTTCTTCAAGTGACGATTTGAAGATATCACAGTGTTGGAGGAAACTTACATCACTCGATCCTTTGAGTTTCATGTAACCTGCCTCGTCGAATTCACGTAGGAATCCTTGAGGGTCGATGGATAACAAGGATGTCCTGTTTCTAAGCTTTCGAATTACTTCCAGTGAGAGTTCGTTTGCCACTGGTGCGACATGGATTACTTTGGCATGCAAAGAAACTGGTATATCTTTTGGAACTATTTGGGGCGCCTTATTTCTCAGTTGAAGTTTCCGCTTTCCATCGTAGTACGTGAGTATGAGACGGGTTGTAGAAGCGTCTTCTGCAATTTGCACCATTGACAAATCTACATTAGCTTTACGAAGCCATAAAAGCTGTTTTTGAAAGTCTTTTCCTACCTTAGATATTACGCCCACCTTTGCATCCAGTTTGTTTGCTGCTAGAGAAACAAAAGTAGCTGCACCGCCTAGAGTTACCCTTGGATGAGATATTTTGGGCGAGATTATTAGGTCCATGACAAAGTGGCCGATTGTAACTAGGTCAAACACATACTGCCCTCAGTGTATCAAACTGAATATTTGCAGATCTTAATAGGATACTAATTATTTGAAAAGGCTTCTGTACCCGCTAAGGCAGCAAGCATAGTATATAAGTCTCCTCTACAATTGACTACCCGCAAAAAGGACGTGGAACGTTTGCCAGTTAAGCGGAAAAGCCGTGGAAGGTCAAAAGGCAGTAAAGGAAAAAGCTCGTTAGTGCAGTGCAGTAGCTGCGGTGAGCTTGTACCCCGTGACAAGGCTAAGCGTGTTTCGCGAAGAGTTTCAGTAGTGGATTACGCTTTAGCTAAGGAATTACGGCAAAAAGGCACTTACATCGCTGCGCCTATAGAGACGAAGCATTACTGTGTCTCATGTGCTGTGCATCATGGTGTGGTGAAGGTGCGTTCAAAAAACGAGCGAAAACAACGCCGCCGGAAGAGATACTAACTTTCTTTTTGCTTGGATTTATTGTAGAAATAGATTGTGCGTTGAAGCACGGTAAGATTTGTTAACACCGCAAGGATTCCTACGCTCCAATAAAGTGCGCCCAGCCAGAAGAAAGCAGCGAAACTAGCCAGTGCCAATACAAGTATTCGTTCAGCGCGCTCCGTCAAACCAACTGTCTCCATTTTGACTCCAGCAGCCTCTGCCCTTGCGCGAACATAGCTTACTAGTAAAGAGCCGACAAGCGCAATGGAACCCCAAGAAACTTCACATAGACCGCTGATTATCATAGCGACGAGAATAAATGAATCGGCGTAGCGGTCAAGCAAAGAATCTAAAAAGCCGCCGAAAGCAGTGATTTCACCGTGAAGTCTTGCGACAACTCCGTCCAGAGCGTCGCAGAGTCCAGATAGTAGAAAAAGAATGGGTGCAACTATGAGGAGAAGACGATTATGCTGCCACGCCCAGAAAGAACAACCGGATAGAAAAGCCAACAAAATCCCCATTGCACTAATTTGGTTCGGCGTCACACCTAGATTATGTAGTAGTTTTGCCGTTGTTGCGAGCAGGGATTGAACTCGTTTCTTTAAGCGCGTTAACATTTTGCTTCACGAAGAGTGTTTATGGTAGCAATCTTTATTTAAAAAGTGCATGTATGCATGCCATAACTGAACAAATTGTCCAATTGTCTGTTTAAGTGACAGTAACAATTTATAACATTGCAAGAATGAAGCTCTCCCTAAAATGAAATGGTAATGTTAAATTGATCGATTCGGATGATGCCCATAAAAAGGTTTTCACGTAATAACTTCTATAGAATCAAGTAAAATTAATGGTAAATGGCCATTAACTCGTTAAAACGACGCCCCGAGTTTCTGGGTATTGACTATAGGAGTTTCTGGCATTTCATAGTCTATGCAAATAGGCGAGTGCAGCCACAGGTGTAAAGGCTTAATTGACTAAAAAAAAGGGTAGGGGGGAGGGGAGGGTCGGTGCGCTTCTGTCTTTTTCGAAGTCTCAACACGGTGATTTTTGTGTTTAACCCCATTCTCGTCCGTATTTGCTGGCTATGGTAACTATGTCGAAGATGTCAACCTTGCCGCCTGAAGGAGCTAGATCGGCACCTGGAAACCAGTTCTTGTCCGGCACACCAGTTCCTTGTCTGCCGTAGGCTCCTGCTGCAATAACAATGTCGTAAATGTCGATCTTGTAGCTGCCGTTCCGTGGCTTTGGCCCACTCTCCCATTTCCAGACGAAGTCGATCTCGCCTAAAGGCGGGGTCTCCATCCAGTAGTAAGGGTTACGCTTCAGCGTTAAGTTGCCACCTATTCCCGGAGTAAACGCCATCGCATAGTACATTCCAGCACCCTCGAAGATTGTCTGCCACGGCAAGTTGCCGGGCGTGTAGCCGGTGGCATCTCCATATTGCCAGTAGTCTACAACAACTATTGCCTTGGCTGTCAAGTTCACGAAAACTTCCAGCATGCCCTCTGGGTGATACGGCACCGATCCTTGTTCAACAATGTTGTACTCGCTGAACATGTTTAGATGTGTACCGTTCACTGTTACCGAGTTTATCCAGACTGGCCTGCCGCTTAAATTGACAGGACCCGGTGTTGTAAGGTTGATTCCTTCAACGAAAGTTTCCGTGCTCTGGCTTCCGAGTGTGGGTTGCTGCATCCACGTGTCCATTGGCAGCATGGGTCCAGTAGCATAGTAAGTGTGCCAGTAGCTTAAGGTGTCGAAGTATATCTCAACTTGGTGTGTACCGACAATGTCAATGTGATGGAGGGAGTGGAACGTCGAACTCCACCAGCCTGATGGGGCTTGAATTATGTACCAGGCGCTGAAGAAGAAGTGGCTGGTGTTTACGTTGGCTTTGCGGTAGCCTGTAACGGGGTCTCCAAAGTAGGCATCACCTCTTAAGTATTTTGTGATCTTTGTCTTGGTTTCGCCGTTGTCAGGGTCAATCCACGTGCCAGTTTCCCAGTCCAGAAGCCAGCCAGCCTGATCGGCCGAGAGGTCGTATGGGGGGACGTCTATGCCGCCGTAAAGGTTCATCCTGTCAAGGTTCTGATAGTCGTAGTACCAGCTTGAGTATATGATGTTCATGCCTACAGGTGCACCTTTAAGTCCATATCTGATGGCTGATCCGTCTGCTTTGTAGGCATTCATGAAGGTGTAGGGGTTTTCAGGTCCCCAACCTTCCATGTTGACAACGCCTAACACCTTGGTGCTGTAGGGCCAGAAATATCGGCGGCTCCACAACGGGATGGTGATGGCGAGTTCGGTGAAGAGACCCATGGCGAGCTTGCAGGAAGAGACAACCTCATCGTACGTAAGGCCATAATAAACATTGTATAGAAGTTCATCAAGCTTGGGATAGTTAGGCTGATTACTGGCGTTCATACCCGTAACGTAGTTGGGTCCGTAGGGGTACCAATTGCTGCTGTGGTATAGTGAGTAGACGTTGGTGGGGAATCTTCCTGGGCACCATCCGCCCGTGTACATGTGGTAGTCCATGGCGCCCATCACTTTGTCGTAGATACCGGCCATGTCAGCTTCGATGGCGTGCACGGGGATACCGTGTTTCCTCATGTTACCATAAGTCAGCCTTCCAGCCTGAAGCCTACGAGTGTCGTCGGTTCGCACGCAAACTTCCAAATCGTCCAAGTCCAGTCCAGCCTTGGAGTGGCCTGCAGGATAGGTTCGAATGTATTCAGCCGAGCCTGGAAACGCCGGGTCATAATAAGGATTCGGCGTTAAGCCTTGGACGAATCCGCCATCATTTAGCTTTGCCGCTGCGGAAAGCAGGTCATACTCGTAGGGGTAGTTTGGATACCACATTGAAGCATTTCCCCAACCCTTTTTAGGGGCTCCAAGAGGCTGATCAATCCTTTCAGCGAATCCCCCACAAATCGTGTTCACAATATAGTCCTTGTCGGTCAAGAACGCAAGAGCTTGTCTAAAGTTCCGGTAGCTCGTAGGCGACCTTATGCTAGGGTAGGTGGCGATGGTCCAGTTGTTGTTAAGGTCAAACTCATACATGCACATACCGGCGACTGGAGCCAGTGCGATGTTGGAGTCGGCGATTGCGTCCTCATAAAGTTCCTTTGTGATTTCATAACCAACAATGTCGATTTCACCAGTCTTCAATGCTGCATAGGCGCTATCTATGTCACTGTAGTAGCTAATTACAAGGTCCTCAGTTCTAGGCCCTTTTGTAGGCGATTCTGCTTCCACAACATTTATGGGACTTGCTAACATGGGGAACGCTAGAATTAGGACCCACAGCAAAAGGATTATAGACTCGATTGCTTTTTTCATTAATCTCTTCTCCTTCACAAGGGTTCATCCAGCCAACGGGTTTCAACCGTCTGAATATTGACGCCAACGATGACAAACCTATCCAAAAAAAGAGTCAGCATTAATGCAGAGAATGATTTTTTCATCTTTCTCCCCAAACGTAATAACGCATCATGGACTAATATCATTTTTGAAAGAATCTTCTATTTTGTGCAAGCAAAAAATGGGGAGTTGCGGGAGACATCTCCACTGCAGCAATCTTTATTTAAAAAGTGCATGCATGCGAACAATAGCAGTATAGAAGATTTCTCCATAACTGTTATTTTTCAGCAAAACTTTTAAGATATGGGGGTTAGATGAATTGCCAAAACGAATAGTTTCTCTCGCAACGTTGACGTTGCTTCTTTTATGTGCTTTTTCACCTTCGATTGGCGGAACTATCCCAGGTGGGAAAAGAGTGATTAGGATTATTGATACCGAGACAGGTTCATCTTTGATAACGGTTGGGAGTGAGACTACACCTTTGCCTTCAGAAGGATACTCTTTCACGGTGAACGTTACACTAGAAGGCGCAACCAACTATCTTCACAAATATCAAATTTCCGTTGCTTTTGACAAAAACAAAGTTAAGTGCACGGGTGCATGGATTACCTTAACTGACCCTAATTCTGTATTCTACGAAGAGAGCGGGCCAATAATGAAAACTGTTGCAGTTTACAACGACCTAGGTTTTGCTGCTGTAGGTTCAATGCTTCCCTCTGATTATATTGTTCCAGACCATGAAGCGCCTCGTTATGTGAATGTCTCTGAAGGACTTCTTGGTCAATTTAACTTTACAGCAATCAACACAGGCACTTCTGCTCTCGAAATCGTCCCGACAGGAAATCTAGACTACTTATATGACACATTCTTATTAGACAAGGACAAACAATACATAAATTTTGTTGGTGAAAGCTTTTCACTTACTGTTCTGGGTTCACCTATTGTTCCTGCTACCATAGACATCAATCCAAGGACTTTGAACCTAAAGAGCAAAGGCAAATGGATTACAGCATATATCGAGCTTCCTGAAGGCTACGATGTAGGCGACATTGATGTTTTCACAATCCTGCTTGAATATACTATTCCAGTAGGTCCAGATGCTCCCTCAGAGATTGGAGACTATGACGAGGATGGCATTCCTGATTTAATGGTTAAGTTTGACAGAGCACAAGTAATCGCTTTATTAATGGCTTTGCTAAGTGTCGATGAAGCTACATTGACCATAACTGGAGAAGCAAACGAAATCCCATTTGAAGGAACAGATACAATCAGAGTAATAAACGGATAAACCAATATCCTTCCTTTTTTTTTCTACATTCATTTCAAGTTGCATTAATAATTTAAGCCCAAAACCCAAAACCTGAAAAAGGAATAAAAACCATTTTACACCAATTATTTAACTCGCCCACGCGCATTTTCTTATATCGATTTTGCTATTGTTTGTCCAAGTGTCTTTGCAAGCTCTAGGGCCCTAGAATCTTCCGAAACTGGAACTCGTCCATGCACTCCTCTGAAAGGCCACTTCTTTACTGTCACGGGCTTCATCTGTAGCCACAAACAGAACTTTTCTAAGTGCTCTTGTAAGGGTACGGCGCTGTACGCGTCTGAGTGTGATGTAGTGAGGAGGCCAAACGGCTTATTAGCTAATGGGGAATCCAATGAAGGATTTTCGCTTCTTGTCATGTAGTTAACACAGTAAAGTCTCTCTATTAGC
>Ga0209978_10000714_pt1 | contig 13098 bp, 13 predicted proteins | sample BentaG_FD_182805 | JGI IMG/M metagenome (GOLD analysis project Ga0209978, IMG submission 182805) | Deep subsurface microbial communities from South Atlantic Ocean to uncover new lineages of life (NeLLi) - Benguela_00093 metaG (SPAdes)... | ecosystem: Environmental > Aquatic > Marine > Oceanic >...
CTATGGCGTAGTCTATGAGCAGTCTGCCCAAGCCTCGCCGTCGATATCTGCGGTCAACGACCATGTTCTCCACCAGGGCCCAGGGTAGAGCACCATGTGAAAGGTTAGGCACAATCAGCAATACCATAGTGCCTACAACAGCACCCTCGTCTTCGGCTACCAGAAGCTCATACCCCGGCATGGCACGAATCTCAGCGAAGACCTGCCGATGATAATCGTCCATAGAAGAACTCTGGCTCAGCTCAGCCTGAGAGGTGGTGATAGCCAGCTCACGGTAAAGCTCAAGGATTCGGGGAATATCCTCATCGGCAGCCGCCCTAACGATAGCCATCTTGCTAAACACCTTCCTACTATATGTCGCTAAAGGATAGGCATCTTCTGAATGGTCTGTTCTCGCTCAGGTCCCACGCAGATGATATTGGCCGGGCAAGAAGTGAGCTCCTCCAGTCTGGCGACATACTGACGAGCCTGCGGGGGTAATTGCTCATATTCCCGAATATGAGTGGTAGGAACCTGCCATCCGGGTAACTCCTCATAGACAGGCTGACACCTGCCTAAAGCACCTATACTACTGGGGAAATAATCGATGGTCTTGCCATCCAGTTTGTAGCCCACACATATCTTCAGGAGAGGCAAGGTATCAAGAATATCAAGGCGGGTAACCGCTGCCCCGGTGAAGCCATTAATTCGGGTGCTAAAGCGAGCGGCAACAGCATCAAACCAGCCACAGCTCCGAGGTCGGCCGGTAACAGTGCCGTACTCGTGACCCCGTTCCCTAATCAGGTCACCAGTTTCACCCTTCAGTTCAGTAGGGAATGGGCCAGCACCAATTCTAGTGCAGTAAGCCTTGAATACACCCAAAACAGCGTTAATTCTGGTAGGGCCTACCCCGGCACCCACACAGCCTTGCCCTGCCACCGATGAAGAGGAAGTATAGGGATAGGTGCCGAAGTCAGTGTCAAGTAGAGTCCCCTGGGCTCCCTCCAACAGAACCAGTTCCCCCCTATCCAAGGCTTCTTCTACCATCACCGTTGTCTCCCGAATATGGGGGGCTAGGCGCTCTCCATACTGGCAGTATTGATTATATACTTCATCCAGTGCTAGAGGACTAGCCCCATAAACTTTAGTCAAAATGGTGTTTTTGTAGTCAAGCACAGTACGTAGCCGCTCCATCAGTGCCTCTTTATTTAAAAGGTCACCAGTTCTAATGCCATACCTGGCTACTTTGTCGGCAAAGACAGGGCCTATACCCTTGCGAGTTGTCCCTATTGCTTTGCCACCGCGCCATTCTTCCTCCAGACCGTCAAGGAGAATATGATATGGCATAATCAAGTTAGCCCGGTCACTGATAACCAGGTTGTCAGTAGTAACACCGCGCTGGTTAAGCAATTCTATTTCTCCAATTAGCACTGCCGGATTAATCACCACCCCATTACCGATGATACAGATAGCCTCAGGATAAAAAATACCGGAAGGGACTAGACGTAGCCCAAATTTACCGTAGGGATTAACTATAGTATGCCCGGCATTATCACCACCGGAGAAACGCACTACAAGCCTTGCTTTTTCAGCAAGCAGGTCAACCACCCTGCCCTTCCCCTCATCCCCCCACTGAGCTCCAATAACAGCAATGACCGGCATCTTTTCCCTCCAAAAGTTAGTATTAGCGCCAATAGAGACTGATAAACAACTTCCTAAAAGTTACCTGGTTTTTTTGTCTGTCGCCACACATAAAGTAACCTCTGGGTAACCGTGATAAGGCTAAATACCACTATAATTGCTAAGGCAGCAATTAAGGCATAGTCAAATTGGCTCAGCAAAAGGCCCAGTGCCAGCACAATTACCCTCTCCGCCCGAGTAAATAATCCCACCTGGCACTCCAGACCTAAGGACTCTGCCTTGGCCCTGATATGGCTCACCAGCGGTGAAGCAAGTAAGGCAAGACCAGCAACTAAAATCCCAACGGCTGATTGCTCTCTAGCATACAGCACTAAAATGCCGAGCAGCAATACTGCCTCACTTAAGCGGTCGAGCGTAGAGTCAAGGACAGCACCAAACTGACTGGTCCGGTTAGTGCCGCGAGCCAGTGCCCCATCCAGGATATCAAAGAAACCAGCAATAAGCACCACAAAACCAGCGGCAAGAAGATGTTCGGTGATAATAAGTGCCGCAGCGCCGACAGTTAACAAAAAACCAAACCAGCTTACGGCATTAGGTGCTATGGGTGTCTTAGCTAAAAGTCGAACCACTGGTTGGGTAAGGTAATAGGCTATGGTTTTACGGGCTTCGGATAATTTTGCCACTGACCATCGTTTTTCTGAAACAATACTACGATTATCCAAGCAGTCTTCCACTTCTTATTACTTAAACTGATTCTCGGATTCACTTTTTCCGCGGGCATTCACTAAGCACTCTAGTGTAGTAATCAAACACTCTTTGGGCAACACGTTCCCAGCTATATTCCCCGGCTTTATGTCTTCCTCTGGCTCCCATCTGCTGCCGGAGTGTGTCGTCACTCATAACAGAAATTAGAGCCTGGGCTAACCCTCTACTATCTTTTGGTGGCACTAACAACCCCTCTTCACCATGAGTTACCACGCTGGCATAGCCACCTATATTGGTGGCAACAATTGGTTTACCTACAGCCATAGCCTCCAGTAAAACAATGCCAAAGCTTTCCCGGCTCGTGGCCGGAGCACAAAAAACATCGGCGGTCTTATAATAGCGGGGTAATTCGGCATAAGAGGCATAGCCAACAAAAACAACATCCTTTAAACCATGCCGCATAGTCCACTTCTCATACTTTTTGCGGGGCCTGGTGCCAGGGCCCACCACAATAAGCCGCGAGTTAGGGATTTCCTGTTTAACCCGCTGATAAGCTTTGATTAGATAATTCACGCCTTTGCGGCTTTCTAAACGCCCGACGAATAGAATATTCTGTTTACCGTCACAGAATTCCTCGATTGGAGCTACATCGGGAGAGAAGTGGTCTAAATCAATACCGTTGGGAATAATATTATAGTATCCAGGGACATGTTTAACGGCAAACTCCATAGCTGGTTTTGACACGGCAATCTTGCCGTCAAGTTTGTGCATGCGTCTATTCAACATTATGGTAGTAACAGGTCTACCAAAATTATAACCAGGTCTACCGTCGCAAGCATGAAAGGTGCCTATATTTGGTACATTTGAAAACCGAAGCACAGCACTGCACAGCATAGGCATAAAGGGCTCATGGAGGTGAACAATATCAAACTTCTCTTCGCTGAGAACAGCTTTTATTGTGGAAGCCAGTCTAAGTGATATTGTAATACGACAGATTGAACCGCTCATAGGAATAGGGCGAGGTTTGCCGATGGGAATAAATCTATCACCAAAAGTAGAGACTGCCTGAGATGCAGGGGCAATGACCTTCACCTCATGGTCCATCCGGGTAAATTGACGCTCCAGTGATGAAATATGATTGGTAACACCACCTGGGTAAGCAAAGTCGTAAGGGGAGACCAATGCTATCTTCATTACCTGCTTTAACCGCGCTGAACAACGTGGTTCTTCAACGCTTCAATTTATTCAGCTTCTCCTTTAGAGGAGGGCTTATCTCTTTACCCTGATTAGCCACAATGAACTCTTCCACCATCCGGTGAGCTTCATCATCTGTATACTGGACAGGTGGTGATTTCATAAAGTAGGCTGAGGGAGCTATCAGTGTCCCTTTCAGTCCCTGCTCTAAGGCAAGCTTACAGCACCTGATGGCATCAATAACCACCCCGGCTGAGTTAGGGCTATCCCACACCTCAAGTTTTAGCTCCAGGTTTAACGGAACATCGCCAAAAGCTTGCCCTTCCATCTTAATATGGCAAAACTTGCGGTCAGTCAGCCAGGGAACATAATCGCTAGGACCAACATGGACATTTTCGTGGCCAAGCTCGTAATCCAGTTGAGAGGTAACCGCCATAGTTTTGGATATTTTCTTAGATTCAAGCCGTTCCCGCTCTAACATATTAAGGAAGTCGGTGTTACCACCAAAGTTCAATTGATAGGTCCGCTCCAGTTTAACTCCACGGTCTCTAAACAGCCTGGTAAGCACACGATGGACAATAGTAGCTCCAACCTGAGATTTTATATCGTCCCCGATAATTGGCAAGCCCTTATTCTCAAAGCGCCGTTGCCAGTATTTTTCCCGAGCGATAAAAACAGGAATACAGTTGATGAAACCACAACCAGCCTCCAGTACCTGCTCAACATACCACCTGGTTGCCTCTTCACTGCCTACCGGCAGGTAGCTAATCACCACATCAGTTTGCGTTTCCTTAAGAATCTCAACTATGTCAGATGTGGGTCCGGGTGCTTTCTCTATTATTTGAGACAAATACTTACCCAGACCATCGTGGGTCATGCCCCGCTGAACTATAACTCCTGTAGTCGGCACATCGGCGAATTTGAAGGTATTATTGGGCGAAGTAAAAATTGCCTCCGCCAAGTCTTTACCAACCTTGTTCTTATCGATGTCAAAAGCAGCCACAAAATTGATATCACTTATGTGATATCCCCCTAGATTAACATGCATAATTCCAGGCACGAACTCGGTCTCTTTCGCCTTCTCATAGTAGCTTACACCCTGAACTAGTGATGAAGCACAGTTACCTACTCCTATTATGGCTACATTTATATTATCCAATACTCAACCGCCCTCCTTTCTAGCATCAGAAAACCCACTGATATAGAAGCTTTTTCAAGCTATGTCATTCTAAAATATTAAATTTCCGAAGAGGCACCTATTAAGACAGCTCAGCCCTCCCCGGTATAGAACTCATATTTTGCCCCAAGCCTTCACCGAAACCGCCAAAAGGGCAAATAAACTGGAGGCATGTATCCCACAGTGAACAACCTGTCAGACCGTTGAAAAACACGTGGACTTAACACAGGAGCTATCTAACGGGATGCACCACCATACCAGCACCGTGGAATTAAATACTAGCTAGCTTTTACCGATTCTAAATACCTTGGTCCCACACGTAGGACAGACCCCCCGCGTAGCCGGTCTCCCATTCTTAAGAGTAACCCGCTCTGCGTTTTTCACCTCCACCTTCTTTCTGCACTTAAAACAATATGCCTGCGTCACTTTTCACCTCCCTTTCAACACTAGCTGGACTATATCCCTATTATACGCAAGCTGTCAAGGACTTGCTCGCCTTTGTTTACTATTTACCAAAAATTGAATTTAGCTAGAGAAACACCTTCTCCGGTTGCCATTGTCTTTTTTCAGAGTTGAAGCGTAGCACACCTAAGAACCGTCCGTCAAGGGCATAGGCACGGCAATGGTCTTCAGAAGAAGACCCCGCTGGCAAGGGGCGCCCATTCCTTATACTCTGTCCGGCATCATCGCTGACAACCATAGCTGCCCAATGCAAAAGCACGCTATCTATGGGATAAATAAAGTGTTGCCAGTAGCCATAGCGGAAAGCATCCTCAAGTTGAGACACCGAAACTGCGTCCCTTATATCAAAAAGACCGCACCTCAAGCGGATCAGGCTCTTCAAATAAGCTCCACAACCCAGAGCCTGCCCTAAATCATAAGCTAAGGAACGGATATAGGTACCCTTACCACAGACCACTTCTATAGTGGCTACCGGTGGCTGCCAGTCGACAAGCTCCAGGCGATGGACTTTAGCCAGTCGGCTTCTCCGTTCAACCGTGATGCCAGCTCGTGCCAATTGATAAAGCGGTTTACCCTGGTACTTCACAGCGCTATACATTGGAGGGGTCTGCCAGATTGAACCGCAAAAAGAGGCAAGCCCCGATTCTACCTGCTCCTGGCTAATTCCAGAAGGGTCCCCCCTCTCGATAATCCGGCCATCGGCATCATAAGTGTCTGTAGTCATACCCAATTCAATCTCAGCCCGATAAGCCTTAGTAGTATCTACCAAAAACTCAATGACTCGTGTCCCCTGGCCGAGGCAAACAGGTAAAACGCCGGTAGCCGCTGGGTCGAGGGTACCAGCGTGCCCAACACGCCGCTCCCCGGTCAGCCGTTTCACCATAGCCACCAGGCTAAAAGAGGTCTTACCCAAGGGCTTATTAATATTGAATATACCATCCATAATTAACCCTCATAAGACCGCTGAAAAATGAGGTCTTTAAGTGGTTTCTCTCTGAGTAACCTCGTCAATTCGCTGCAAGAGGTAGTCCCCCCGCTCAATAGAATCATCCCAGTGAAAGCTTAGTACCGGGGTATATCGTAGCTTCAGACGCTTAGCCAACTCCCTGCGGAAGAAACCTGAAGCAGAAGCCAGTACGCTTAGCGTCTCTTGCTTTTCTTCCCCACCACCTATACAGCTTATGAACACCTTAGCATATTTCAGGTCAGCAGAGGTAGAAACCTCAGTCACAGAAATAAAATTGCCAAGTCGCGGGTCTTTGACTTGGTGCTGAAGTAATTGACTAATTTCCTGGCGAATGAGACTATTCACCCGCTCAATGCGATGTGCCATAAGTATTCCCCTTTAGCCAGCTTCCTCAATCCTAAAAAACTCTAATATATCACCCACCTCAAACTCATTAAAATCACTGACGCCCACACCGCACTCATAACCAGCAGTCACTTCCTTAACATCGTCTTTAAAGCGTTTCAGACTACTAACAATAGATTCAGATACTACTTTCTCCTGACGCAACACCCTAACCGAAACACCACGATTCACCTGACCCTCGGTAACATAGGCACCGGCTATCTTTTGTGCTTTGCCCACAGAAAAGATAGCCCGTACCTCAGCCCGGCCCTCGATAACCTCAACCTGAGAGGGCTCCAGCAAGCCTTTGAGGGCCTTGCCTACATCATCTACCAGATTGTAAATCACGTCGTAGTGACGGATGCTCACACCTTCCAGCTCAGCCAATCGCCGTGCCCCTGGCTCAGAATCCGTATTAAAGCCAATAATGAGCCCCTTAGAAGCAATAGCTAACATAACATCACTCTCGGTAATATTGCCACTGCTACTATGGATAACTCTGACCTTGACTTCGTCTGTTGCCAACTGTTCCAAAGAACTTCTTATCGGTTCAATGCTACCTTGAACATCAGTCTTGAGAATAACATTAAGCTCTTTTATTCGTCCGGCGCTTACTTGCTCAAGGAGATTGCTAAGGCTCACTGATTTTGGTAATGAAGGCCCCTGCTGCGTCTGTGACTGACGCTTCTCTATTAAAGTCTTTGCCTGGCGTTCACCAGCCACAACAGTTAAGGTATCCCCCTCTTGAGGCACACTATTTAAGCCAAGTATCTCAGCCGGCATAGCTGGCCCAGCCCTCCTCACCTGCTTACCCGCATCATTAAACATAGCCTTTAGCCTACCCCAGGTATCCCCAACCACCATTGTGTCACCAAGCCTGAGGGTGCCAGTATGAACCAGCACTGTAGCTAATGGTCCCTTAGTCTTATCCAGTTTGGCTTCGATAACCACCCCTACCGCCGGCCGAGAAGGGTCTGACTTAAGCTCCTCCATCTCAGCCACAACCAGAAGGTTCTCCAACAGCTCAGAGATACCTTTCTTCTCCTTAGCCGAAATTTGGACACAAACCGTATCGCCTCCCCACTCTTCAATAACCAAACCGGCATCAGCTAGCTGTTGCTTGACCAGTTCCAAGTTAGCCTCAGGCTTGTCAATCTTGTTGATAGCCACTAAGATAGGCACCCCAGCTGCTCGAGCGTGGTCTATTGCTTCTAAAGTCTGTGGCATTACTCCGTCATCAGCAGCCACTACCAAAATAGCAATGTCGGTTACCTGTGCTCCACGAGCTCGCATCGCGGTAAAGGCTTCATGACCGGGGGTATCCAGGAAGGTAATCTTTCCCCCATCCACCCCTACTTGATAAGCACCAATATGCTGAGTAATGCCTCCAGCTTCACTATCCATTACGTTAGTCTGTCGGATAGCATCAAGTAGCCTGGTCTTGCCATGGTTAACATGCCCCATAACAGTAACTACCGGGGGTCGTGGTTTAAGACCACTAAGCTCCCTACCCTGCTGGAGCTGCTGCTTCTTAATTTCCCTGATAAGGCTGGCCGACTTTCGACCCGCCTGAGGCTTCAGCTGTGTTTCATAACCACAATCGACTGCCACCGCAGCGGCTGATTCATAATCAACGGCCTGGGTAATATTAGCCATAATGCCATTCCTCATCAGTCGTTTGATGACTTCTATGGCACTAACCTGCAAAAGGTCAGCCAATTGCTTCACACTTAAGGTCTCAGGAATCTCAATCAAGCGGGCCTTGGCCGATGAAGAATCAGCACTAGCCCCCTCACCCTGGGGCTCCGAAACCTTACTCGTCTTACCTGCCCTTGCCACTAACCTACTCCTTTAAAAGGTCTTTACTAAATCTAATAAGCTGCTCTCGATTATCCTGGGTAAGTGTAGCCCTTAAGGAACGCTCTAGCCGACCGCCCTTAAGTCCAATCTCCCAGCACTCTTGTGCCCGACATAAATAGGCACCGCGCCCTGTCTTCTTACCACCGATATCAACCTCCACACTCTCATCGGAGATACGCACCAAGCGGATTAGCTCACGCTTAGCCTTTACCTTACGACAAGCCACGCAAGTCCGCTGCGGTATATGCTTAACAGAGTGGGCGCTAATATTCCTCCTCATCTATAGAGATGTCCGGCTCCCGGCGTGGTTTCTTAATCCCGACCCCATCCTCCTCACTCTCCCTGCCTTGCTTTTTCTTCTTCTTCCTTGATTTAGCCTGAGGCTTAGTCGGTCTAGGTGCTAAAATATCCTCAGCAAACCGGAGCCGAGGTTTTTCCGCCTCTGCTGGTGGTTCAAAAGAAGCTGGCGGAGGAACGAATGTGGTATCAAGAGCCGGCAAAGGCTCAGCCGTCTCTGCCGAGGCTAAGGCTGGTTCCAGAACAGCTGGCATTTCAGCAGGAACTTCCTCACCAACTACAGCTTCTTCTTCCGCTTCAACTAAAGGCTCGGCTGCCTCCGCCTTTTCTGCCTCAGCCGCTGAGGCACTCTTAATATCAATCCGCCACCCGGTGAGTTTAGCTGCCAGTCTAACATTCTGCCCCTCTTTACCAATAGCTAATGAAAGCTGTCTATCAGGAACAACCACGGTAGCTACCCCCTCTTTATCGTCCAGCTCAACATTTAATATCTGGGCCGGGCTAAGCGCATTAGCAATAAAGACAGAAGTCTCTGGGCTCCACATGACAACATCTATCTTTTCGCCATTCAACTCACTGACGATATTTTGTATCCTGATGCCACGTAATCCAACGCAACAACCAACCGGGTCAACACCCTCCTGGCGTGCAATCACAGCTACCTTACTCCGAGAGCCAGCCTCACGAGCAATGGATTTTAATTCTACAGCCCCATTAAAAATCTCAGGAACCTCCATCTCAAAAAGCTGACGAAGTAAATCTGGGTGCGAACGTGATACCACCACCCGAGGTCCCCGGTTAGTCCGAACTACCTCTAAAATGTTCACCTTAAGCCGTTGACCTACTCGATATCTCTCGCTGGGCACCTGCTCAACCGCCGGCAATAATGCCTCGGTTCTACCCAGGTCAACAAAAATTTGCCTTGATTCAATGCGCTGCACTAACCCGGTGACAATATCGCCTTCCCTATCAGCATACTCTTCAAATATAGCGCTATGTTCTGCTTCATGAAGACGCTGCAGAATAACCTGTTTCGCCGTTTGGGCAGCAATGCGTCCAGCATTATGCGGGGTAGCTTCTACCACAAGAGTCTCGCCAATCTCCGCATCTGGCTTGATTCGGTGCGCCTCATCTAATGACAACTCACAGCGACCATCCGAAGGTTGTTCAACCACAACTTTCTCAGCCCATACTTGAACATTGCCGTTAGTAGGATTAATCTTAACCGAGATATTCTGGTTAACAGCAAAATTATCCTTCCGGTAGGCTGATACCAGTGCTGCTTCTACTGCGGCAATAACCACTTCCCTAGGCAAGTTCTTCTCAGCCGAGAGTTGTGTGATAGCCAGCAGAAACTCACTCTTCATCTCGGATTAGACCCTCCAATTTATTTCCATTATAACAAAAAAGTGGGAACCAAACCCACTTCACTACTCCGCTAAAGTATATCACAATCCCACTCAAGATGCAAGTTGCCATAGCCGAATGGTGCTAGAAATCCTAGCCGCGTTAAGCTATAATAGAAGCTACTCAGTTTAAATCTACTTAAAAGTAATAGTCCTTAGTTGACTTTATGTCAACTTGATGATGGCTGGAACGTTACCATCAAAATGGGGGAAACGTGGAGATAGAAAAATTAAAGGCTCAAGTCTCTAGCGAAATAGACGCTCACCACAATCAGCTCAGCGAGCTATCCCTAAAAATCCATTCCAACCCCGAGCTAGGTTTTCATGAAGTCAAGGCAGCCGAGTGGTTAACCCGATACCTGAAGGAAAATGGTTTCTCTATAGAGCGGGGTATCTGCGAGCTGCCAACTGCTTTTAAGGCAGGCTACGGGAAAGGGAGACCAGTTATCGCTATTCTGGCCGAGTATGACGCTCTACCTGGCGTCGGTCACGCCTGCGGCCACAATCTTATATGCACTATCGCAGTGGGTGCCGGTGTAGCTTCCAGGCTAGCCATTGACCAGTTCGGGGGCAGCATTCTGGTTATCGGCACACCGGCTGAGGAGCTATATGGCGGCAAGGCAATAATGGCAGAGAGGGGAGCCTTCAACAATTTAGATATAGCTATGATGGTGCACCCGGGGATACGTGATACCGCTACCACCCATGCTCTTGCCTGCCAGAATCTAGAGGTTGAATTCCTGGGTAAGGCAGCTCACGCCGCCGCCCGGCCAGAGGCAGGCATCAACGCCCTGGAAGCCATGCTCCAATCCTTTGCCGCCATTAATTCTTTGCGTCAACACATTAAGAGCACAGCCCGCATCCACGGTATTATTACCGATGGTGGAGAGGCAGCTAATGTTGTCCCAGCCCACAGTGCTGGAATCTTTATAGTGCGTGCCGAAGATGACGCTTACCTTGATGAACTAAAGCAGAAGGTTCTAAACTGCTTTATCGGAGCCGCTACCGCCAGTGGCGCCCAACTGAAATACAAGTGGGATGAGGTACGCTATGCCCCTATGCGCAATAATCTACCTTTAGCCCGACTATTTACCGAGAATATGCAGTCGCTGGGACGCAAGATTACCTTCCCCCGTCCCGGCAGTGGCTTTGGCAGCACCGATATGGGCAATGTTAGCCAACTGGTGCCCAGCATCCACCCCTCTGTGGCCATAGCCAAGAAAGAGATAGCAATCCACTCTCCCCAATTTGTCTCGGCTGCCGCCTCAAAGGCAGGCATCAAGGGACTGCTTGATGCCGCCAAGGCGCTAGCGATGACCGTTGTTGACCTGACAGCCAGTCCTAAGACAGTAGCCAAGGCCAAAAAAGAGTTTGAGCAAGGAAGCGGAAGTTAAATGATAATCGCCGTTGATGCCACCGGCGGGGAGTATGCTCCCCACGAAATAGTCAAGGGAGCCATAAAAGCAGCCCAAGAGTATAATACAGAAATTGCTCTGGTGGGCAGGAAAGACATACTCTATGTGCTGGCTGGCCGCTATCTGGGGAAACTGGGTATGACTATCATTGATGCCAGCCAGGCTATCGGGCCTAACGAGTCGCCTATTGAGGCAGTCCGCAGTAAGCCAGACTCCTCAATATCGGTGGGGACTAATCTGGTAAGAGATGGCCTAGCCTCGGCCTTTGTCTCCGCAGGCAATACCGGGGCAGTATTATACTCGGCTCTGGTCAGTCTGGGAAAGATAAAAGGCATCGAGCGTCCGGCCATAGGCAGTATCATTAACATCAATGCCACTGCCCCGTCTCTCCTTATTGATGCCGGGGCGAATGCTGATTGCCGACCAGACTACCTGGTTCAGTTTGCCCAGTTAGGCACCACCTACACTAGAGAGATTTTCGGTATCAGCTCTCCGCGCGTTGGCTTACTCAATAACGGTGAGGAGGAAAGCAGAGGAAACCGCCTGGCCCATGAGACTTACCACCTCCTCAAGAAAACCAGGCTAAACTTCATCGGCAACATAGAAGGCCAGGATATATCAAGAGAAACAACCGATGTCATTGTTACTGACGGCTTTACCGGCAATATAGTGCTCAAGACTATTGAGGGATTGGGCGACACCTTCCTGAAGTTGCGACAGGTGGGGCAACTACTCTCCAAGGCATACCACCTGCAAGGGCGCGCCGTACTCCTTGATGTAGGGCTGGGTTCCCTGGTTAAAAGAATGGACTACCGGGAATACGGCGGAGCATGCCTTCTGGGGATAAATGGAAATATCATCATAGCTCACGGCCGTAGTAAGGCCACGGCTATTAAAAATGCCATCGGTTTAGCCAAACAGACTGTAGAACGAGACATCTGCCAGAAAATCAAGGAGGAAAGCTATGAGCAAACCGGTCTCAATAGATGACAGTAATTTTGACCAAACGGTGTTACAAGCCGAGAAACCAACATTGGTAGACTTCTGGGCAGCCTGGTGCAGACCTTGCCTTATGGTTGCCCCAATACTGGATGCACTGGCTGAGGAGTATAACGGCAGGATAAGCTTTGTCAAGGTAGATGTTGACCACAATCCACAGACTGCTGCCAGATACAGCATAATGAGTATTCCCACCCTTCTTATTTTTAAAAATGGGGAGCCCGTTTCACACATAGTCGGCGTCAAGACCAAAGGAGAGCTAAAGCAAAGTCTGGATGACGTCCTTGATTAAGGCTCTCGATGCCGAGATGGAGATTGGAGCCTAACGTTGATAGATGATAATCGTTACGATGTAGTTATTATTGGTGGCGGTCCGGCTGGACTTACCGCCGGGCTTTACGCCTCAAGAGCCAGACTTAACAGCCTGCTCATAGAGAGGGGGCTGGTTGGCGGTCAGATAGCAAATGCCGAGCGGGTAGAGAACTACCCCGGTTTCCCTGAAGGTATCGGTGGCCCTGAGCTGGGTCAATTAATGCACCAGCAGGCAGCACAATACGGGCTAAAAACTGTTATCGCCGAGGCTACCGGCATCGAGCTCCAAAAGGGTCAGAA
>Ga0209978_10000715_pt1 | contig 13090 bp, 14 predicted proteins | sample BentaG_FD_182805 | JGI IMG/M metagenome (GOLD analysis project Ga0209978, IMG submission 182805) | Deep subsurface microbial communities from South Atlantic Ocean to uncover new lineages of life (NeLLi) - Benguela_00093 metaG (SPAdes)... | ecosystem: Environmental > Aquatic > Marine > Oceanic >...
CCCTCCCCGCCTCAATCATTGCTGGGTCAACCTCCCGAATCGCCGTATGGGTATTGCGCAATATAGGTAGCTGACCATAGACAATTAGAGCAATGATGGCAGGAAGGAAACCGAAAGTTTTCAATCCCAGACTACCAAGAAGGAGCATAAGCAAGCCAAAGAGAGCTAGACTGGGAACGGTCATCATTATCTCCGCCAGGTAAAGCACGGTATCGGCTATCTGTTCCTTACCTTTACTGGTGATATAGATCCCCAGAGCTACACCGAGAATGACGGCTATTCCACTGGCAACAAGAGTTATCCAAAGGTGGTCAAGGGTCCACCCTGCCAGCTTTTCTGGATGGTTAATTACATATTGCCAAGCTTCTATCATTTTCGTGCTTACCCCTTAAGCATCCCATCTCATTTGCAGACATAGCGGGACAGAGGCGTTGATGTTTTCCCCGATTACTAGCATATCAGTCCACAGATTGTTTAATTGTCACCCTGAGTGCTAGCGAAGGGTCTCCAGATTCTTCGCTACGCTCAGAATGACAGATGGAGTTGCTAAACAGCATATCAGTCCACGATGCCCGTTATCTCCGAAAGCACTTGCTGTCTTATCCTGGCCGGGAGGCTGTAGTTATGGTTAGCTATAATCTCCCTCACCCCTTCCGCTGCCCTTTCCCAGGTGGTCTTTCCTCCCCTGGCTTCCCACTCCTCCCTGCTATCCCTATCGCTCAGGGAAGGTTGGTAGTGCTCGCCCCGCATGAAGCGCCTGGTGTGCTTGGCGGTAACGAAATTACCCCCCGGCCCTACCTGCTTGATGAGGTCAAAAGCCAGGGTATCATCGTTCACCGTTATACCCTCAACAGCTCTCATCACCATTCCCAGTATCTCATTGTCTATAACATACTTCTCATAACACGTGGTTAGGGCGAATTCCATCAGTCCTGCGGCATCGTGGATGAAATTGGCACCGGCTAGGGCACAGAGCAGGCTGGTGACAGCAGACTCATAGCCGCTCTGGGCATCCAATACCTTTGAGTCGGTCATACCACCGGTGGCATAGAAGGGGAGTTGGTAAAACTGAGCTATCTGGGCGCCAGCCGCATTAAGCAGCCCCATCTCAACAGAGCCCGCCAGGTACTTGAGGTTCCTGAGGTTGGTGTTGGTGGCAACTGAGCCAAAGATAACCGGTGTCCCTGGGTTGATAATCTGGGTAAGCATTACACCCATTAATGAATCCACAGTCTGGATCACCAGGTTTCCAGCCAGTGTCACTGGTGAGGTAGCCCCGCACAATGGCTCGGCAGGACATACCAGAGGGATGCCGCTTTTGGCAATGGTCACCACCAAGTCGCCATATTGCCTGTCCATCTTCAGAGGGCTTATGCTACAGGTTATCATGGAGATGAGAGGACGCTGGCGAAGTCTCTCACCAGTGCCGGCGGCGACCTCTGCCATCCGTATTACCTGCTTCACTCCATTGAGGGTGTAAACACCTCCCATGACATGCTTGGTGGTATTGTCTAGTCCGGCAAAGAAGCGGTTTACGTCCACCTCCTCTACAGGCAGCTCGCTGGGATAGGTGGGCAGCATAAACAGGTGGATATTATCCAGCCCATCAACCAGTTTAGCAATGCGCTTCAGGTCATCCAAGGTGGCTAGTTGCTTTTGTCCAGTGTCCGGGTGATAGACATAGAGTGCCGTCCCTCCAGTTCCTGTATATACCCGCTGCCCGCCCAAGAGGATGTCGTGCTTCTTATCTTGGCCGCAGAGCCTCACCTCGGAAGGTGCCATGTCAATGAGCCCCATGACCCTTTTCTGAGACAGCCGCACCAGATGCTTTTCCTTTTCGACCCAAGCTCCAGCTCTCTTGAAGAGCTCTAGTGCCGATTCCGAATTCACCTCAAAACCTACCTCCTCAATCACCCGCATTGCCGTCTGGTGAATTCTATCTATCGACTCTTGGGTGAGGGGCTTGAAGCTGCCCCCAGGCAATCCCTTTCGAATCATATCCTTAGATTCTACCTCCTGCCCTGACAATCATGTTTGTCGCAGGTTTTACAAGGGTTATAATTCTCCACGTTGCCATCAGAAGGACCAATACCAATAATGCCCGATATCGACTTCTGAGGAATCATCAGACACCTCTCGGTCAAGCGAATCCCTATGGAAGCATCGTTCACCGCCCAAAAGACCATCTTCTGTTGACCTAGGTCCCAATCGCAATAGCCGGGGCTAAAGCGCTGGCTTATGACAAGGCCTTGGTCATTGGCTATCTCCCTAATCCTGCCTTGGACAAAGTCAGCTACCCTCTCAGCAGCAACCGACCCTATTGCATCCAGCACCGCCGCCTGGAGTATGAGCCCATCCTCAGCCAGCCGGTAGGCCGTTTCCTCCAAGTGATTGCCTATTGTCACCAAGAACACCGCAGCCTTATGGCATTGCTCCAGCAGCCGGGCGATGACCTCGCTTCCGAAGGCAATCGAACCCTCGATAACAACGCGGGACCCCTGAACCAACTTGATATTCCTGATAACACATGAATATGACGGGTCAATAAGGTGGTAAGCGTTCGCTACATACTCATCAATCAAAGATGCGATACGAGTCGACAGCTTGCAATCAGTATCGTACCCAATATTATGCAACACCTGCTGCTTATCGATATCGATCCAGCTGTTAGTAACCAACATACTGCTATCACCATCCTTTCATCTGGAGTACCAAGAGCAGATGAATGCTCTTGCCTTATACAGGAGCAGAATCCGGGGGGATAGATACTCAGCACAGGGGTAATTTAGGGGTAGCATATGAAAAGGGGTAATCTTGGTGGGTTTGAGAAGAGTCTGATAGGAAGGGAACATAATAAATCAGGTTATTGGTGCATTGCATTGTGAAGGAGAAGATTAAACTATTATCTATCTGCAGGGGGAAAAGCAGATAGATAACCCCGGATTATACATCATCCTTCTTACTTCACACCTTATGCCCTCCTTGCGAGATTTCTCGCTCCTTTCCTTACCTATAATATAATAAATGATACCACACCGTCTCTCTTTTGTCTAGCCCGGCTCGGTAACACTTTATTTTGACGCAACACGCACTCTACTTGACAAGGGGAGGGTGGTGCTATAATCTTTTCTTAGGTGATAAGATTAATTATTTGTATATGGGGAGTTAGTTCTGGAAGCGATAGAAGTGGCGCGGAAGGCAGTAGAAGCTGCCAGTGATAAGCAAGCTATTGATATTTTGCTGCTGGACGCCAGAGGGGTATGTAGTTTTGCCGATTATTTTGTGATATGCAGTGGCGATTCCGATAGACAGATTGAGGCTATTCGTGATGAAATTGGGCATATACTAAAAAGGGAGGGTATTTTACCTCACCATTATGAGGGTAGGGTAGATTCAGGCTGGCTTCTCCTTGACTTTGGTGATGTTATTGTGCATATTTTTGCTCCCTTTGAGCGGGAATACTACCAACTGCATGAGCTATGGAGTCAGGCTACCCCTGTAGTCAGGATTCAATAACCCAGCTATCCATTTCTTGGTGATAATTAAAGATTTCAGCCTCGGAAAAGAATAGTTTGATTTCCTCTTCGGCAGTCTCTACTGAATCGGAGCCATGAATTAGATTGCGCCCTATATCTAAGCCAAAATCGCCTCTAATTGTTCCTGCCTCAGCCTTGGCTGGGTCAGTTGCCCCCATCGTTTTTCTGATTACCTCCACCGCCCTCTTGCCCTCAAAGACAAGGGCAATTATCGGAGCCGAGATAATATAATTTACTAAGCCATTGAAGAAAGATTTATCCCTATGGATAGCGTAGTGCCGTTCGGCTAGGGCTCTATCCAGGTGAAGCATCTTAATCGCCACCAGCTTGAGTCCTAGCCTCTCTAAGCGGGTAATAATAGTGCCGGCTAACCCTCGCTGTATGGCATCAGGCTTGATAAGAACTAAAGACCTCTCCATTTTAAGCTCCTATATTTATTAAAAAGATTGATTATCAACCCTTCGGGTTTGAGCCCGTCAGGGTAAGCCTCACCCACTTTATCCCTCTGGGAGGTTGAGGAGCGCCTCTAAATCATTCACAGTTACTGCCTCCAGTGTGTCAACCACCAGGTCAGCCTCCATCAGGCTTATCCTGGGGTGGGTATTGGTGATAGCCAGGCAGTGCATCCCAGCTCTTTTAGCCGCAGTAACACCGGCAATGGCATCCTCAATCACAATGCAGTCCTTTGGCTCAACCCCCAATTTTTGGGCAGCCAGCAAAAAACCCTGTGGGCTGGGTTTACCCTCAGTTACATCCCTACCAGAGATTATAGACTGGAACCAGTTATTTATACCTAGACCTTTGGTAAGCAACCGAATATTTTCAATTGGAGCTGATGATGCCAGTGCCATTTTAACCCCGTGTTCCTTGAGCAATTTTATTAGTTTTATTGCCCCAGGTAGTGGTTTTATGTTCTGCCTTACCACCCTACGGAAGTTCCTCTCTTTTTCCCTGGCAATGTCATCTATTTCACTCTGAGGTGTTTCTTCACCTAAAGTATTTCTAATTATAGTATCGTTCCTTTGACCAAAGTTACGCCTGAAATCCTGTTTAGTGAAGCTCACTCCCCTTTTTTGGAAGACCTGTTGCCAGGCATTAAGGTGATAGGGAGCAGTATCAGCAATTACACCATCCATATCCCAAATAACTGCCTTGCTTTTAGACATTGCTTTTGGGCTTAGCCTCCCTCTGGCTTGAGTCAATGATAAAGTGTTTAGCTGTGCCTTCAGCTATCAGGGTGCCATCCTTCAAGGATATGGCTCCTTTGGTCTCAACTAACTTTCTCGTCTTTTTGGTTATAGAAGAGGTGATGACGAGGGGCTCATCTATTAACACCGGGCGTCTTAACCTTACTTGCATTTCAGCAGTGGCGCAATTTATGCCGTCAAAGTAGGCAGCATAACTCATTGCCTCATCAAGGATACAGGTTATGATGCCGCCGTGGACAGTGCCTGACCAGCCTTGATGAAGCTTATTAGGGGTAAACTCAGCTCTGGCTACTTTGCCATCCCATTGAAAACTCAATTTTAATCCGATGGGATTGTCCTGCCCACAGCCAAAACACATGCTGAATTCCTTATTAGCGTTAATTGATATTTGTGGCCAGGTTACCATTTTACCTCCATTCATTATCGGTGTTTGGGTTTGGTGATTGGTGGTCGTCTCAGGTATAGTGGCTGGAGGGTAGCAGGATTGTCATAATTGCCTGCTTCCAGCCGCTGTTGCCCTAGCTCAGCTAGAAAACTGGCTCGGCGAAATAAGGCAGCTAGTGGTGGTATTACTGCTCTTTGCTTAAGCTGCTCTCTTAGTTGTGTGGCAATAATTGGTATGAATTCCCCACAGAATATAGTTTTCGTGGTTATTTGGGAGCATAGAGCTTCAACAGTGGCTATGTGCTCAGCAGTAAGCTGACGCCACTTATTGTATTTCCTCTGGTATATAGCAGTGGCAATCTCTCCTCTACCGGCATTTAATATCGGGCAGATAGGTAAACCAGTTTCAGCATGCTGGTAGGCATCTACTTCCAAGGTGCTGATACCAACTATTGGGATTCCCAGGCTAAAGGCTAACCCCTTGGCTGTGCTAATCCCTACTCGCAATCCATTGAAGCTTCCTGGACCCCTGGCGACAATGATACAATTGATAGAGTGAAGATTTATCTTGGTCTGATTTAATAAGTGAGTTAGTTGAGGTAGCAGTTCAACTGTGTGGTTTTGTCCACTGTGCCAGGTTAATTCGGCGAGTAGCTGGCTGCCGTGAACCAGAGCCAGGCTAGCAGTATCTGTTGAGGTATCTATTGCCAATTGCATTAGCTATTTTAGCCCTTTCTGTGAGTTAAGGGAGAGGCGTTTTAGTTGTGCCAGTATTTCCAAGTAGCGTTTGCCGGTGGGTTTGAGTTGAAAGCTACGCTCGGTATCAGAAAGATAGCTTATTTGAATCATGAGGTGCTCTATTGGCAGCACGCTTAATCCCTTTTCTGCCCATTCCACTACACAAACACTATTACCATATAGATAGTCGTCTAAGCCTAATTCTACAATTTCTTCTATATGGTCAAGCCGATACAGGTCGATGTGATATAGCGGCAGCCTGCCATAAAGTTCTCTGACTACGACAAAGGAGGGGCTGAGAGTATATTCTTTAATGTTCAGCCCCCAGGCAATACCCTGAGTGAGGCATGTCTTTCCTGTTCCTAAGCCGCCGACAAGGAGGAAAGTATCACCGGGCAGAGCTAGCTCACCAATACGCATTCCGAGCCGCTGAGTCTGTTCCGGGCTATGGCTAATTAGCTCGAGGCAGTTTATAGACTGGCTTAGTTTCATCTCGTAGTAAAGTGCTCCCATCCTGTCGTACCAAGATTAAAAGGATTGCCCTTCCTATCAATTAGGGTTACCCCTCCTATCCTATCAGCTACGATTTCACCGATTACTGTTATCGGGCAAGAAGCCGCTCTTCTTACCTTATTGATAATCTTGGCGCTTGCGGTAAATAGCAATTCGTAATCCTCTCCGCCTGATAGTGCCAGTTCGAGTGATTTATCACCGAAATTAGCTTTGACTGTAGGCTGAATTGGCACACGGTCAATTTCTATTCGGGCGCTAACCTGACTTGCTTTACATATATGGTTTAGGTCTGAAATCAGTCCATCGCTAATATCTATAGCTGTTTTCACCCCTTGGTCTACTAGTAGCTGTCCTTCAGCTATTCGGGGATAGGGGTGAAGATAGGCGTTTTTTAAACACGTAGTGGCTTCAGGGTTAAATTGAAGCTGTTTATTGAGCATCTCCAAGCCAGCGGCGGCAGCGCCTAGCTCACCAGTAACGGCTACTTTCTCACCAGGCTCGGCTGCGGAGCGGGTGAGCATATTTTTATCCCGTTTCCTGGTGCTACCAAGAATAGTAATAGTAATAGCCACCACAGGCGCACTGCTAGTGTCTCCACCAATTATAGCTACTCCAAACTCCTGTGCCAGTTCAATCATTCCCTTATACAGGGCAGTAACATCGTCTACTTCGGTATAGCCAGGCAAGGCTAAAGATACCAAGGCATATCTTGGGATGCCGCCCATAGCGGCGATATCACTCAGGTTAGCTGCCAGTGCTTTCCAACCCAGGTCTTCCCAGGAGGCGACGCCTAAAGAAAAGTGGACATCTTGAATAAAGGAATCAATCGTAGCCAGTTGAGTTGAGCCATCGCCATACCAGGCAGCGGCATCATCACCAATACCAGTAATAAGCTGTTGCCGGGATGCTGTTTGATTAACTGGTGAGCTGTTAACCATTTTAGCCAGGAGGTCAATCAGCCCAAATTCCCCCAGCTCTGACACCTTCATGGTTGAAATTATAGCATGCCCATAGCTAGGGGCACAAATTTAGCGTGTTGCGAAATGCTCAAGATTTGACGAAACAATAATTAATTGTTAACCTTAATATATGAAGAGTCAATTTCAAAGTAAAGAAGAACTCGATGCACTACTACAGAGATTATCAGTGGAGGAGATAGCCCGAGAGCGCAGAGTTACACCCAAAACAGTTTATTTCTCCATGCGGAGGTTAGTAATACCCACTCCAAAAACGCGAGCTCCAGCCCATTTAGAGTCTAGGCGTGAAAAACATTGGCATTGGAAAGATGGTAGGATTCTTAACAAAGATGGGTATGTTATACTGCTTATGCCCGACCATCCCGGAGCAAGTATTAGTGGATATGTTCTTGAGCATAGGCTTGTCATGGAAAAACATCTCAAAAGACGCTTGAAATCCTGGGAGAAGGTGCATCATGTTAATCGGGTTAAGACTGACAACCGCATAGAGAATCTGCGAGTCGTTTCAACTCCACATTACGGTGAAGTTACCTGTCCTCGTTGCGGTTATGAGTTTATGATTCATTAGTTGTATGGCGGGAACCGTTGAATGAGGGTAGTAAACACTCTCCCTGTAACCTCCCGATTCTACCACTTGGCGCCACTATCAATTGCCCTACCAAACACAGTTCCTCGGCGTATCGGGAAAGGCTAAAGCTACCGCTTGCGTCACGATTATTGGAAGCAGACTATGAACTGTCACCTTTCGACAATGTCTAACAGTTATGTTGTTTAGACGCCTATGGTCTTTTAGTCTTCCAAAAACTCTCTCCACAGCTGTTCTACGGTTAAAAATTGTTTGCCACTTTGCTGTTTCCTCGGCTATCCACTTCTTGTGAGTCTTTGGAGCTCTGATGATAGGCTGTGCTCGCCATTGTCTCTTAATGACTTTGCGAAGTGCTTCACTACTGTATCCAGCGTCACAGATTACATACTCAGGGTGAAAACCACTATTAACGTAACGAGCTTGTGACAAAAGAGGGGCTTCGCCCCTCTTAGACACCCTATAAGCACATTCGGAGGCTTTACTTCTTCAACCTTCCCCTGATAAATAATCTCCCTTCCCATATCACATAAAAACTGCTATATTCTTTAACGAATGCGCTACGCAATTATTGCTGATATTCATGCCAATCTGGCTGCCTTTAGAAAACTTCAAGCTACCCTGAACTGGTTTCACTGCCTATGATTGGGTATAATGCCAGGGGAGGAAAAGCAGGCGAATGAGTATGGATTGGGTACCGTGGGTCATTAGAGCCGTACTAATTGTAGTAGGAATAATACTGGCAATAATAATCTGGAAAGGGAAAAAGGAAGGAAGGTATCAAGAGTACTCCCTTAGGTTTTTTGTAATAGGAGCTACCGCTTTTATTATAGGGGTTATTCTCCTGATAGTATCTTTTATAACAGACCTATTATTTGATTATAGTTGGTTTCTTACTGCTGCGGGGGCAATAGGTATCATAATTGGTTTGGTTATTCGGAATAGATGGGAGAAGAACCGTTAATGCCTCAAGCTATCCTCAAACCTCACTGACTTTGTATATCTCAGAGCTCATAAGATTGAGACCTCTAGTCCTCTATAAACTCCTATTCCCCCTTCTCATATCCCCCAAAAGCTGTTATAGTTTTATGCATGCGCTACGCAATTATTGCTGATATTCATGCTAACCTAGCTGCTTTTACTGCGGTGCTGAAGGACATTGACGGCAGGGGAGGGGTCGAGGAGGTGTGGTGCTTGGGAGATGTTGTTGGCTATGGACCAGACCCACACCAGTGTATCGAGCTTTTGCGCCAATATAATCATGTCTGCCTGGCTGGGAATCACGATTGGGCAGCCATAGGTAAGCTTGATACCTCCGATTTTAACCCCGATGCCGCTGCCGCCTGTCGCTGGACAGGGCAGCAGCTAACCCCTGAGGATATACGGTATCTTGAGAGCCTGCCATTGGTTGTTGAGAAAGGTGATTTTACCCTGGTGCATGGTAGCCCGAGGGAGCCTATCTGGGAGTACTTGCTATCAACCAGCAGTGCCAGGGAAAATTTTGCTTGCTTCCAGTCGCAATTCTGCCTGGTAGGTCATTCTCATGTCCCGCTAGTGTTTGAGTATAGTGAAACTGGTACTTGTTCCATTAGCCAATTCCCGGCTGACGGTGTGCTTAGGCTAGCCAACAACCGACTGATTATTAATCCTGGTGGGGTGGGGCAACCCCGAGACGGTAACCCTTGCGCCAGCTATGCTATCTATGATAGTGAAGCCAGGTCTATTAGTCTCTACCGTATTCCTTATAATATAGGGGCTACGCAAGCCAGAATGGTGGAGTATAGATTGCCTATGCGGTTAGTGGCTCGTCTGAGCTATGGTATGTGACCGGTTAACCCAAACCCTACAATGTTTGACAAGAGACGGAGCCAGAGGCTAAACTTAACCCTTGGATTGCCTAGTGTCATTGCGAGGCACAAAGTGCCGAAGCAATCTCTAGGAATGCCCGGGGATTGCCACGGTCGCCTAGGCGACCTCGCAATGACTAGCGAGGAGGTGATAAATCACTAAGTAAACGGTTGGGTTATCCTTGGAGCTTTAACGGATTATACAACAAGGAAGGATGGAGATGGCAAAAATACCTGACAAAATTGAAACGTGGCAGATGGTAGAGCCGGGAAAGCTGGCTAGAGTAAGTCTGGATGTCCCTGAACTTAAACCAGACGAGGTGCTGGTTGAAATTGTTGGGTGTGGCGTGTGTCATACCGACCTGGGCTATTTTTATGATGGTGTGCCCACAGTAACCAAACCACCACTTACCCTGGGTCATGAAATTAGTGGTCGGGTAGTAGCTGGTGATGGTAAGTGGCTAGGCAAAGAGGTAATTATACCGGCGGTGATGCCCTGTAATAACTGCCCCATTTGTGCTGCTGGTAGAGGTAATCGTTGTCTGGCACAAAAGATGCCCGGGAATAGCCTGGGGATTTACGGAGGTTTTTCCAGCCATATTGTAGTCCCTTCTGTGGATTTGTGCCTGGTCGAGGACAGGGGAGACATGCCACTGGAGCATCTGGCGGTAGTTGCCGATGCGGTAACCTCACCCTATCAGGCGGCAATGAAGGCAGAGGTTAAACCTGGAGATTTAACTGTTGTGACCGGGGTTACTGGTGGCGTTGGCTCATATATGGCTCAGGTTTGTTCTGCCTTAGGCGCCAAAGAGGTAATTGGTATTGCCCGTAACCCAGAGAAGCTGAAGAGGGCTCTGAAATATGGAGCCACCCATACTATCAGCTCGGTGGATAAGACTGCCAGAGATGTTAGAGGTGAGTTTAGAGACTATTGCAAGGAGAAGGGTCTGCCATCAAACTATGGCTGGAAGATTTTTGAGTGTACCGGGATACTGACCGGGCAAGAGATTGCCTTAGAGCTGTTATCATTTATCGGACGACTGATTATATTTGGCTTTGGTATGCAGAAGAATGAATACTCTCTTTCTCGGTTGATGGCGTTTGATGCTGAGATTATGGGCACCTGGGGTTGTCTGCCTAAATATTATCCCGAAGTTCTCAAGCTGGTTTTGACCAAGAAAATAGATATAGAGCCTTTTGTCGAGACACGACCGATGAGTCAGATTGAGGAAGTGTTTAAGTTAGGTCATGAGGGCAAGCTGACGGGACGGGTGGTATTAACCCCCGATTTCTGAGTTAACCGAATAAACTAAAAGTAGTTTATCAGGTTAATTATGGAAAGCTCGGGAGTATATCCTGGGCTTTCTACTTTTACCTTTTAGCTTGACAAAGGAGTATAAACAGATTAGGATTTTTTTGAGGTCGTGCTAGATGGGGAGCTAGCGGTGCCCTGAACCTGCAATCCGCTACAGCAGGGTTGAATTCCTACTTGAGGCCTTTGTCTGGTGGGACTACTTGGGCTAAGTGGTGTTGAAGGCTGGGTCCTACGCGGCAGAGCACTATGAACCCCGTCAGGTCCGAGAGGAAGCAGCGGTAAGTGGTAGCTTCTGGGTGCCGTAGGGCTACCTGGTTGGAGCTGGCTGGCTTAAGCAAGCTATGGGGCGAGGTCGAGGGTAGGTGCACGACCTCATAAGTTATTATGGAAAGGAGGTAGCCGCCCTAAATGGAGTTAGGTTTATCCGGGAAAACGGTAGTCGTTACTGGCGGCAGCTCAAATATTGGTCGTGGTATAGTGCTGGCTTTTGCCAAGGAGGGGTCGGATGTAGTCATTGTGGATATAGATGAGGTAAACGGACAGAAGACAGCCGAGTTAGCCAGGAAGCAAGGTGTCAGGGCAATGGTGGTTAAGACAGATATAACCAAGCCTGAGCAGTGCCAGGCTATGGTGAGGAAGACAGTGGATGAGTTTGGACGATTGGATGTGCTGGTCAATTGTGCCGGGTGGGTATATGACCGGCTGTTTATTGACAAGCCCAGGGAGGAGTGGGTGAAGGAGGTAGATATAAACTATTGGGGTGTAGTTAATTGCATTAGAGCCGTAATCGACCATATGATAGCTCAACAGAGTGGCCGGATTGTTAGTGTTGCCTCCGATGCCGGTAAGGTTGGAGAATATAGGGAGGCAATTTATGCCGGGGCAAAGGCAGCGGTTATCGCCTTCTCTAAATCGTTAGCTAAGGAGGTCGGGCGTTATGGAATCAATATTAATGTGGTTTGTCCAGCAACGATTGTTCCCGCCAGTGTTGACGAGATGGGGGAGGGGAGTATGTGGCGGAGCGAAGGGCTGTTTGACAAGATGACTCCTGAGGTAAAGGAAAAGATGGCTAAAGCCTACCCTCTGCGTCGATTAGGCAAGGCTGAGGATATAGCTAATGCTGTGGTCTTTCTAGCTTCAGACGCAGCTAGCTGGATAACCGGGCAAGCCCTTAGCGTAGATGGTGGTTACATTATGGTATAGAGATGGGAGATAAAGGTGACTAAAAAAGCAGCCCATAGAAAGCGTTACCTGAAGACAGGGTCACTTTTGGCTCAAACCAGAGGATTGCTGCGCCACTTCGACCTTAAGGCAAGAAAGGGGCTGGGGCAGCACTTCCTTATTGATGGGGAAGTGCTCGGGCTTATTACTTCAGCCGCGGAGGTTACCCCTGCCGATGTTATTATGGAAGTAGGACCCGGTTTAGGGATACTGACCCAGGAGCTCGCTAGGCAAGCCGGTTGGGTGGTTGCTATTGAGCTGGATAGCAAACTAGCTGACATCTTAAAACAGACCCTGGCTTCTTTTGATAATGTTACTATCATCAATGAGGATATACTTGAAATTGAGCCAGCAGCTTTATTAAACGAGCAAAAGACGAGGTTTCCTCGGGCAATAAATACTCCTTTTAGCTACAAGGTAGTGGCTAACCTTCCCTACTATATCACCTCTCCTGTGTTGCGCCATTTCCTTGAGGCTTCGGTTAAGCCCCAAATTATGGTAGTAATGGTGCAAAAGGAGGTGGCTGAGGCTATTGTGGCTGAGCCTGGTCAGATGAGCCTGCTCAGTATAAGTGTGCAGTTTTATGGGGAACCAAGGATAATCAGCTATGTGCCCGCTCAATCTTTTTACCCTGAGCCAGAGGTCGACTCAGCTATACTGCGGGTTGACCTATTCCCTCAGCCAGCGGTGGTGGTAGCGGATAAAGAGAGCTTTTTTGAGCTGGTGCGGGTTGGTTTTACTGCCTCCCGTAAGCAGATAGCTAATTCT
>Ga0209978_10000716_pt1 | contig 13081 bp, 9 predicted proteins | sample BentaG_FD_182805 | JGI IMG/M metagenome (GOLD analysis project Ga0209978, IMG submission 182805) | Deep subsurface microbial communities from South Atlantic Ocean to uncover new lineages of life (NeLLi) - Benguela_00093 metaG (SPAdes)... | ecosystem: Environmental > Aquatic > Marine > Oceanic >...
GTGTGGAAAGAGCTGTCTGGGAGCTGAATCATGGCGATATTTCAACCTGGAGTGGGGACAGCGACATGAGGACCATGGCTATTTCCTCCTTCCAAGCCGCTGGTGAGAATGTGATCGGAGATATCGAGATAAAGGTTTCAGATCCTGAAGGAGAGAACCCCATAGTAGAAGCTTCGGGAAGTGTTGCCCATATCGGCTCTGAAGAAATCACCGGCACAATCAGGGTGGTTTTGAACGGTGCTCCAGATATGACGAAGATTTTTGATTTTGGGGTTTTTGGGGATGATGGAGTCGAGTTGGAATCACAGGCCTGGATAGACAGTTACGATTCAAGGTTTGGAGAGTACGGCGGTACAAACCTCGGTGAAAACGGAGACACAGGAACCAACGCAACTCACATCGGTTGCATCTATTTATATTCTAATGCCAGAGTGTACGGCGATGTAATCTCAGGGCCTGGAAGTGATCCCCTGGAAGTGATAGTAAGTAGAGCCAATGGTCTGGTAACGGGAGAAAGTCTGGCCTTGACCAGCCCAAAGGAAATGCCTTCGGTCTCTTCTCCAGAGGGCCTTCCTTTTAGAGGATCATTTTCTCTGGACGGTGACAGCACGGCCGCAATCAATGAGAGCGGAGAATACACCTCTTTCATGACTGATAACAACTCTAAGGTAACGATCACCGAAGATGTGACCCTTTATATAACCGGTGATTTTTCCATGCTCAGCAATTCCCAGCTTGAAATTGCTGAGGGTGTAAACGTTAACCTTTATCTTGGAGGCACTTTTATCCAAAACAGCAACACCCAGATAAACAATTTATCTCAAGATCCGACCAAACTCATGGTGTTTGGCACGGATTGTTTCAACGGAGAAATGGAGTGGAATTCGAACACTGATTTCTATGGAGCTATTTACGTGCCGAAGGCTGAGATAGACTATAACAGCAATGCTGATTTTTATGGCTCTGTGGCAGGGAGATTGCTGGACTTAGATTCCAATTCAAGGATTCACTATGATGAGGCCTTGAGTGATTTAAAGTTTGACCTTGGAAATGGAGAGATTTCTGCCTATGCTGTCAGATCCTGGCAGCAGGCATATGTTCAGGAACAATAGCCAATTAGTAAAAAGGGGTAAAGGGGAAAGGCGATTTAAGCTGCCTTTCCCCTTTTTTTCTCTTGTAGACTGTTGCGCTCGCTTCAATCGCCTGCCTGCTGTCTCAGGTTTTTGATATCTTTCCTCAAAGGACCCAAAACTCTATTCGGTAGTTTGATTAGCCTAAGGTGAGGAGTGAGGGTAACCGAAATATCATCATAAAATTCATCCCTAAAAGCTATTGTTTTATCTCTGTTTCAGGGGATATATTATATATAGTAAATCAATACATTTTTACTTGGGAAATCATTCGGTACTTTCACAAATACAGATTTGAATGATTTTTCAAAGAGTGAGTCCTATGATAGAAAAAAAACTTAACTCACCGATGCGCAGAGGAGGATTTGCCTTAATCGAGATGCTTATAGTTGTTGCAATCATAGCGGTGATGGCGGTTATCCTTGTCCCGAACATCAGCAGTTCCTGGGAGATAAGGAAGTTTGAGAATGCAGCCAGGGATATTCAGTCGACTATGCAGCGGGCAAAGATGGAAGCGGTCAAGACGAAGTTGAATCACCGGGTGAAGTTCGAGAGTGTGTCAGGCGGGACGCGGTTTTACATAGAGAGGGAGACGAGTCCGAACAATTGGGTTTTGCTTCCTGGTTTCGTAAAGAAAACCATTTCCTCCAATTTCAATGTGACGGTGAGTCTTCCTGACCAGAGTGTGGTTTTCTCTCCCCTGGGCTTTATCAAGAACTACAACTCTCTGCAGAACAGCATCACTCTGCAGAGTCCTAAGATGGAAGAATACAACCAGCCTGACGAAAGGACTATTACTGTATTTGCAGGGGGTTCTACTCGTTATGTTAAGTCATAGGGGTAGAGGAGAGCATCGGTCACCGAAGAGGAGCAAAGATGAAAGGTCTTAAGCACAAGGGATTTTCGTTGGTAGAAGTAGTTATAGCGATAGCCATAGTTGGGATAGCGCTTTTGGGGCTGGCCCAGCTTTTTACATACAGTGTTTTGATTAACAGTCGTTCGGAGAGGATGACCAAGGCGACCTTTTTGGCGCAGCAGAGGATAGAGTTTCTGAGGAATATTTCTTCGACTGATTTGACTGCTTTACCGAATCCCACCGATGAGCAGATAGACCTTGATAATGATGGAATAGCTGATTTTAGGAGGATAACCCAGATCCAGTCCTCTGGGTATCATTGGGATGTGAGGATACTGGTATTTTCGGTGGAGCAGGCTTTAGTGCCGGTGGACACCCTGATCGAGCATGCCAGTGAGCACAAGGTGAGGGCAGACATCAGCACGGTGATAAGCCGCTGATTAAAAGATAAGACAGGAGAGTAATATATGAGAAACGAGATATCAAAGCGGAAGTTTAAGAGGCGTGGGTTGACGCTGGTGGAGCTGTTGATCGGCAGTACGATCATACTGATGGAGATTTTGGCAACTTTATCCTTGTACATGAGGTCGAACAAGGTATCAGTGGACCAGCAGTTGGATGACAACAACGGGGATACAGTGATAGATGGGAAATAATATTACCACTACAAGGTTAGAAATCGAGCTCGTTATTCGAGCCGAAGGATCATAAATAAATCTTAGAGGGGTGAAAAAATGAGAAATAAAAAGAAGATAGGGGTAATCATTCTTCCCCTAATGATAGTAATTTCTGTATTCGTTTTGAAGTTTTGGGCCCAGGAGGATTGCACAGAATATGAGCTTGAATACCTTGAGAATTTCGACACTACTGATTATAAGGATGTCGAGCACTGTTCAATCGCCAACTGGCCTTTGGGTCCGATACACCTAAACTATCTCGGTGGGAATTTCGAGATCACAGAACCTACCGGAATGGGAGCCAAGATTTATGTCTGTGCTGCTGGGGATTTTGATGGTGATGGCAAGCCAGATCTAATCGGCTTGGATATTACAGATGAGGAAAATAATAAACTGGTTCTCATAAGAAATCATTATGAAGACCTCAATGAAGATGAAGTAGATGATGATGGAATAATTTTTCAGGTGGATTCCAGCGAAACCTATGACTGGGGATTTCAGGTCGGTCCGGCAGCAATAGCTGTCGCTGATTTCAACATGGATGGGCTTCTTGATTTCTTCTTCTATGAAGACCCAGATGACGATTGGGATTTCGATCCTGAATTCATGGCCGCTATTTATATCAACATAGGAACAGAAATGGATCCACATTTTGAGCGATATTTCAATTCTCCCAACTTGGATTTCACCAATAGGTTTATGAGTGAAGGAGTCTACTGCGTTTGGTCTGGAGACCATGCCCGGGCAGTGGATCTAGATGAAGATAGTGACCAGGATATATTAGTCATCAGCGAGGATAAGATATTTCTGATGAGAAATCCTGGTCCGACGAATTTTGACCTTGATCATTGGGAAGTAGCTGAGCTCAATTATAACCAGAGAACAGGTTTTACACCAGGAGCCTATCCCCCTTCTCCTCCAGTGGGCCCTGAATACCGTGGAGGAACTTGTGTGCATGCAGGAGATTTTGATCTTGACGGAGATCTGGATATCATCGGAGGCACGGTCAATCGTGTCGATTATCTATTTTATTATAAAAATGACGGGAATGGATATTTTACTCGTGATGAGATTCCCATTCCTGAACCAAATTGTCTGGGAATTGTTTCCCTCTTCGTGGAAGATTTCAACACGGACGGCCGCCCGGATATATTCGGAGCAAACGATAGATGGAATGCTGGCAACGAGGCCAGGATGTGGCTCATGCGGAACAAGGGCTTTGTCGAGGGTAATCTAGAATTTGCCTTTGAGTGCCAAAGTGGCTGTGAGCCTATCTTGCCGGAGCCCCATGATGTGGACTTGGGTGCTTCATGTGATTATGATGGAGATGGAGATTTGGATATCATAGTAGCCGACGGTAACCATTCGGGCGATTATTATCTGATTAGAAACGATCTGGCTCCAGTTTACACAACTTATGGAGAAGCTTGGTCGCTGAACATGATCCCCGAGCTTGATTCAACCCGCTATGCCATTACTAAGGTGAAGATTGATGGGATCAAACAGAAAGTACAGGGAGATCCGAGAGGTCTTAGAGTTGAGATCTGGGTATCGAATAATGGAAGAGATTGGGAGCTGTACGTAGCTTGGGATGGGGTCGCTATCCACAATTATCCAGGTGGCGGCAAACTTGCTCCTCCCGCGCATTCATTCACTCACTTTGGTTCACAGCTCAGGTGGAAAGCCATCTTGATCGCCGAGGAGGATCCGATGGATGAATACACTGGCGCATCCTACGAGACCCCTGAAATTGAAGAGATTAACTGGAGTTACACCTATGTTGACCAGAGAGAATACTCTCGTACTTCAGTGGCCACAACTGTCGCTGAAGGTGCTGAGGAAAAAAAGCTGGTCATCGGAGGAACCTTTATTTTTCCAGGCTGGCAGGGACATCTAAGGGCTTATGATGTATCGGGAATGACTCTTGAGGACACATCCAGTTCTGTTATCAGGACAGTGACTCGTCCTGATCTGGCTTCGCCTGGTGGAAGGGAGATTATTCCAGAGGGAGTTGAAATATTCTGGGATGCTGGAGAAATCTTGGCCTCCCGAGCAGCGAGTACTCGAACAATATACACAGCCACTCCCGAGGAATCTGTTCTGACAAGGCTGGAATTCGCTGCGACCAACATTGAAACTCTGGCACCGCTTTTGCAGGATTTCAACAACGATAATGAAGGATTGATAAATTTTGTACGGGGAGAGGGCCGAGATTGGAAATTGGGAGATATCAACCATTCCAATCCTGTGGCGGTTGGTCCTCCAGATGGAGTGCCTGATCTAAAGGGAGACGGATATGAGGATTTTATAAGCGCGTGGGAAGACAGGCAGAAAGTCCTGTATGCGGGAGCGAATGACGGAATGCTTCATTGCTTTGATGTGCTTACCGGAGAGGAGCTGTGGGCCTATATTCCTTACAACCTTATTCCCAAGTTGAGAAGCATGTGGGCAGTCGATGAGGTTACTGGAGACAGGTATTACATAAGGGATGCCTATGTGGACGGAAGTCCGGTAGTGGAAGATGTTTACGTAGATATCGATGGAGACACAGCTAGAGAATGGAGGACGATTCTCGTTTGCGGTCAAGCCCGCGGTCAAGGAAGCACCCAGGCAGGAGGGACCACAGGTAATTTCTATTTTGCTTTAGATGTCACCAACCCTGCAGATCCCCAGCCATTGTGGGAATTCACCGATGATAGAATGGGAGAGAGCTGGTCAGTACCAGTAATTGGCAGAATCATGAAAGGCGGGCTCGATGCTTGGGTTGCCTTTATGGGTTCGGGTTATGACAATGTTGAAGGCAGTGGACAGCAAGGCAATGTTTTTTATGCGGCTGATTTGGAGACAGGAGAATCTTTCTGGGAATTTGAGGCCGAAGAAGTGGATACAAGCGCCGCCTTAGGTTGGAATATTAACAATGCCTTTCCCGGTTCCCCTTCGTTAATCGATATTGATTCAAATGGGTACGTAGATCGTATCTACATCGGAGACCTAGATGGAAGAATGTGGAAAGTTGATGTGAGTGTTAATTTTATCGACCAGAGCTCGTGGAGTGGCGTCTCAATCTATGAGGATTCTAACAATTATCCGATTTTAACCAAACCAGCTCTTTGGATAAATCCCGTCGCGACCGAAGCTGTCCCCCATCTTTATTTCGGCACTGGAGGAGACGATTATGCTCCGCCTGATGTCTACTACTCTTTCATTGCCCTTACAGATGGAGCAGTACCTGAAGTGGAGTGGTACCTCGGCGATCAAAAGACCCTTGACCTGCCACCGGAAAAAGATACGGGAGATTTGATCCCAGGAGAGAAAGTGTGGGCTGACCCTAAAGCAGCAGATTACATAGTATATTTCAGTACATTGCAGGGGAGCATAGAGAGTGTAAATCCCTGCGAGAATATTGTAGGTGAAGGAAAGCTTTATACAAGATATGTTCAGTCTGTCGCTGGGGGGACCCTAGGTGGAACAGCACTTCAAACTGAATCTGGGCCTGCAGAAAGCCTGGCCCTTGCCATAAAGACAAGAGCTGCTGTGACGCTAGGTGGAAGGGGGAGAACCGGGGAAGGTGCCAGAAAGAGAGAAGTCTACATTCAGGAATATGATTCGACTCTGCAGAGATTGGAGCAGGGCGTTATGGCTATGCTGCAAGTGAGATCCTTCAGGGAAATCTTCAGAATTATCAGATAGAAGACACTATTTCTCGTTAGCCCAAACAAAGGAAGATGTTTAGAGGACCAAATCTCTAAACAATTCGATATAAGTTGCGATTATTCTCTCTCCCCAGAGAAGGGATACTAAAGCAGCCGGACCTAGAAAGCTTCCAAAGGGAAGGCTGAACTGAAGGTTTTTTTTCTTAATAAGAATGAAGGAAATTCCAATAATAGATCCTGCCAGAGAAGCCAGTATTAGAGTGAAGAAGGTTCGCTGCCAGCCCAAATAAGCGCCTATCATCAGCATCATTGTCACATCACCCATTCCCAATCCTTCTTGCTTCCTCAATAAATAATAGGCTCCGTAGATAAAAAGCAAAAAACCTGCTCCCACAACTGCTCCCACCAAGGCCTGTCTTAGATTTAAATCGGAGCGGAAAAGTGAGTAGACTAAAGATAGGGCTATCGCTGGAAGAGTTATTTCGTCGGGCAATATCTGGTGGTAAAAGTCGATGAAACTGAGGACAATCAAAGCACTGGCAAAGAGGCAGGAGGCAAAGAAAAAAAAGCTTAGAGAATGTTGGTTATAGAGAAGAAGAAAGCTCAGAGGAGTGAGAAATTCCACCAGGGGGTAGGTGAAAGGTATTTTTTCCTGACAGTGCCGGCACTTTCCTCTCAGGATGATGTAGGAAAAGATAGGGATGTTGTCGTAATATCTTATTTTTTTTCGACAATCAGGGCAGAAGGAAGAGGGTCGAATGATGCTTACTCCTAGAGGAAGTCGGTAAATAATGACGTTGAGGAAGCTTCCCCAGACAAGACCGAAAAGGACTATGGAGATTATCTTTTCCATGGTATTATAGGCGGTGTGACTTTTCCTGTACGAGGATCATACAGGTAGTCCTGATCGTCGAAGTCCTTTGGGAGAGATTTTAGGAAACCGGCTCTCACAAGCTGCGACAGTTCCATAGGATTGCGGCTAAATCTTGCTTTGAATTTTTGAATAGCCTCTTCGATCAGCCTGATATCAATGGATGCCTTAACTTGATATAGGTGGTTGGAGGCAATCTTTTTTATTCGCTCATCCTCGGCCGTCTGATAGACTTCCAACCAGGTCTGCCAGGAGGTTTTATATTCCGTGGATTTGAAGGCCGCGCTAGCATAGAGCCTTTTGGCGAGTGGAGGAGCGTCCTCTATCTCCATGGTCTTTTTATAGTATTCCTGGGCTAGCTTATAGTCTTTCTTGATCATTTGAGCATAGTGACCGGCTAAAAAAGGAAAAATCCACTGTTCAGGGTTTTTCTCCAGGCCTATATCCAGGATTTTCAGAGATAAATCTGGCTTCTGGGCTTCATAGGCTGCGATCAAGGCGCCTATCTCATAGGGATCAAGGTAATGGGGATCAAGCTCGAAGATGATTGAGAAGACGTGGTCTAGATGGTCGAATCTATCATCGATAGTGTATTCGCTGTAGTACTGGATAGCCCAGAGATAAATCAGATCTGCCAGGAGCGAGGAATAACCAAAGGCGGCATATTTTAGGTATTTTCCCGAGGGAATGTAGATAATGGAGGAGCCGGGAATTTTGTTGTGGGAGATTTGCTCAATTTTAAGCTGGATACCAACATAAGCACCGCAAGTCAGGATGAGAAAAAAGATGAGGAATACTGAGCTTAGACCTTTTTCCTTGAAAAAAGATATTTTCATGGTCTTAGATAAAGTTTCTTTTTCTAAAGATCAACACAGCAATGGTTAACACAAACAGCGTGTAGAAGATTCCGTACAAAGTTGAAAAAAAGATAAGCTGGGAGGGAATGGGAAGATAATGGACCACTTCAGTCTTGATGTTGAAATTTTCAAGGTTGGGAAGAAGGATATACACAATTTGGACCAGGACCTTTGAGAAGCCTGGCCTGATCTTCTGGATGAGTGTTTCTAATCCCCATGATATATGGCCGATAAGATAGAAAGAGAGGGAAAAAATCGAACTAAGGATAGGTGTTGAAAAACAAGAAAAGAGAATGGCGATGGAAGTGATCAGCGAGAGTTCCAGGAAAATAAGAAAGATTGCCAAGAGGAGATTCCATTCTATCTTATAAGTGTGAAGGAAAACCAAGGCCAGAAAGATAAGACTCATCAGGGCGAGCATGATAAAAAGAGTCAAAGTCAGCCCTAAATATTTTCCCAGCAGAAATTGGTAGCGGTGGATGGGCTTAGAGAGAATCGAATAGATTGTTTTTTTGTCGATTTCTTTGTAGACGAGACCAGTACCCATCACTATAGCCATTATGGCACCAAAGAGGGAAAGGGAAGCCAGTCCGACATCTTTAATGATTTTGACTCTATCGCCTACAGTGATAAGAGCAAGAACACGGGAAAAAATGATAGTTGTTGCCGCAAAAAAAAGGAGCAGATAAAGGATTCTGTCTCTTATGGCTTCCTTGAATGTATTAAAAGCGATAGCTTTAATCTTCATCTTGCTTCACCACTCCAACGAAAAGATCCTCTAAGGTTTCGGTTCTGGGAATGATAGAGTGAATTCTCCCTTTCTTTTTTTGGACTATGACCAGGATTTTTTCGATCTGTTCTTCTTCAAAGACTTTGAGCAGAATTTTCTCCCCATGATAAGAAAAGTGTTCTCCCAAGCCTTCAAGATCTTTTGCATCTACTCCGGAAATAGTCATTTCCGTGAAAAGGATTTTTTCTGAGATTAAATCATGAAGCGAGCCCTGGTTAATGATCCGGCCGTCGACGAGAATGGCCACGCGGTCGCAAATCATTTCGATGTCCTGGAGGATGTGAGAAGAGAGAAGTACAGTTTTCCCTTCTCTCTTGAGCCTGACAATAACATCCCTTATTTCTTTTCTTCCTAAAGGATCCAGGCCTCCCAGGGGTTCATCCAATAGAACAAGGGAAGGGTCATTGAACAGAGCTTGAGCCAATCCTATCCTCTGAAGCATGCCCCTTGAAAATTTGCGCAGAGCCATGTTTGCCCAACTCTCCAGGCCGACAAGATGGAGGAGCTCCCTTATCTTTTCTTCCTTTTCTTTTTTCTTTATGAGGAATACATCGCCGAAGAAACTGAGGAATTCCGTAGCTGTGAGATATTCATAAAAATAAGGATTTTCAGGGAGAAATCCGATTTTTTCTTTGGCTTTAAGGGAAAGATAAGGAAGGCCGAATATTTCTATTTTTCCTTCATCAGGGAATATGAGACCCAGGATGCATTTGAGAGTGGTGGTTTTTCCAGCTCCATTTGGACCAAGGTAACCAAAGATTTCTCCCTCTTCCACAGATAAAGATATTCCCTTCAGGATTTCTTTCCTCTTGGGGATAAATCCCGTTTTAAAAGACTTGTAAAGGTTCTCGATTTTGAGAGCTTCTGCCATGATTTCGTTTTGTATTATATGGAAAAAAGGTTAGGAATTCAATTCCTAAAATGGGGTAACTAAAATGGGGTCAAATCTTTACATTTGACATTTTTCAATCTTAAAGTCGGGTCAAGTTCACTATCGCCATTTTGTTTCTTCTTGGAATCCCTTTTTCCTTAAGAATAACGGCTGGAAGAATTGCTATAACAATAATCTTTGTATTCTTTGTACTTTCCCAAATATCATCAAAAGAAATGTCAAATGTAAAGATTTGACCCCTATTTTAGGTTTTCTTCAAAGAGCTTGAAGATTCTCATGTATTCATCAGTCCAAGATGAGCTGTTTCGAAAACTATGTCCTTCTGCCGGATAGATGGCAACCTCCCAATTCTCTTTTCCTAGCTCGATCAATCTCTGGACAAGCCTCACTGTATCCTGGAAATGAACGTTGGTATCTACCATACCATGGCAGATGAGTAAGGCTCCCTTTAGTCCCTGAGCAAAATAAATCGGGGAGCTTTGTCTATAAGCTTCGATATCTTTGTGGGGAAGGTTGAGGATATCCACCGTGTAACCAGGGTGATAATGAGCCCAATCTGTTACTGGTCTCAAGGCTGCTCCTGCTTTAAAGATATCGGGTGCAGTAAACAGGGCCATCAGAGTTAAGAATCCTCCATAGCTTCCTCCGTAGACACCGAATCTTTCTGGGTTAACTTTGTAATCTTTCACCAAAAATTGAGCGGCATCGAGGATGTCATCCAGATCCTTCCCTCCCATATGGCGATAAATGGGAGTCCGGCAATCCCGGCCGTAACCCGCGCTTCCCCTGTAATCTACATCTAAGACGAGATAGCCCTGTTCCATTAAAAAGTTATGAAACATGTATTCACGGTAATAACTGCTCCATCCTCTGTGAGCATTCTGAAGATAGCCGGCTCCATGGATAAAGATGACAGCTGGCCTTGAGGGATGCCATTTTTTCGGAATGTAAATCCTGGAATAGACATTAACTCCATCTCGCGCTTTGAAAGTAATAATTTCTGGTTCATACCAAGGATGTGATTGGAATTCTTTTGTTGTAGATACGGTAATTGCTCTGGCTTCAGCGCCGGGTTCGTTGAGCTGGAAATAGAGCTCAGCAGGGTGGCTGCTGGATGAATGGAGGATAGCCAGAGAAGATTCATCGGGAGAGAGGATAACCTGGCTGCGTCCCTTCAGTGAAGTGATCTTTGTCCTCCTGCCTCCTTCTCTGGGCATGGAGTAAAAATGGCGTTCACCAGGATGCTCTTCGTTTGTTGTGAGATACCATTTTTGGCCGTCCTCGGAGAGACGTGTATCATAGACCTCGAATTTGCCTTTGGTAAGCTGGTTTATCTTTTTTCCATCTAAGGAAGCAACGTAGAGATGAGCATAGCCGTCTTTTTCGGAAATATAAGAGATGTGTTCGCTGTCTGGCATCCAGGAAACATTTATCAATCCTAATGGTCCAATCCAGGCGTCATCATGGATGTGTTCGATGACAGATGTTTTTCCAGTGTTGATATCCAAGTTAAGAATCCATTCATCTTTCCTGTCGTCAGACCCGGCGGTCAAGACACAATGTTTCCCGTTGGGGGACCAAAAGACAGTCACGGGAAAGATTTTTCTCTCTCCTTGACCGTATTCAATCCAGTTAACTTTTCCTGTGGAGACAGACATGATTCCGGCCTTGTATTCCCTCGAGGATTGGGCAGCTTTTGTGTGAGAATCTATGGTCTCAGTGTAGCCTGTTTGAGTTAGATAGTTGGGCACAATCGTTCCTTTGGTTTGAGGTTGATCTTCAGAAATGATGAAGAAAACAGATTTCTCATCCGGAGATAAATTCAGGGACCTAATGTATTGTTCTTCTTTGATAAAAAAAGGCTTTCTTCTTTCTCTCTTTGGGAAAGAAGGAAAAATGCTTCTTTGACCTCTTGCTTCTCGCTTTTTCTGGAATTCTTCAAAGAGTTCCTTCTGCTGTTCTCGATACCATTTCTCTATTTCGTCAGGCTTTTTTCCTTCTGGAGGTTTTCTTTTAGAGAAGGAAGTTCTCTGAAGAAGCCCTCCTCCCTCTAGGGAGAGAGTGAAGAGGTTGTTCTGGCCAGTGAAAAAAATTTTTTTCTGGTCAGAAGTAAAATTTGCATTGGATTCTCGTTCATCAGTAAAGGTAAGCTGAGATATTTTTCCTGTGGGAACATCCAGAAGGTGTATATCTCCATCGCGAACAAAGAGGGCCTTTTTCTTTTCTTTATCGTATTTTATTTCTGCCCCGAAACGGCCAAACCTGTAATAGCGATAGAGAGAGTATGTGCTGTGGGGAAGAAGGGGAGGTCGCTTGAGCAATTCTTCAAAGTTTGTTTTCTGGGGAGTTTGGCTTGATCTGGAGATAGAATAGAACTCGGTTTTTTTCTCTCCAGGTTTTCTCCACTGGAAATAGATTTTTTGACTGTCAACAGACCACATGATGCTCGAGGGAGGAGTCCCCACAAGCTCAGGTCCTTTCATGATGTTTTCGATGGTGAGTTCAAAGGCTGAAGCCTGTTCTTCTTGGTTCTCTGCTTCGGCGCTGCTTAAGACCAATAAAACGGAAAGTCCTACGTACAGAAAGATGCTGAGATAAGTTCTTTTAGTCCTATAAATCATTTGTGCCTCCTTTACGTGAAAAATAACTCTTTATCAATTATTTCCTCTCCCCTGGTGGGAGGGGATTTAAGTACAAAATAGGGGTCAGGTCTTACAATCTAACATTTTTCTGGCTCAAAACTCGGTAATGTTTTTATCATCAAAATCCTCTTCTCCTTTATAATTTTTTTTAAAATGATGTTTAACAAGATTCTTATAATAAAAAGCTGTGGATGTTACTTTTTGCCAATAATAACATCCAAAGAAATGTTAGATTGTAAGACCTGACCCTCTTTCCTTTCAGAGATAAAAGAAAGGGAGAAAAAGCAAAGGTGAATCTTTCCCTTATTTTAAGTCCTTTATCTTCTGGGCATTTTTGAGCAGCCATTCTACAGTAAAAAGATGCTCCCTGTTAAGGGCGAGATGAAGCTTGAGCTGGTCTTCTATCTCTCCTTCTTTAACTAAAGAGATGATTTTCTCATATTTTGCTATGATATTTTCTTCTTTGGGAGTTAATGTTTCTAGAGCAGTGAGACGATCTTCTCCAGGATAGGTTGAGGGCATCGGATTTTTACTCACTTCCACTCCATTTTCATCTTTTTCAGCATTTTCAATCTGAATCACATCTCCCATATTAATGAGGATACCCGAGTTTTTGTCCCAATGTCTCATGTGATCAATGGCGTTCTTAAACAGACGCTGAGTGAGGTCCTGGTGTTCGCCGAAAAGGAAAACATACTTCAAGTAACGGTGCA
>Ga0209978_10000720_pt1 | contig 13035 bp, 18 predicted proteins | sample BentaG_FD_182805 | JGI IMG/M metagenome (GOLD analysis project Ga0209978, IMG submission 182805) | Deep subsurface microbial communities from South Atlantic Ocean to uncover new lineages of life (NeLLi) - Benguela_00093 metaG (SPAdes)... | ecosystem: Environmental > Aquatic > Marine > Oceanic >...
ACTCAGCGCATGTCTGAGTCTGCTCTTGATTCTGTTTCACCTCCTTTCGCTTCGCTCAATCCGGCCGGGGTTCTCACCGTCTCGAACCCGTCGCCAGACTTGTCGCTCCTTACTCGTCGCGACGGCGACCCTTTCTTTGTATTTACCTCCGTTTCTCCTGACTAGTCGATAAACCGCTCGGGTTCCTCTTTCCCATAGCCGAGGAATAAAATAAATCGGCAAGTGGCGGGCAGAGACATAGAGTCTTATGATAATAAGGGACTATGGTGTGGATATGGAGCAGCGTGGGCAAATTCTTTCTACTTATTCAAGATTTTCTTCCAGCAATAGGGATGTTTGTTTCATTCTGCTGGAAATGATGCTCGTTGGGGTGATTTATAATCTTGAGGTCTTTACTTCAGGGCAAGAAAAAAAAATTAGCAATCGCTTCAAGCTATTGCTGGTTTTTGACAGCTTCTAATAATCCTTTCCTCCAGGTCTTTCTCTGCTTTGACGCCTTCGGACAGTGTGAGATAAAATTAAGCGGTGTGAAGAACTTTAGGAAATTTTTTGTCTCGCGAATAAAAGAAGTTCGCTGTAGGCAAAATTAACTGTACCATATGCAATTAAACGCTGTCAACTACTTTTTACAAAATTTTTCTTTTGCCAACCAGGGGGGCTATGTCCGCCTGGATAAGGAGAAAGGGTGTGAAGGCAGTAGCTATTTAATAAGGAATATGGAACTAAAAACCTTTGATAACCGAATAATTATGAATAATAAATATGTGGAAGCAGAATTTTGGGAATGGATGGAGAAAGGTCGCTAATGCCTCAATTACAATGGATAAAAAAGATAACCTATAAACACCAATTGAGTGCTACAACTAACTTTATAACAATGAGTTGTTTTAATAGTGCATATATGGATATTAAATAAGAGACAGGAGGGAATTTTAGTACCGTTATCGGGCGGATTATCGTCTGAGAAAAGTGAATTTGGATGTGATTAATGCTCTCTTGAATTTTTTTTTCTCAATAAACAAAGCAAATACCCACATAAAAATTTTGGATGCAAAAAAGGCATTATCTACAATAACAATACATAAGTTTGAGGCACATACGAGGCTGACCTTGCACAGAGATACCAAAAGATAGCTGTTTTTAGCCTTACTTTGAGACACTTGAGATTAGGTTGAGTGGTAAAAGAGATTTAGCTCCGGAGCTGATTATCTTTACATTGACAGAAAGTGAAATTTGACCAAGACCTTGCTCAAGGATATCTCTGACTCAGAAATAAAATTAAAAAAAATTTTTGGGAGAGAAAAAAAGGATTATTTGAAAAATGGGACAGATGCCTTTAATAGCGATATTAGAGGGAGGGTTTTATTATTTACCTCATCAACGTCTGTTCCTGAAAAAATTGGAGCAGATGCCATCAGTGGTGACGCTGGTGGGAGGTTTCATTGTTTTCCTCTCCAAGTATCTGCTCCTGAAAATTGACAATATGGGATGGGTGTTCTCAAGGCAGGCACCTATCCCAAAAATCTGGGAGAAAATGGTATCGGTAACGACCATTCGGTTCGTCTGTAGGCTGGTTGATACAGCCTTGAGATGCTCCTTTAATTCATCTCTAAATTTTGTTGCTGACCTTCTATAACAGAATTAAATGAAGGCTCTTCCAAAATAAGGAGGTTTAAATGGTTTACATTAAGAAAGAGAAAGAAGATTACAGAAGAGACAATATTGAAAAGTTAAAAGAAGTTTACAAGCACCTATTGAATGAATTATATCACCAGCCCATAGAGAACCCGCAACAAATATTAAGTAAATTGGAAATTATGGAGAGTTGTGTGAAGATATGGAGTAAGTTGTAATTCTAAAATAATGCCTTTTCCGGAAAAGGCGAAAAGGAGGATTTAAAAATGCAGATGAGAACGGATATGGTACAATATTCCATTTCTCCTTACATTCCTATTGGGATGAATATGGAAAGAGTGGAAAGTATAAAGAAGTATTTGAGTTGGAAAAAGTTACAGGATGAAATTGATGGTTTAAAGAAAGATAAAGAAAAATTACAAGGTGCTACTTTGGATATCAAAGACAGTAAAGAGCAACTCGCAATTTTTCTTGTGGAAGAGATTAAATTTGCAGAACAAGATTTGAGAGAAGAAATAAAAAATTGGATAAACCATTTTGGCGGTACTGAAATGATTTGTATGGAAAAACTGATTAGATTAAAAAATCTACAGGACATTGACATTAATGTAGATGTACCAGAAAAAGGTTTGCCCAGTGGCATTACAAAATCTAAAAGAGACAAAGAAATAGTAGAAATGTCTGAAAAGATGGAGACCTTAAAAAATAAACAGGAAAAATTAGTACCTGAAGCACAAAAAGGAAAAGGTCAACCATTTGTAGAAGAATTTTTTTGGGTAAGTAATTGGGAGAAACTGTCTCCACTGTTTTTTGACCCTATTAGCGTTGATGGAAGATTTCTGAATCTGGAAAATGAAGTTGATAGAGAACTGGAAAAAATATATTTCAGACTCGGATATGATAAACTTGCAAAAGTTCCATTCTACAAACCTTTAAAAATAGGTGGAGAAGATTACAAAGTTCCGTTAAGCCACGGACATCCTGATTATGCGAAAAGTAAAACTGAACAGAGCTTTGTGTAAAGAAAAATAAAAATATGGGAGGGAAGTTTTTGAAAATAGGAGTATAGGAGGGAGCTTTCCTCCCTAAAGAAAAGTAAAATATAAATCACTCCCAACAGAGTGATATGAGAGGTGAAGAAGATGGTAGATAAAGATAAAATTAGTGATGACGACATTGTAAAATCGGTTAAGTCAAAAATGAAAGGAGGTTCCACTGGTGCATTAAAACAAGATAAAAGGGTAGTTGGTGAACCACCTTCTAAAGAAAAAGCATTGAAGTCTATTATGCCTGATGATGAGGATGAAGAGAAGGAAGTTTCAGAGGAAGATAAGGATGAAGACGAGAAACCAGCCTATGATACAGAGGATACTTTCACTTTCAAAGAGCACGAATTGAAAGAGAAAAGTATTAAGGATGAAGAGCTTTTTGAAAATGCTAATGGTTATGAATTTTCTGAAATGGAGATAGGAATTTTTGACGAAGCAACAGTTATGAAAAATCAAAATGTTATTTATAAGGTAGCGGTACTCGGAAAATTCTCTAAAAATAATCACATTTACAGTAACAGAGCTCTTGAACAAGTGGTTCAATTAATTAATGAAAAAGGTTGTAAGAGTTTTGTTGACCATTCTGTAGATACAGTTGCCAGTGTAACAAATCTGATAGGCATTTTTAAAAATGGACGAATTTCTAATGCGAAAGTTTTTGCGGATTTGGAACTTCTGGAAAATTGGAGAGAATTTATTTTTGATATTGCTGAAAAAATGCCTGGAAGTGTTGGATTTTCTTTGGTTAGTAAGGGTTCTATAGAAGTGGATAGAGCACCAACAGGAGAGGAAGTTGTGAGTGAGATTTTGGCGATAAAATGTTGTGACCTTGTAGATAATCCTGCAAGTACTTCTGGGATTTTTGGAGATTAACCAGTGGCAAGAGAGCCTCAGAATTGCGTTTTTAGAGGGATAAAATTGTAATCAGGTTACATAAGTACTGGCTATTTCAGTTCTTTGAAATGTTGGCTGGAGAGCTGGAGGTACGAAGTACAAAACAGGTTAAATAACCAGAAGGGTGTTGTTAGACCATCCTGCAAATAGTCTTTTACCTGCTTTAATAAGTAAGGTTTTTCTATTTGCTTTAACTTAATCAGGTGGTTGTTCTTGTATCTCGGAACAATTTACTGGGTTAGTTTAACTGGGTGACTGGTGCTGGTTTCTTTACGCCCTCTCTCCAGTCAATATTAATAAATTTTGGAGGAAGGTGCGGTGCACTCCATCTCATCTTTCCTCCTCTAATTCAAACCAAAAAGCAATAGGTGATGGGCAGGATTTTAATTCTCAACAAACACAACTGATTAACCACAGTGTTGAGACCATTTTGCCTGCCCATAAAATTTTGGGAGCAAATGAATATGGAATAATAGTGTCTTGTATCGGACATTACTCCTAACCTTACTTGCTTCCTTATTTGAGGGAGCAGTTTTTGCGTAGACATTCTCTGCTCCCTCTGTATTACAAAATTTGGACTGGTGGAGGCTTTTTTCCGTGATGGCTACCACTTATCTTTCGGTGGTTTAAAAAAAACGGAGTTTTCACCTCTGCCAGTCTGCTATAAAATTGAAATTCTGGGTTTTTTAAAGATTTTTTAAGAAGCCATCTCTCCGACGGTAAAAAAATAAAGCTTGGCATTTTAAAGCGGATTTAGTAATATATAACCGTTATTTGAATTCAACATAAAATAACTAAACAATAGTTTCACAAAAGCCACTTCAAGTATGTGGTACGGAGGCTACTTATTTGAAGTGGTTTTTTTTGTTTTAAGATTACTCTATGAAGACTTGAAAGGTCTATGGTGTTTTTAATATCATAAAATTAGCTTGTACAAAAAAATGGGAGAGGGTTCTGGCACTTCCAGCTCTCTCCCAGGAAGTGCGAAAATGAAAACAAAGAAAACAAATTTAAATATTATCTATCAATTAATAGCGGAGGACTATGCTTATAGGTCTTCGTTTTTTTATTTTAAGGGTTTGGGCTGGCTTTGCTCCTTTCTAAACCAGCCCAACCTATATTCCAAGAAGAGGAACTGGTGAGTGTCTAAAGAGAGATTAAGTAAATTACAGAAAACAATTTTAAAGTCAATATCAGAAATTCAAAATAGAATTTCTACTCCTACACCTTTAAAAGTTGTTTATTATATGTGTGCTGAAGAGTTTAAATGCCCAAGTGTTGATAGTGAAACTTACAGAAAGCAAAGTGTATCTGGAACTCATAGGATAGGATATGAAGATTTTCTATATGCTGGTTTAACGGAAAAAAATCCTTGTGATAGTCAGAAATTTAGAGCTTCATTTAGTAGAACCATAAAAAATCTGACAGAGAAGGAATTAGTTAAATTGAATTTTATAGTAAAGTATAACTTACCAGATAGAATAATTAAATGTATTGATTTGACTGATAAAGGTAAACAAGCTCTTAAAGTTAATAATAAATATTAACCTTAAGAAAATCTAAATCTGGAGTAGAGGCTATGCTCCTTTCACTCTACTCTGGAAAAAAGAGGAGAGAGGTTTTTAAGTTTTTCCTCTCTTTTCCAATGGAGGCAGAAAATGAACGAAGAGAAAAAGTATTCTTTCAGTGATTTAATCAAAAAAGTATCAAGTACTTTAGCAGAGCTATTTGATAAACATCTACATATTAGTAACAGGATTATTGTTTTTGGAATGAGACAGAAAGGAATGAAAAAAATTTATGATAAAGATTTTGGAGACAATGCTCTTCAATTACAGGGTCATATCAGTTTAGGTGAAGCTTATAGAATTATGTTTATGGGACATTTAAAAGCTAAAAATATGATGAGTGTGATAAAAGATAGTTTGGACAGAGATGTAAATGCTGGTTTTATTAAATTCATCTACACTAATCCTGAAGGTAGAGACCCATCTATTAGCTTCATTTTGAATACTGATAAATGGATAGAAAGTGGAAGAATTTATAAAATTGAAGAGCTATTACAGGGAGCAATACAGGTTACAGGAAGAGAAGAAGAGCGGTTAGTAATAAAACCAAAATCAATTAAAGATGAGGAAGAAATATCACCTGAAAAAAAGAAACAGATGATGGAAGAGTTAATAAAATCTATTGAGGAAGGCAAAAAGAAGTTAGAAGAAGAGGAGACTAAAGAATAAGTAAAGGTCGCTATAACGACCCAACTAATTAGAACTCCCTTATAACGACCCTTAATATCAACAAAATTTTTTACTCTATAACTAATAACTAATAACTAATAACTTCTTTCTAATTAATAGGTCTATTAAAGTAATAGTAAGGGTTTTTTAAAAAATGAAAAGAGAAAAATGGCGGGCAAAAATTTTCCATTAGAGGAGGTGGTGATATCGGGAGACAAAAATTTCTATTAAAGGAGAATTGGAGATGGAACAAAAACCGAAAAATCCATATCTTGAAGATTTAGATGGGTATAGAAGGGCACTTGAGGATTTATATTCAGGTGATGTTTGTTTTCATTGTGTCTTACGGGATTTAATATCTTCCAGTGTTGCTATTATTTACGACGCAATGGGCGGAAAAAGAGCCAAAAAGATGTCAAAAAAATGGAAGGAAATAGAGAGAGAGTGTGATAGAGTAGCAAGTCACTTCATAGATTTAGTAGATTTGGTGGAGGTGGGAAGGAAAAAGAGATAAATGAGTAGCGGAAGAGAATAATTCTCTCTCATCTTCAGCAGGCTCAAATTTTGGCTACAGGGCTATTAAAATTGTCTTCAGGTCATTAATATAGGTGGGGCTTTTTAGCTTATTTAAATTCTAAATAACAGGAGGATTCTATCAAAGAGATTCAACAAAAGTACTTCAACAAGAGGCAATTATCAGCTTACACAGGATTTTCTGTGAGTTACATTTCTTGGTTGGTGTTCAAGCGTCGGATTCCGCACATCAAGATGGACTCCAATAAGAAAGGCAAAATAATCTTCAAAAAAGAAGAGATAGATAAGTGGCTGGAGGAGAAGAGAAGAGCTTAAATCTGGATTAAGTTAATTGTACCAATAACTGGCTCTTTGACAAAATGGGATAGAGAAATGATTAAAGAGCAAAAATCAGGAGACACCAAAAATAGCTAAGAGAGTGAGAAAAGCATCTGAAGGAGCGAGTGAACCCAGTTTAGGAGAGGGCTCTCTTCGGGTCTCTCGGGTATTCTCCGCTGTTGGGTTCATATTTGCAATAATTTAATATAAAGAGTAGATAAGTAAATTCAAGAAAGGAAGGGTTAATGGGCAAATTAAGGGGACTTCTGTATCTACTGGCAAGGGTACTCGGAGATATTAGTGCGGTTAAAAAAGGCAAGACAGGAAAGAGAATTGGAAGAAGGATGGCTGGTAAAGGTACTGGTAGGACTTTAAGAAAGCTCTTTAAGTAGATTTTGAATCAAATTAGAAACAAGAAGCGGTAAGTGGTTATCGCTTCTTATTAAAAGGAATTGAAATTGGAATATAGCATTCAAAATCTGAGAAAGAATTTGGATGAAGTAGATAAAAAGACCTTTGCTGAAGTATATAATGATGCTATCAGTATGAGGGAACGCATTATAATGGGTCAATGGGAAAAAGGGAGAGCAATTTTTATGACTTATGGTGGAAAAAATATTCCAAGTTTGAGAGGTTTGGGAACACTTAATTATGGAGCAATAGAAAAACTAACTGGCAGAGGACATACAGACTTAAAGAAATGGGTTGAAATTTTTAAGATTAATCTAAATAAAGAAAAATTCTATACGGAGTATGCTAAACCTAAAGCTAAAGAATGGACAGAAAAAATATTATTGGGACAAATTAGAACCATAGCACATAAAGTAGAGGAAGAAGAGAAGAAGAAGGAAAAGAAAGTTGAACCACCTGAAATAAATGAATTTCTACAGCATTTATCTCTTGCGATGAGAAATGTTGATAGAGATTTATTTAAGATATTAGAATTTGGGAAAGAATATAAAGAAGAATTTAAAATTGTTATGAGCCAAAATGCGAAATTTATAAAAGACAGTATGATGTTGGATGGGACATTAGAAAAAATTAATAAAGCATTTAAGCGGTTAAAAGAAGAAAAGGAAAAGAGAAAACCAGCAGAAGTAGTACCTAAGGAAATTGAAACTAAAGAGGGAAAAAATAAAGGTAACCTAATGACAATTGATGGTAAGCAGTATAGAGCTTTTATGTGTAATAGGTGTGGTGTAATTATATCTGAAAAACTTTGGACTGGAGACACACATAAAAAGTGTAATGAATACTTAAAGGCAAAAGAAATGCGTGAACCTGCTGTAAAGAAACTTTGAGTTGTTTAGTTGGAAATTTAAAAAAGGAAGGAGATGATACTGATGAGGTTTGGTAAACTTGGTGAGGTTAAATTAACTGAAGACCTAATTGAGAAAATTATTAGGGATATCGGTTATAACAGGAATGACTGGACTTCCAGAATTCTTAAAAGCGGAGTTGAGGGAGTTCAAAAAAAGATTTTTCTTTTAGCTGGTGGTAAGATTAACAACCCAGCAAAAGTAAAACTCAAGAAGCAAAAAGCCAAGAGTGAGAAGCCAGCAAAAAAGAAATAAGCTCTTTGACAATTTATGGGGCAGGAGGAAATCCTACCTACTGACCTACCAAACCGACCCTTGGTTTTAGTCATTAGGTTAACCATCTTACACCTTCTCTTCCTGCCCACCAAAGAAATGCGGTGAAAAAGGAGAAAGCGGAAGGTTGATAATGGGAGGTGCTATTAGGAAATTCTTAAGCAAGTGGATAATAGTATCCTTCTTGACTTTATAGAAGATTATAGGTAGTATTTTATTTGCTATGGCAATTTTAGTAAGAAATGAAAGTGGGATTTGGGAAATAAGAGGAAAAACAAAAGACCCTCTTATATATAGAAATTCAGTTGAGAAATATCTAAACTGCTTTGACCCTCTATTTGAAAAGGCAAAAAACAAGTCAGAATTTGAATTCATCTTCACACTTTTTAGATTTAGAGGTTTACAGGATGCGGGGTGGGACCCTTGGGAGAATACTTTAGAAGCCTTTGACCGTTTGACAAGACTAAAAATGAAAATAAGAGATTTTAAAACAATTAGGCATCTGTTTCTTTGGTTATACGGTCATATTGTTGAAGCCTCAGAACCATATGAAACTGTTGCAAACCTCATTAACATAATTGACGGGAAAAGATTCACTGGGACAAACTTTCCACCCAAGAAGATTGGCAAATATATAGTACCAAAGAGTCCATCAGAGAAAATAGATACGCTTATTAAAATGGCAACTAAAATCAATATGTCCGATTCTGTTTTTCCATTTCAGGATGTTTTTGACAGAGAACTGAGAAATGCAATTTTTCATTCAGATTATGTACTTTATGGAAATGAAGTAAGATTGCCCAAAGTGGGTACAAAAGTATATAGTCACGATGAGATTCAAAGTCTAATTAACAAAGCACTGGCATATTTTGCAACCTTTAAGAATCTAATTTCTATCCATATCAAAAGTTATCAATCACCGAAAGTTATTTCAGTTCATCCTGAATTTGATAGTGACCCACGAGTAAAGGCAAAAACTATCATCAGAAAAGGATATGGGTTGGCAGGTCTAAAAGATAATTGGACGATTGATGAACTTAAAAAAGGGGAGGAAATCTTTAGAATGGGTAAGTTTTTTAAATATGAGATAGAAATGCTTAACAAAAACCCAATGTTGGCAGTTCTTCCACCAAACCGTATAGAAAAAGTTAATAAGGTTTTAAAATTCCTACCTAAATTTCTAAGCAGAAAAATTTTAAGAATCCTTGAAAAAAAGAAGTGGATTTGAATAAGTATATAACGATTTCTACTAAAAAAGCGGGTAAGTTATTATGAGTAATAAGTCTCAACAAAAAGAAGAACTAAAGCCAAATTACAAAAAAATTCCATTCATTCCTGCATACTTATTATTAGGTTGCTTAATATTATATTTAAATAAAAATAGCCTGATTTATTATCCTGCTTACAATTCCTTTGCTGACATGCCAAGATTATTGGGATGTATCGCTTTTAGTTTTTTGGGATTTGCTTTTCTTGTAGGGAGAAGCATAAGAAGCAAGAGAACCACATTTCCCTGGACTTATCTATGGTATTACCCTGTTATTTGCTGCCTTGGTGGTACTTTAGTTTTTTCGGCTTGCCAATTTTTTGAAAGAACAAGTGGATATTTATTTTATTTTATAGCTTTTCCTTTATCGTTTATTTCCGGGATTTTGGTAGATTCTTTCTGGGTGATTATACTAGCCCGTTTAACGGGAGGGAAATTGCCTGATATGTTGTACTTGTAAAAATTAATGTGGGAATAACTTTTATTGAAATTTAGCATTTGGTGAATTTCTTTTACACAAAGTATCTTATGTAGAGACGAAAATTTCTTAAAGGCAGTGCGATAAATTAGTTCTCGCTAGATAACTTGTGGTGAGGATTATTATCAAAGTTGAGGTGATTAGAATGAAAAGATTTTATCTTTTACTTTTCTGGATTCTGTTAGTGGGGTTAATTGCGAAGCCTTGCTTTAGTGAAGAAGTTAAGGGATTTACGTTTGATGGGTATACGTGGGAACTATGGGACGACTCTACGAAACTTGGCTGGGTTGTTGGTTTTTATGATGCACTTGACCAAGCAGTACCGGAAGTCAAATACTGGCTTTTGGGTCTGGGAATTACTTTCCCGCCGATTGGAATCTACCAGGACGTCGTATGGCTATTTAGGAAAAGGCTAGATGAATTGGGAGTCAACCTTGCTGAACGTTGTGATCTTTCTGGGATAACTTTCAGGCAGATAGTAGATGGCCTCGATAAGTTTTACCAAGATGACCGGAACAAGACAGTATTGACAAGAGAAGCGATATGGGTTGTCAAGCTGGAAAGAAAAGGTGCTCCTCAGGAGTTTATCGACTTGGAGAAAAGGATCCTTAGAGTTCCTAAAGGACAAAAGGGTAATACAGGAAGGTGGAGCCTTATGCAAAAGAGTCGTCTAGCATCTAAAGTATGGAGGAAATGGCAAGACCAGATACCCGTTACTATACACCGCTAGACAAATAACGGAGATTACCAGATCAGCCCAAGCAATCACTAAAAGTCAGTAGGAACTCCAGAAGAGGTGAAGGCTTAGTTCAGAGGAGGTGCAGAAAGAAATTAAGAAGTTCTTTAATGAGGGGAAGAGCCTCAAAGACTTTTGAAGTCTTCCTGAGCATTTACATAAAGGGGTGATGGAGTGGCTTTGGAATGCCTAAGATAGCCTCATATTTGTTTTCTAAGGTTATAAAAATTAGATTTAAAGGAAAGCTATCGAGCTGTACAAGTCTTAAAGAAGGGAGAAAAAAATGAAAGAGAGTAAAAGGCACAAAGAAGTAACGGCATTTGTCCAAGAAAGATATGCTACAGACTATGGCGACAAAATCGCTAACAAACTTATAAAAGCCCAAGAAGAAATTCATAATTGTGCAGTAGAAATTGCAATACAAATAAATAAACTGCCCAAGGAAGCACGTGAAGATGAAGAGGTAGAAATGGCTCGTTTAGCAATAGTTTGGATGCTTGACGGTATTTGGAAAGACCCATTTATTAAAGCTGGTTTTTTATTGAGTATATGCGAAGATTATATAAAAAAAATCAAAGGAGAAACAGAATGACTTATCTAAAAGTGGTACTGACTATTATAGCATTAGGAATTCTTTTGATAGCTTGTAAGTTATATTTTAACAACCCAATGGAAGTTAATCTGGAAGAAATCAGAGGAAGAATTGTGGAAGTAGCTACACCCATTAATGTGCGGGTAGTGAAATAAAGAAAACAAATGACAAAAGAAGAAGTTAAAAAATTTTGTGAATTTAATATAAAAGAAATAGAGAAATATCAAAAAAGGCTGAGGAAAACAACACTATACCAAATAAGAATTCTTGCAGGAAAATCTATTGGATTTGAAGGTATGTTGAAAATTTTAGATAAGCCAGAAGCTACTGTAGATGGATTTAAAAAATATTGTCAAGATGCGATAGCAAAATTTGATGTACATATTTTTAAAAAAATAGTAAAAGCCAAAGGCAAAAATATGGAATATCCTGATGTACTTAGAGGTACAGTTCTGGCTCATAAAGATGTTTTAGATTTTATTATAACAGAAGAAAAAGAAAGGGGGAAAAATTAATGGTTACAGGTCAGGAAGCCACAAAAAAAGAAGCAGGTAGGTATGCTCAGGATGTAATTGAAGATGTTTTAGTCAAGTGGGGCGGTACAGGAAAGATAGAAGAGAAAACAATAAACGGACATTCTATAATGCAAGTAACCTTAATCATCCCACTCAAGAGAGAAATGCAAAAATAATTTGATTTTGGGCTTGGCTCTCTTTCTCTATATAGTATAATTAATAGTGTAGAAAATTTTAAAAGGAGGAGGCAAAAACAATGAATGGATTATTCTACAGGGACAACAAAAACGGGAGAAAGTGGGGTTACAGATTTGAGTACGAGGGGAAAGTCTACAAAAAGATTGTTGCTTTTGACAAAAGAAGAGCAGAAGCAGAAAAGCATAGACTTTTAGCAAAGTTAAAATCTGGAGAACCTGTAAACCTTATTGACGCTGAAAAAATGACTTTTGAAAATTTTGTGATGAAGAAGTATATCTGGTATTGTAGACAGTCAAAACGGAGCTGGAAAAATTATGAACAGTTGTGTAGGGAATTAATAAAGTATCTTGGCAAGCTAACATTTGACCAGATAAGTTTAGAAGCGGTAGAGAATTTAAAAGAGGAGCTCTTTAAATACAGAGGAAGAGGAAAGGGTACTACAATTTCAAAAAGCACCATAAACAGGTACATAAACTGCTTGAGCAATATTTTTAAAAGAGCTAAAAAAACAGGGTACTATGACGGAAAAAATCCTGTGCGTGATGCTCTTGAACCAGATGCTGATAACATTATTATTAGACATTTGAACAGCCAGCAAGTGGAAAAATTGTTGAATGTGTGTGCTAAAATAAATAAGTTACTATTTTGTGTTGTGTTATTTGCTGTGAATACTGGGATGCGGTTAGGAGAAATTATTAAGTTAGAATGGAAGAGCATAAGGTTTGGCAAAAGGCAGATAGAAATAGTGAAAGCACATACTAAAACCAGAAGGGGCAGGTTCATACCTATGAACAGGCAAGTATGGGAATTGTTGTACCATATGGGGAAGGAAAGGCAGGATAATAATCCTCTGGTGTTTGATAATGGGAGTAAGAATGTTTATAACTATGTAAGACAGAATTTTTACAAAGCAGTAAAAATAGCAGGCTTACAGCCTTTTAGATTTCACGACTTGAGACATAGCTATGCTACTACCAGTCACAAAGAGGG
>Ga0209978_10000721_pt1 | contig 13033 bp, 13 predicted proteins | sample BentaG_FD_182805 | JGI IMG/M metagenome (GOLD analysis project Ga0209978, IMG submission 182805) | Deep subsurface microbial communities from South Atlantic Ocean to uncover new lineages of life (NeLLi) - Benguela_00093 metaG (SPAdes)... | ecosystem: Environmental > Aquatic > Marine > Oceanic >...
CATTTTTACAGGAAACTGCACACTCAATCGCTTTGAAGGAGATTTTAGTAATTCAACAATACCCGGATCGACGGGTTCAGTCTTTTCATTTAAAAGTTCAACACCATGATCAAAATGTAATAATATTCTTCTTAGATAATCAAATTCTTCCGTTACACTTTTTTCAAGACTCGTAGGATAAACACCTCTTATCATTTTTTATTTCTTTTGGGAAATGCATCTGCTGTAAAGAGATGAGTTCAAAGATTAATATTTAGCGGTTTATTGGGTAACTGAATAATCCGAGATTCGACTCTCCAAGCCCTCTGAACCCTTTTAAAAAACAAGAGAGATTTTTATTCTGGAAATAGTTTCGCGCGCGCACTTCGTGGAACTATCTAAAAAAGGTAAGCTACCGAGAACGTTTGCAGAACGATACGGCACAACACCCGACAAATTCTTCGTCACCGCGCCTGAACTGAAGACAACGTATGGAGAAAGATTCAAGGAAATTCCCTGGGAAGCAGTTGGCCTCTACACATATCTAAATGAAAGGATCAAGGTCGGATTAATGCAGCTGATGGCTGGGGCAAGAAAATGGAAACTGAATCTACTTGACAGAAACGACCTTGTTGCGCTGACGGAAAGAGCATCAAAGGTTACTGGAATCCCGCTAGTAGAAGAAGCAGAGGAAGAAGCCATCGAAAGAATCCTAAGTTAACCCATTTTTTCTCTCTTCATAATCTCTTCTGTGGCGATGACTCCTGAAGCAGACGCCTGGACGAGCCCCCTACTTACCCCAGCCCCATCGCCTATTGTAAACAAATTATGAATTTTTGTTTCTAGGCAATCGCTCAATTCAAGTCTTGAAGAATAGAATTTTACTTCTATGCCGTACAGTAGCGTGTCTTTTGAATTTATTCCTGGAGCAACCTGATCCAAAGCTTGAAGCATTTCACGGATATCTGCTAGGTATCGATATGGAAGGACAAAGCTGAGATCGCCCGGCGTAGCGTTTTTAAGCGTCGGAACAACCAAGCTTCTTTTTATCCGCTCCTCGGTTGATCTTCGTCCAGCTTCGAAGTCGCCCAGCCTTTGAATGATCACGCCTCCGCCGAGAAGGTTTGCGAGCCTTGCGAGGTATTTTCCATAGGCGATGGGTTCCCGGAAGGGCTCGGTGAAAGAGGTGCTGACCAAAATGGCGAAGTTGGTATTTCCAGTTTTCCTGTCACCGTAACTCTGACCGTTTACACTTAAGACACCATTATATGATTCGGTGATGACTTCCCCTTGAGGCGCAACGCAAAACGTTCTCACTTGGTCGTCAAAGGACTTAGAATAGTAAATAAATTTGGGTTCATACAAAGCCTCTGTTAGTTCCTCCATAATTGAGGCTTGAACTTCGACTCTAACGCCTACATCTACAGGGTTGTTTAACGTTTTCAAACCCAAAGACTCTGCCTCAGACTTTAACCATTCAGCTCCGCTTCTACCCGGGGCTACAATCACGTATTTTCCGTAAAATCTTTCACCTGTTGTGGTTTCAACTCCTTCAACCCCGTCTTTCTTAACCAGAAGGCTTTTCACATCTGTTTTGGTTCGAATATCAACCCTGTCTTTAAGGTGACGACGCATTTTGCGGAGGGTTTGGGCGCACTTTTCGGTGCCCATGTGGCGTACTTTTTGCGGAATAAGTTTCAACCCAGCGAAGGATGCTCTTCGCCCAATTTCGTCAATTTTGTCGGGGTCAGTTCCATAAAGGCGCTTAGTTGCCCCGAACTTCAGATACACGCTGTCCACGTAGTTTATGAGGTCGCCGAGTTTTTCCTTGGTGCAATATTCGTTTAGCCACCCACCGACCTCGGTGGATAGCGTAAGTTTTCCATCGCTGAAGGCGCCGGCGCCGCCCCAGCCTGATAACAATGAGCAAGGGTCACAGTTTATGCATCCTAAACCTCTGTTTGCTGGACACTTACGCTGGTTGATGTCTGGTCCTCTTTCCAACATAAGAATATTCAATTCCGTTTTGTCAGCCAGCTCAAGAGCAGAGAAAATTCCAGCCGGACCGGTGCCAACGATTATGACATCAAATTTCAAGAGGCATCCTCCGCAAACCCAAAACTACATGTAACAGGTGCCATATATGTTTTAGCTAGAGAACAATAAACCAGCTAGAAGCGCACGAAATGAATAGAAGGAACTAAAAGATACCTAATTTTTCACTTAACTGCTTTTTCAACTTTGAACCAAGGAACTTCTATAAGAGTTGGATCGTAAACTCCAGAATAATGGGAATAACTATTTCCTTCACCTAGACGTTCCCCATGATCAGATGTAACAATAATAACTCCAGAAATTTTTTTAACAAGCTTAGCTACGTAGCCTAACACAAATCTAAGGTTTTCTGTATATGCCTCTCTTAAACCTTTATTACCAACCTTCCTTCGCATAGCATCAATTGGGTTGGCATGTGGCAACTTCAATAACTTACCGATTTTCCATAAGAGATTTTGCCCATTAACTCTTGGCTCCAAAACTTTAGATATAGCATTAAAAACACCTAACAAAAGTGCATTAATTCGAGTAACGTCTGTTATTCCGATTGTCCTGAACATCGGCAAGAAAGCCCAAGACCGAGGTTTCGGTTTTGGATAACCGGAGGTATGACCCAGATAGGGTTCGTGTGGTTGCAAGTAATGGATTATGAACCTTTTATCAGGGTAATTATCTTTAAAACTCTGCACAGCTTCGTTTACTGTTTTTGGGTGAACCGTTCCTAACTTCTCATTCCATCCCCAGTCCCACACGTCAACAACTTTAAAAAAGTGATTTTTGGCATTAAAGTTCAATACTTCGACCTTGGAGTTAATAAAAGGATTTGCAGATATGTAAACCACGTCGTTATATTTCTTTTGAAAGGATTTCTTACACCATTCTACTGTAGAAGAGCCCAGTGAGATGACCTTTTTAAGTTCTCCAGATAAGTAATGGGGATATAGTTTCGAGAAATAATCATGCCTACAAGCGTCAAGAATCACGAGATAATCCCAATCTTCTTCCATTACGCTGACTTTCTCGACCATTTAACCCCCTCTTTTAAGGATAATTTCTATATTGCACTTCCATTTTTTCGCAACAATAGCGGCTAATATTCCGTATTTGTAAAGAAGAAAATTATAAGGATTACTAGTGAATTTAAACTTGCTTGTAATTGGCGCTTATTATAGCACCATTCTTGCGCGCGCGATAACTGGCGCAAACTCTCACTAGGATAACATTAGAGTTTTTAAGAGGCACTCAATTAGTGATTTGAGGGTTTCTGGATGAAAACTCTAGACGGAGTTAGAGTGTTAGACCTAACCAGGCTGTTACCTGGAGACTACTGCACGATGTTACTCGGTGACATGGGAGCCGAAGTCATTAAGGTTGAAGAACCTAGCTTAGGCGATTACATACGCTGGGTGCCTCCCCTCATAAATGGTCAAAGCGTCTCTCACCTAATGCTGAATAGGAACAAGAAAAGCTTGAAACTGAACCTAAAGTCTGAGAAGGGTAAAGAGGTTTTCTATAAGTTAGTGGAAAGGTCCGACGTAGTTCTTGAATGCTTCAGACCAGGAGTTGTCAAAAGACTCGGCATCGATTATGAACCTGTCAGCAGAGTTAACCAACGCATAGTTTATTGTTCAATGTCTGGCTATGGTCAAGACGGACCCTACAGAGACCTGCCGGGACACGATGTAAACTACATCGGCTACGGTGGGGTCCTTGGCATAACCGGTCCATCCGATGGCGCTCCTGTGATACCAGGTGTTCAAATTGCAGATTTGACCACGGGTCTTATGGCGGTTACGGCGATACTTGCTGCCGTCTTGGCGCGGGAGAGGATGGGAAGAGGGCAATACATTGATGTGTCCTTCCTTGACGTTGTAGCCTCCCTCATAGTTTTACCTGCAGCCTTCTATGTTGGTGATGGAAGGCCTCCGAAGCGTGGTGGGTGGTTGTTGAATGGTGGTTTTCCCTGCTATAACGTCTATGAGGCTAAGAATGGGAAGTACATAACTATAGGATGCCTAGAAGAGGAATTTTGGGCTAACCTCTGTAGGGCATTAAACGTAACAGACTTCATCAGGTACCAGTATACAACCGACGACGGTAAGCTCAAGGAGATGTTTCAAACCCTCAGGAAAATCTTCAAAACAAGAACTCTAAACGAGTGGATTAAGTTTTTGTCAAAGGAAGATGTGCCCTGTGGACCTGTCTACGACATGGACGAAGTGTTCAAGGATCCTCAGATACTGCATAGGAAGATGGTTGTGGAAGTTGAGTATCCAGGCGTGGGCAGAATCAAACAACTCGGCACGCCTATGAAATTCTCTGAAACCCCCTGTGAGATTAGAAGTCCTCCTCCCTCCTTCGGAGAACACACAGAGGAAATTTTGAAGTGGCTTGGTTACGCTGAGACGGAAATATTGGACATGCGGCAGGAAGGCGTCATATAATTCTAGAGGCTCCGCTACTGAAACGTTGATGACGAGTCTAGGATATGAGGCAACATGCGCCAATGGTCCTCTATCTAGTTTTAGTCTTTGATGGCTTCGAGTAGGCTCATGACGTTCCACAGTTTCACTCTAGTGTAGGGTGGCATGTTAGGGTCCTGCAAGATATCGTCGAGAATGGATATGGCGCTGGACGCCCTGACGGCTGGAGTGTTTTCCTTCAGCTGCAGCGTTTCGATGGACTGTTTCGCCGCTCTCCTTATGTTGCGGGGAGTTGTGGTGTCTTCGGAAACTAGTCCAAGAACGTTCATGGCTTCTCTTATTCTTCCCTCATATTCCTGCAACTTCTTTTTTCTAACCATACAGAAGCCTCCGACAATATCGCTTCAGCGAGACGCAACCTATTTGTTCATATGTATAAGATAAGCGCCAATTTATACTGTTTGCGGATTGGCTTGGCCTTTAGCAATTTTATGCGACCCACAAAAGCCTAGGGAGGGGATGGATATAATTGACACCGAGAATATATTATTTAGCTACAACTAAGTTTGTTCAGGGGCTTAAAGTTGCCTAAAGAGTCGAAGGACATTCAAACCATGGCGGATATGCTTAGGCGGGGTGCCACCCTCACAGAGCGTTCCTGCCCAGCCTGTTCTTCACCTCTCTTCCAACTGAGAAGCGGGGACCTCTGGTGTGCTCGGTGTCAAAAACGTGTGATAGTTGTGAAGGAAGGAGAGACATCGGCAGAAGCTACGAGCCCGGTGCTTCTCGCCAGCCTAGAGTCAACCGTTTTAACAAAGCTTCAGGAAATAGAAAAAGAAATCAGAGAAGAGAAGGACGCCGAAAAACTGCAGAAACTTGGGTCCATCCTATCTACGCTACTCGAAAATCTTGAAAGGATAAGAAAGATGAAAAGAACATAAATAATCTTAGCGAAAGGCGTCTAGGTTGTTGGGGCGTTACGAAAATTTTCCCAAAATTATCCACGGCGTTGCTCGGTTCACCTCTAAACCTCCAGTAAGAAAGGTTCAGCAAGCGATTCTGGCTGCGCTTCATCATTTAAATCGGGAGGTTTGTGGTTTAAGCACCATAACATCTCATTTATCACAAAAATGTGAGGTTAGTTTCGAGCTTGGAGTAGCTGAAGACTTCGATTTCAATTTTCTAGACAAGAAGGAATTGGACAGGTTTCAGAGAAGCATAGTTGAAAAGGAGTTGCCAACGCTAGATTTTTTTTGCGTTGTTCGTTATCACATTGTTAACGATAGGGGGAAACGAGTTCCATTAAAGTTTGATTATCACATGCTCCGCTTCATGTTCCAAGGAAACAGCGTGGAGCTGCGGATCTGCCATGAACGAGGCACCCAACGAGTTCCCCTAGAAGACTTAATCACCTTCATAACAAAGCGCATAAACGAAGAACTCTCCCAAAAGCGACTAAAACCGTTAAACTTGGAATATTTACGAGCCCTCTAATGGATAAACCTACTGCTTCAACACAGTTATATGCGCGCGCTGTGCGCCTAGGCTTAACCTTCCCTCTTTTTATCCCTCAGCGCATGCCGATTTGCTGGTTGCATGTGCCGTCCCATCGGCATTTTGTTCTATTTCGATACGTTGCCTTGAAATTGCATGGTTTTTTGAATTTACAGTTTGGTAGTTTAGATTTCTGGTTTGACATTGCGGCTTAACGTTGAATCTGACATTTAATATGAGTTATGAATTGTAAATCCAAATTCAAAATCCATCAAGAAGATGCCAAAAGCGCGGGCTAACCAGTAAAGCTAAGCTTATAAATTGTTTTCGTTTTATTAAGGGGGGGAACTATGCCAACAAAAAAGAAGAGTTGGACGGAGAAATTGGCAGACAGTAAGGGTCTGCCGAAAGTAGAAAAAATCACTGACAAAATGAGCAAAAGATGGGGCACAGGCACAGTGGTTATCCCCGCGCCGATGGAAGTCAATGAAATGATGAGAAAAGTGCCTGAGGGAAAACTTGTTACCATTAATGAACTTCGTGTGGCTCTAGCGAAAAAACACAAGGCAACGATTGGTTGCCCTATGACAACTGGTATTTTTGCCTGGGTTGCGGCTCACGCTGCTGAAGAACAAAGACAAGAGGGTAAGAAAGATACTACCCCTTACTGGCGCACCCTGAAAACTGGTGGAGTGATAAACCCGAAATATCCCGGCGCAGTTGAAGGACAGAAAAAACTTTTAGAAAAAGAGGGGCATAAGGTAATTCAAAAAGGCAAAAAATACATCGTTGCCGATTACGAAAAATCATTGATAAAGCTTTAAACTCTTGGCAAGCGCGCAAGACGCGCGCGTCTTAAACCATCGAGTAATTATGGCTATTTTATACGAAAAGAATTAATTCATTGTAATCATTGTTATGCAAACAAATCGAATGTTCGGGTAGATCTTAGATGGTTAAAATAACTATAATAGGCGCAGGCAGCATGGCGTGGTCGGCAAATTTAATTAAGGATATCTGTTTGACAAAAAGTCTTTGGAATAGCACAATCTCGTTGATGGATATTGACGGGAAACGCCTTGATGTGATATACGGTCTAGCCAAAAGATACGCAGCTGAAGTTAAAGCAGATCTGAAGTTTGAGAAAACTATGGATAGAAAAGAGGCGTTAGAAGATTCTGATTTTGTATTCAACACCGCTTTAGCTGGTGGACATAGCAATTATGAGATCCAGCGTAAAGTTGCAGAAAAAAATGGATACTACAGAGGTATAGATAGCGTAGACCACAACATGGTCTCGGACTACTATACTATAGGAGGTTATAATCAACTAAAGTTATTCATGGACATCGCTAGAGATATGGAAGACATCTGCCCTGAAGCATGGTTGTTTCAAACGGCAAACCCAGTTTTTGAAGCTTGCACCCTTCTAACAAGAGAGACCAAATTAAAGGTGATAGGTCTTTGTCATGGGCATTTTGGATATATCGAAATGGCAAAGACGATTGGGCTTAGCCTTAAAGACGTGAAAGTTCAATCTATAGGTTTCAACCATTGCATCTGGATGACTTCCCTCCTCTATAAGGGTGAGAACGCCTATCCTGTGTTAGATGAATGGATAGAAACTAAGTCAGAGATTTATTGGAGGAATTGGGATCCTGAATACGATGATGTGCAAATGTCCCCAGCTGCTATAGATCTGTACAAGAGGTTCAGTTTATTTCCTATCGGAGACACGGCAAGAAGCGGTGGTTGGGAGTATCACACAAATCTTGAAACGAAGAAAAGATGGTATGGTCCATCAGGTGGTTTTGATTCAGAGATCGGTTGGCCTCGTTATCTGGAGGATCTTAGGAAACGAATGGATAAAATGTTTAGGGTCTATAATAATCCATCGACTCCAGTAAAAAATTTATTTCCACCATTCATGAGTGGAGAACAGCATGTACCTATGGTTGATGCTATCGTTAACGATAAAGAAAGTATGTTTCAAGTTAACATTCCTAACAAAGGCGTGATCAAAGGTATACCTGACGATGTGGTTGTAGAAGTTCCAGCTATCCTGAGCGGAAGGGGTGTCCAAAGGACACATGTCGGTGAATTACCGAAACTTTTGATGTTGCATGTAATGGTTCCTCGGATGTTAAGGATGGAGTGGGCACTGGAAGCTTTCTTAGAAGGAGGTAAAGACTTGTTGCTTGAATGGCTCTTAAATGATCAAAGAACAAAATCCCTTGAGCAAGCCGAATCTGTAATCAAAGACATCTTAGCATTACCTTTTAACAAAGAGATGGCAGAACATTACAAATGAGCGCGCGCATAAGCGAATACGAAAAGATTTTTGGAAAAATAATCACGCCAAAAGAAATGACAGAAGCTTAAAAACATGTATGTCTAATCAGACAGATCGGAAATTGCTATAATTCTTCAAAAAGTCGAGGATAACCGTTAAAATATCCTTTGCCACTTTATCCTTTCTTCTGTTTCCATCAACGGGCACAAGTTTTCCGTTCTCTACAAACTTCATGTAAACCTCTTTAACCCTCCGCTGAGTCTCCAGCTTTTCCATAACCGACTTTTTCCGTCTTATCCTTTTGACTACAACTTCCGGCGGGACGTCAATGTATATTGCCAAATCCGGGGGAAGAGCCAACTTGTTAATTTCTTCAATCCATCTGAGGTCTAATCCAGCCGCTCCCTGATAGGCTAAGGATGAGTAGACGTATCTATCAGAAACCACAATCTTCCCCTCCTCCAACGCGGGCTTAATTGCTTTCTCCACGTGATCAACCCGGTCAACCGCAAATAGAAGAGCTTCCACAACGCTTGGCACCCGCCTCTTCCTTTGCAGAATATACGTCCTTATAAACCTCCCAATTTCACCCCGGCTCGGCTCAGTAGTGTACACGGCGTCAAAACCCTTTCTTCGCAGGTTTCGTACAAGCCGATGGGCATGGGTGGTTTTTCCGCTGGCGTCAAGCCCCTCGATGCAGATGAAAACGCCCTTTTTCTTCACCAGTCAGCCCGCCATCACCCATTATAAGATCGATTACCTTAATAATAATGCTCAAGATTGACAAGACTAGGAGAAACGTCGCCATGCGACAATACTGGGGCGAAATTAAAGACCCTGTTCATGGGTATGTTTACGTTACGGAAGCAGAGAAAGAAATCATCGACTCCTACCCGGTTCAAAGACTTCATCGGCTAAGACAACTGGCTGGAGCAGAGTTTGTTTATCCAGGCGCCAACCACACCCGCTTCGAACACTCCATCGGCGTCATGTACCTAGCCGGCTGCCTCTCAGAAAACCCAAACCTTTCACAACACCTCTCCGAAGACGAAATTCAAACTATCAGAATAGCCGCCCTACTTCACGACGTAGGCCACGGTCCCTTCTCCCACGTTTTTGAACACCTCCTCGTAAAGTTTCTGAACAAAACCCACGAAGACATGACCACCTGGATTATCCAAAAATCCGAACTAAGCGACATAATCAACGGGCTGGGATACGACCCAGACGTGATCGGAAAATTAGCGGTTGGGGCACTGCATAAACCGGGCAAGGCTTTCATCGATCAGATCATCCGAAGCGCTGTGGACGTGGACAAACTTGACTTTGTAGTAAGGGACACCTACCACACTGGCGCAGAATACGGGTATGTAGACATCTTCCGCCTCATTCACATGCTGGACATCCTCGACGAAAACCTGGCGGTTGACTTAGGAGCCCTCTCAGCCCTCGAATCCTTCATGCTAGCCAGACTAGAATCCTTCAAAAGCATATACTTCCACAGAGTTGGACGAGCCGCACAAATAATGATTGCCAAGGCCATGGAAGAAGCGAAAGACGAACTAGGCCTAGTAGACTTCCAGTCACCAGAGGAATACCTAACCCTCAACGACTACACCGTTTGGGCCATGCTGAAGAAATGCGAAAAATCCAGAAAAATCATGGAAGACCTAGAGAGGCGTAGACTCCTCAAATGCGCCTACGACAGAACCTTCCACGTAAGAGAGAAAACCATAACCAGCATCTTCAGCGTCGAGGAAATCAGAAACCAAATGAGGAACAAAATCGCCTCAGAGGCAAGAGTTGAAACGCAATCCGTTGTGATTGACGTGCCAACACTTCCTTCAGTGCCTTATCACCACTCTGTTTTACTGAAACCAATGGAAGTCCCAGTTTTTCAGAAAACCCGAGAGGGAAGAAAGATTCCTCAACGACTAAGCGACGTCTCTAGAGTATTCGAAGTTCTCAAAGGATTCATAAACATTCTACGCGTTTACACAGAAGAACGGCATCTCGAAAAAGTGGCTTCGGCTGCGGCGAAAGTCTTCGGCGAAACCCCCTCCTCGGTGACGATATCCTATTAAGCGGAGAAAAGTTAAAACGAGGGAATGGATTATTGCATGATGCTCCGGTTTGGGCTCCGGTAGAAGAAAGGACGCGACTCCTCTTCTGCCAAATATAGCCAGGTTAAACTCAGCTGGACCAAGTATTTCGGCCTTTCGACGCTTACCGGGAGAAAGCCGAAGACCCGGGTTCGAATCCCGGCCGGAGCACCAAATTTGCCAGATAAGCTTTAAATGTGGTTCAAGGTCCTTAGTTCTCAAATGGTGAAATTTTGTGACAGTAAAATTCGGGTTGGCGATAACAAGACCTGGTCATGCACCAGAGGTTGAGAAGGCCGGGTTTGACTCGATCTGGGTGCCTGATCACTTCGCTCCTTTTTCACACGAGTTTGGGCTGAGGAATCCTGTAAATGCTGTGAGTTGGATGGCCCTGCCGATTTTGCCACTGATTCTAAGCAACACGACCAGATGCGCAGTTGGCACAAATGTGTTATGCCCCACCCTTAGATACCATCCAGCCATTATAGCTCAATACTTCGCACAACTGGACCACCTATTTCCAAGCAGGATTATCCTTGGGGTTGGTACCGGCGAAGCTGTCAACGAAACTCCAATAGTGGGGCGTTTTCCACCCTACCGGGAAAGGATGGAAAGATTGGAGGAAGCCGTCGAGGTTATGAGAAAACTTTGGACCAGTGAAGACTATTTCAACTATGATGGAAGATACTATAAATTGAAGAACGTGTTTCTGTATGCAAAGCCGAAGGAGAAAATACCAATAGTAATATCGGCTTTTGGTGAAAAATCTGCGGAGCTAGCTGGAAAAGTTGGGGATGGAATAATCATTTTCTGGGCGAGGCCGCAACAAAAGAGAGATATGATCTTAAGAAGATTTGTTGAAGCAGCAACGAAAGCAGGCAAGGATCCAGAGACCATGATTAAAGCCGCGTACTTTCAAGGGGGAATAACTTCCGATCCCTTACCAATTGTTACATTAGCTAAATCCAGCTTGTCTTGGGCTACGCTAAGTTCTATCCATGAGCCGGATCCACGAAGGGTGGACGAAAAGGCTCAGACATTGTCTGATGAGGAGGTCCTTAAACATTGCACGTTTGTTTCGAAGGTGGACGACTTAATAGAACGTTTCGACTCGGCTTTAAAGGCGGGAATGAATCACTTAATAATAAGCGACATTACTCCCGGCCTGGTGCGCTTTAACTTAGCCTCACCGGAAGATGCAGATTGGCCGAAGAAGGTTCTTCCATACTTGAGAGAGAGATACGAATAGAATTTGAACTGAGCACTATGTGTCTGGCTTCACTAGGCGAATCATGATTTTAGACAAATATTTCAGGTTACGTGTCCATTTTTTCATCGTAAATTTATGTATTATTTATTAAGGATAAGACCCCTAAGTCTGTTTCTTTAAGTAGGGATATTTATGGCAGAAGCTGATGTTTACGAGAAACTAAGGGAGAAAATCAGTTTATGGCCCATAAAGGTTCCGGGAACGAGAGAAGCAATGGAAATGCTCAGAACGCTGTTCACGGAAGAGGAAGCTGAATTCCTAACTCACTTTACGGCTCCATACCAAGACCCTGAAACAATAGATCAGATTGTTGAAAGGACAGGAAAGCCTCGGGAAAAGGTTCAAGCAATTGTAGACCGTTTAGTTTCGAGGGGCTTGCTTTTCAGATTCACGAGCAAGAGAGACGGCAACGTATACTACTCTCTGATGCCAATGGTTCCAGGCATTTTTGAGTTCTATTTCTCCTCCGGCCGCGATTCTGATGAAAAACGGAAAGTGTCAGAACTTTTCGAAAAATATTATATGAGCGGGGGTGGCATGGAAATAGGCGCTTCTAAATATCCTTGGGCCCGAGTGATGCCCATTGAAAAAACGATAACCCTTGACAAAGAAATAAGTGCAGAGCACAAGATCTTACCCTTCGAGAAAATGTCTGAGTACATTACCACTTCTCGTAGGATAGCTGTCATGAATTGCGCTTGTAGGACGCATTTGAAGTGTGATCACCCTTTAGAAACTTGTCTCGTCTTTGATTATTTCGCAGAATTTATGGTGGAGCGAGGGTACGGACGCTACTTAAGCGTTGAGGACGCATTAGAATTGCTAGAAGAAATGGAGAAAGCAGGTTTGGTTCATTCCACCACCAACGTTCAAACAAGACCCCAGTTCATCTGTAATTGTTGCACCTGCGCCTGCGGGATCTTGAGAGGTCTCTCGGAACTGCACAACCCTAGAGCCTTCGCAAAGTCAAACTTTCTTCCTGTAAAAGATGATGAACTCTGCAATCCAAAGTGTAAGAGGTGTGTCCGTATTTGCCCCATGGAGGCAAACCTATACCATGCTCCCCACGATAACGAGCCAGAGAGAATCCTCTTTTTGGAGGAGAGATGCATAGGATGCGGGCTTTGCGCCTACCATTGTCCACAAGATGCCATCAAGCTAGTCAAAGTTAAAGATGAAGTCCCAGAAATGACTCCCAGAGAAGCCATGATGAGAGTTGAAGCAGAACGAGTTCATTAAGAAATTGATTGAGAATGAAAGTTTGACGAAAGTTGTAGCACCGACTAACCTTCGGATATTAACAAACTTTTATACCTTCTAGGCGCATCAGTTTTCTTGGCGGCGGGTCTTAGGCGGGGGGCTAGGGGTCCCCTGAACCGTAAACCCTCTATAGGACGGGCTGAGAGCCTTGGCGAGG
>Ga0209978_10000722_pt1 | contig 13030 bp, 13 predicted proteins | sample BentaG_FD_182805 | JGI IMG/M metagenome (GOLD analysis project Ga0209978, IMG submission 182805) | Deep subsurface microbial communities from South Atlantic Ocean to uncover new lineages of life (NeLLi) - Benguela_00093 metaG (SPAdes)... | ecosystem: Environmental > Aquatic > Marine > Oceanic >...
TAATAGAGACAATTCCTATCTGCTTTCCATCCACTGATATTAATCTTACTGTTTTGGCCTTAATTTGCTGGTTAACCCTTACAGCCAGTTTTTTGCTTATAGTTACCTCCTAGTTTCTGATTCACCCCTTATTCTGGATATTAATTCCTTTGGTGACATAGGTGGAAGATTGCTCCCATCCCTTAATCTAATGGTTACATTACCAGTTTCCATCTCTTTGTCTCCGATAATCACCATGTAAGGGATCTTTTTCGTCTGGGCCTCTCTCACCTTAAAGCTCAGTTTTTCGTTCCTGAAGTCCTTCTCTACCCTAACTCCTGCCTCAAATAGGGTTTTTAGTAAATCTTCCCCATAAGGTATATTTCGGTCAGTGATTGTAAGAATAATAGCCTGTACCGGCGCCAGCCAGACTGGGAAAGCACCTGCATAGTGCTCGATGAGGATGCCAAAGAAGCGCTCCAGGGAACCAAGAAGAGCCCGATGCACCATGTAAGGCCTGTGTTCCTGCCCATCCTTGCCGATGAATGACATGTCAAAGCGCTCCGGCAGGTTAAAGTCGAACTGGATGGTTGTACACTGCCAGGCTCGACCCAAGGCGTCCTTGATCTTTACGTCAATCTTGGGCCCGTAGAAGACCGCCTCGCCTTCTTCACGCTTGTAGGATAGCTCCCTGCGCTCCAGGGCCTTGACCAGAGACCCCTCTGCCATCTCCCACATATCATCGTCGCCGATGTACTTCTCCTTGCGCTCCGGGTCACGGACGGATAGTATTACATCGTATTCGTGGAAGCCAAAGGAGCGCAGGAGATGGAGGGTCAGGTCCAGGCAGCTCAAGACCTCATCCTCAATCTGGTCGGGACGACAGAAAATGTGGGCGTCGTCCTGGGTGAAACCTCGTACCCGCAGCAGGCCGTGCATTACGCCAGAACGTTCGTAACGGTAGACCGTGCCCATTTCCGCCCAGCGGAGGGGCAATTCGCGATAGCTTCGGATCCGGCTGCGGTATATCATGATGTGGAAAGGGCAGTTCATCGGCTTGATGAAAAACTCCTGGCCCTCGATGTCCATGGGTGAGTACATGTTCTCCCGGTAAAAGTCCAGGTGACCACTGGTCTGCCACAGCTTTGCCCGGCCGATGTGAGGCGAGTAAACTATCTCGTACCCGGCCTTGTAATGCTCCTGGCGCCAAAAATCCTCTATGATGGTTCGTATCGTCCCCCCTTTTGGGTGCCACAGGATCAAGCCCGCTCCCAGGTCCTCATGGATGCTGAACAGGTCCAGTTCCCGGCCCAGTCTTCGGTGGTCCCTTTTTTTTGCCTCCTCAAGATTTTTAAGGTGTGTATCGAGGGATTCCTGATCAGTAAATGCAATACCATAAATCCTGCTCAACATGGCCTTATTTTCATCCCCCCTCCAGTATGCACCAGCAACATGGGTTAGATGAAAGGCCTTTATTTTCCCTGTTGTGGGCAGATGAGGACCCCTACACAGATCTGTAAAATTTCCCTGCCTGTATATGCTAACCTTTTCTTCTGAAAGGTCCTCAATCAGCTCGACCTTGTAAGTCTCACCCTGGGATCTAAAAAACTCAATTGCCTCGCTACTTGGGATCTCAGTCCTGATAAAGGGAAGATCGTCCTCTATTATTTCAGCCATCCTTTTTTCAATACTGGGCAAATCCTTGGCCTCAAATGCCCTCTCATAGTCAAAATCATAATAGAAACCATTTTGAATAGCCGGCCCTATTGTTACCTTTGTTCCGGAGAAGAGATCCCTCACCGCCTGTGCCATAACATGAGCAGCACTATGCCTCAATATTTGCAAACCCTCCTGGGAGTCTATGTAAATAGACTCAAGTTCTGCTGATGAGTTAATCTCTGTTGAAAGGTCTTTAATCTCACCATTTATCTTGATAGCTGCCACCTTCTCTATGTTATCTATTTTCAATGCCTGTAAAGCATTAAGGCCATTGAGGCCCTGTGCATGGATCTCAATGGGAGGAAAGCCTTTCAAATTTACTGTTATTTTTTTCTCCATGGGTTGACACCTGGAAAATAAGGCACCTAAGGTAAAAAATACTTAGATGCCTCATTGGGTCTAAGCATAATAATTATTTTCATGGTCATCTATATCATCTTTATCCATTTTGTTGCAAGTCTTTATTTTCAGACATAAATCAAGGATATTTATTTTAATGATTCATGTTATATAATTACTCCTTAATCATTTATCAAGGTATTAATCAAGGTGCATTCCTAAAGTAATTGCAATTAATACTGCATAAATATTTGTTCTTAAAAATAGCGACTATTTTTTTCTGAATACCAATAAAAACCTAACAAGATAAAAAAATATTTCTACCCACTATTTAGATATTATGTAAAAGTCATGACCAAAACAGAAAATGGGTTTGATTATTTTACAAACCATATAGGTATTCAAAGAAGGTATTGCAAATTGTGGATTTTAGTGTAATAAAGCCCTAAATCGAGATACTTATTAAAATGTATAATGAAATGAGTATTTGAAACACTGTAAGTTTCAAGAACAACCTAAAGGTGTGATAGTATGATATGTATCCAGAAAAACTTGTGATGGTTTTATAAAAGTCTTAGGGGGTAAGAATGAAAAAAACAATCCTTCATAATTGGCATAAGAGTAAACGCCGTATTGCCAGGGTTGATTGCAACAGAGGGAGTCCAGGCCCAACTGAGGAATGATGATGCCATGGTTGAGCACCAAACAAAGGTGGCCCGGATTCCATTGGGACACGAAGGTACACCACGAGATATTGCCAATATGGTGCTACACTTAATCACCGAAGAGTCTAATTATTTGACAGGGTCTCTATTGATAGTTGACGGTGGCTATTCCCTCGGCATTCCCGGCTATCAGGTATGATGGGGAACTCCAGAACCACTCAGAGTTAAATCACCCATCTTCCCCGTTGGACGGGGCGTAATTAAAAGCTTTAGTTTTTATTGATGAGCGGTAAGAATTGGATAGGAGTGATTTTGGGTTGAGAAGGAAAAATATTGTTATGAGGAGGAGAGAAAGTGGAAAGTGAAATATTGCAAGAAGCTATTGAAATCAAAGAATACTTAACAAAAACAAGGAGACATATTCATCAGCATCCAGAACTGGGATTTAAGGAATTTGAAACAACTTCTCTTGTTAAAAGAGAATTGGAAAGCATGGGGGTTGAAGTTGTTCCACTCAAAACAGAAACTGGTGCTTTGGGAATCTTAAGAGGAGAAAAGAAAGGGCCGGATGTGGTTACAGCATTAAGGGCAGATATGGATGCTCTGCCAATTGTTGAACAAACAGGACTACCCTATGCTTCTCGGAACGAAGGTGTGATGCATGCATGTGGCCATGATGGCCATGCGCTGGGCGGTCAGCTTCCATGGCTTTGCCCTTAATGTGAATACATCGCTGGAGCCCTCAGGAGATTTTCGAGTCCGTTCCCCTAACAATCAAATCAACACCAATTCTTCCTGTTCGGCGCCTGAAACCACCACTCTGCCTTCCAGTGTAATATACACATTGATTTCAGAGCGTGCCGCCATCTCACCTTCGAAATAAATGCCGGGTTCAATGGAGAAGCAAACGCCGGGTACTAATTTTCGCTCATCCTTAGTTTCTAGATTGTCTATATTCGCTCCATTGCCATGGACTTCGGTCCCAATGGAATGACCGGTGCGGTGGACAAAATAGTCGCCATACCCGGCGGCCTTTACTACATTCCGACAAGCATCGTCTACTTCCCAGCCATAGCACGTTTCACCACGAGCGAATTTATCCTGCACATATCTTTTTGCTGCATCGCGGGCATCGCGGACTACGGTGAAAATCTCCACATATTTGCCAGGTGGGTTGTCCCCCACATATCCACACCATGTTATATCATAGTATATAGCCCCTGGTTTATTAAGCCTCGCCCATAAATCGATTAGCACGGTGTCGCCTTTTTTGATAATATAGGTATCTTCCGGTGTGGGTTCAAAATGCGGGTCGGCCGGATGGCCTTTCACGCCCACAATGGGATGATCACCGTCATTCGTCAATTCCTCCTCTCTAAATCTTCGGACGATGAATTGTTGAATATCGTATTCAGTGACTTCTCGTCCTTCACGGATTGCATTGCCAATCTCTGCAAATGCCTCATCTTTGGTTCTCTGTACCTTTTCACCCGCTACTGTATGAGTCTGGTATTTTTCCTCATCGATAATCGCTTCAAACTGTTGGACCAGATCGGCTGAACTTACCACCTCATAGTCAAAGCTTTTGATTAACTCTACAGTCCCTCCATCTACCATGGAAACAGAAGGGATATTATTTAAGGGAGAATAATTCATCACAATCCTTGTGCGGTCTCCCAAGATGTTTTTCAATTTTTCATGCATCTGCTTCCACGATGAATAGATGATCTTCTCTCCGGGGAGTTTGTCCAGTTTTGTTTTTTCCACACCGTGTACCAATTTGATGGCTTCACCTTCCACGGGAATAAAATAATACCAGCGCCGAGAGGTTAATTTGCCAGAATCCAAACCCAATATTCGATACGCAATTGGGTCGCGGTTATGGAAATCGTAAAACAACCAACCATCTACTTTTTGCTCACGCAGTGCCCGCTGAATGGCCTGCAAATCCATGTTTCCCCTCCTATTCTCAAGGTTTTTTGGTATTCACATTACTCGATTAATAATAAAATTAGTTCATTGGGTCAAAAAAATGAATGCAATTGAAATTTCAATTGGGTAAAATAACCTGGAGGATGTTTTTCCAAATCTCAGACCATTTTTTCCCTGGAGCCCCCAAGCATTGCATTTCTTCCTTCCTTTGTTATTCACGAATTGCTGAGCTGCATGGCCTAGCATTAGTGTTTTCATCACAATCACCAGGTTAATGTAGATTTCAACCTAGGGCCTGATCCCTGGAACGTAGTTTCACGCAAAGCAACATCACACAGGGTGTGGTGAAGTCCGGAATTTCCAACATATCCTCTATGTAATCATTATTTTGAAAAAGCCAAAAAATCCCCTTGCTGCCTGAACCGGCATCTGGATACAAGGTGCTTGTCCCAATCACCATCAGGGGTTTTGAATGAGTTATTGCGGGAACGAAGTGTACTCGGCAGGTCAAAAGGCGAACATCCTTCTCATGTCCAGGGATGTCCCTTACCCATTTTAGCTCAAAGCACTTTTGGGTAAAATATTGATCTTTTATATGCTCCTCAGATTTATGAATACATCTATCATGTATTTGGCTAATTTCTGATTCCCTATTCCCAAGAAGCAATTAAGGAGCCTTATTGCTCCAGACTATTCGTCAATTGATTTTGGACCATTCATTTCATCGTCATTTAAAAGTAGACGAAAACAAACTAAGCAGAGACTCTGTTGAGAGCCCTGATCAAATAGAGCCTGATCAAATAGAGATGGACCAGGGAATTCACTGTGCTGTGGTTTATGAGAATCAGTCCTTAGGTCGATTGGCAATAGATCGAGGTCTGGCCTGCTGACCATCTCATGGATGTACCATTCACAAGAGTGAAAATCCACGGTTTAAGACATGCCCCTTATTTATAAGTTGTTTTCAGAACCTAGCCCCCCTCTTCCTATGTCAAAACTTCCTTCTTCAATACTTATTTACTTATGACCCTATTCACATGTCAGGCTCATTAGAGGTCTGTTGAATAAGCTTCCATAGCCAAAGAGAATAAAGGGAGTGCGATGGATATACACAAATCTCTGAGTCAGGCAGCAATGGTGTCAGCTAACTAAGAGGTTTAACTACTTGCTTTACGCACTTTATCAAGACCTTCAGCTATCTTTTCCACATCTAAGGCTATTTCCATAAGCTCCAGGTGTTCCTTATAAACTCCCGGGTCAATCTGCGCCTTTATTTCCGGCTCCATGATGTGAAAGACAGGTAAACCAAGCGACACACCGGCAAGTGGCCCCGCCCAACTTGGATCTCCGCTAACTAGCGTCTCAGCGTAGAGCGCAGCGCTATCGGCATCGGGAGCACCTAGAATTACGACCAGGTTGTCTTTGCCATGTTGTTCGACAAAGCTTTTGATACTCTCTTGACCTTCCAGGTCAAACGCACCCGCCGCTGTTCAGACAAAGCATTGGGTTTGCGTTATTACTGGTTCGGCACCAGCACTCTTCAAACACTCTTCAATGGATGGACCCTGCACTCCATCCCGTTCACCGATAATGATAACCTTTTTTCCTTTCAATTGCATTTCTGTCTCCTCCCTAGTTTTTCAAACTGTGACACACCACAATCTTAGGCCATCGCAGCGCTAATAGCACCATTGAATGACTCTTGGTGTCCACCAAGCGGTTAATATCAATCCCATCTCTATATCCTTCTCTCATCGTTCCACTGTAGGCACAAGAGCCAGCCAAAGCTGGCACTGGCTCCTTTGATCTAAAACTTCGCTTTCGCAGTTATCCTGGTTCAGCTCTATTATCAATTTTATTTACCCCCTTTGTTTCTTTCCAATAGGAAAGATATACCGTCAGAAAGCTGGGTCACCCGCCCTAGGAAGAGGCTTCCCTTCGCCAGAAACAAAGTGTTCTCCATCTCGTTTGCCATCATCTTTCTTACCGAGTGTCCTAGAACAGGCACAGCGGAGGCGATATGTCCTTGAGTGGGAGAAAAGCCGGGCATGCCATGAATCTCAACAAAACGGTCAAGATCCTCCCGCTTAATCTCATTACGTAATACAGCAAAACTGCCAATGGTACGGTAATTTATCCTGGGGACATTGCCACTTCCTTGTGGCTCAGTGACCTCAGGGTTGTGCATCTCGGTGGCATATTTGTCTATCTGGGTAAGCTTTAACCCAAGACGGTCTAATGGTTGTACCACTAACTTGTCAATGATAGCCTGCTGAGCAGAGCCTGAGCTTATTTCATGTTTGCCTATGGAATCCAGCCGGATTACAGGGCTTTTTCCATCGTCTTGGCCTACCCAGATAGCTATAGCGGCGAGAACGTCTTCCAGGATTGGCATATCGTTGCGAAGATGACCCTGAAACTTCATCCCTAATTTAGCGAAGGAACCACCGGCTACCACTACCACATTGTTAAAGAGGTTCGAGGCGACGAGGCTTGCCGCCATTACTATGGCATGAACCGGAGCACAACAAAATGCCTTCACATCGGAGCCTGTGGCTCTAGTGCACCCGCATAGTTCGCCAATGGCCTTAGCCATATTACCTCCTCCTCTATTGTAGCGGTCGCCTACTGCCTCTTCACCACACCCGAGGAGATAGTCAATTTCCTGGGCTCCTCCCAATCTATCAATCAGATGTCGTAAAGCCAACACACCGGAGGCCCGAGTGGTCAGGTTTTCTAGCAGTATGTCGGGAACAAGATTGACGTCCTCTTCTGCCCCTCCACCACGCGGCCTTTGGCAACAGCCGACTAACTTGTCACCTTGAACATAAATAGGAACAGCTTCACTTCCGCTCAGTTGCTTCTCAATTTGCTCCAGCGAGACACCCTTGTCCAGTTTCTCAAGATCCTCAGCAGTAAACAGAGGATGCCCTTTCAATCTTAAAGGCATCCCTTGAAGAAAGCCTTCTTCCATCAGAAGGAGTTGAAATTCATCGCATATTTTCATCATGCTATAAAACTCTTCTTCAGGCATGATTTCGCCGAAGGGACCCCATCGGGAGCTGTTAGAAATGGGATTTTTATGCCAAGGAGATGGAATATGTAACAAGTCATCAGGGTCGAGATTACCAATGAAAGCCTGATTAGGCGGGTAGCCAACGGCTCGGTCAAAGGTTTCTAGGTGGCTCAAGATTGATGGTAGCAGAGAAGGGTCTCTTCCTATTTCTCGAGAGGGTTTAGACCCGTGACGAATCATGCTAGGTACATGAGCTAGAAAATAAGACACTCCCTTCACGACTGGTTTAACATTTTGATTTGATGAGCAATTCACCATAGATTCTTCCTTCCTCATGTCAAGCACTGCTCTAGGAACAGTTATGCTATTTGGTTGTCATATACCCTAGTATTTTAAATTTATTAGCCTCTCAGCCGATAGCGCTGCCGTTACTCCATCTCCTACAGCGGTAGCTATTTGTCTAGCCGAACCATGTCTTATATCACCTGCGGCAAAGATCCCCGGGATAGACGTTTCCAACTGCTCGTTTACTAACACATACCCTTCGCTGTCCAGGGGTAACAAACCTTTTAGATAACTGGTATTAGGCTCAAGCCCAATTCGGACTAAGACTCCGCCCGCTGGTAATTTCGTTCTTTCGCTCGTTGATACATCAAGAAGGTCCAGCCCCCTAACTTGGTCATCGCCAGTTATGGCCTCGATCCTGGTTCCGCAGCGGATTTTGATCTTTGGGTTAGCAAAGACTCTCTCCTGAAGAATCTTGCTGGCAGTCAGCTGGGGCATTAGCTCAATGATAGTGATCTCAGACGCGAGCCGTGTCAAATATAGTGCTTCAGCAAGGCCAGCATCGCCGCCACCGGCTACGGCTACCACTCGTTCGGTAAACTGAGGTGCGTCGCACACCCCACAGTAGCTTACGCCCTTGCCCACAAATTCATTCTCTCCGGCCACACCCAACTTATTGGGATGAGCACCACCAGCGATAATGACCGTCTTGGTCAGATAGGAAACTTTCTCAGCTTCGCCAACTTTGATTAACTCAGCCTCAATTACCTTATAGTCATTTTGCAACTCTATTCCCTCGACCTTGGCAAGCTTAAACTGTAGGCCATATTTCATGGCCTGTTTCATCATTTCCAGGCCTAACTTGGCACCTGAGACACCATCGGGAAACCCGGGGTAGTTCTCCACCTGTTCGATGCCTCTCATCTCACCTCCAGCGGCTAAATCCCCCAAAAGCAGTACCTTGAGCCTACTTCGAGCAGCGTATAACCCTGCTGCTAATCCAGCAGGGCCACAGCCGATGATAATAAGCTCATATTCTTCTGCTTCCATCTTTTACTCTGCCTTTCTTCTTTGCCTGCTGACTAGAAATATATCCTAGTAAATTAACGACACGTGATGACCTTTTCTTTGCAGTCTTTCCATCATCCCCGAACAAAATGGGGTAACTTGCGGTAAGCTGATTGGCGCTGTCCTTTTACATGCGAGATTGCCCGCCACCTATTACGGACTTCCCCTTCGGTGACCTCATGCAGGAGTCTCTCCAGGGGTTTTACTTAGGCTAGACCTTTTCCTGAGAGCCTCAGGCCCGTGGTTAATGCTATGTCTGTTTCCCCTAGGTTGAAAGCCATTTTCGGACTATTCCTCGAACACGGTCTGTTTTTCCACTTCCGTCTGCAGGGCTCGTAGCGCCTTCTTCACCAAGTTGAGGCGCAGCTCCCTCTCTTCATCTTCAGGCAATGCAGGATTGCCCAAAGGATGGGGAATAGCCACAGCAGGCACGATGCGATTAGCCCCCACGGTCAAGGAGATGGGCACTATCGAGGCCACGTGTACCACAGGCAACCCTACCCGGTCTATCTCTTTTGCTAACGTTGCACCGCAACGTGTATCGGTCCCTCAGGTGGAGGTGAGGATCACTCCCTCAACATCGGCTGCCTTCAACTTCTCCGCAATCACTTTGCCAAACCTCTGAGCGTTATCAACCGAAGTGGCATTACCTACGGTGACATAGTAGCGGTCATACAGTTTACCAATAGTGCCGTCCTTCTCCAGGGCACGCATAGCATCTAATGGCAAGATCCTATCCGGATCGTTGTTAGCGTAGACTGGATCATAGCCACCATGACACGTCTGGTAGGCATCTGGAGTTAGGTCATATACCCCGGCGATGTTGTATTCAGCAAACTTAGAAGCACTGGCAGCCTCTATCCGGTCTGGGTTACCCAGGGGCACTATCCCTCCTGTGGTCACTAGAGCTATCGTAGCTGAGTGCAGCTCCTTAACCACAGGGCTAGGAGGAATGCGCTCAAAGGTAGGCATCGGATACTCAGTCTGGAATGGTTCCCCCCTTAGTTTGGATAGAAGCATGTCTACGGCCCTCTCCGCTCCAGTTCGACCGACAAATTGATTGACCCTAATGCCGCGAGGGAAATATCCCTCCTCTTCTGGGAGGCCGATCTTTTGTCTAAGGCCTAGTTTCCGCACGAAAGTGGCCATTTTAGGAATGGTTTCTGCCATGCCGCGAACCGAACCGGCGGTGGGGATAATGTAAACCTCCTTGCGGTAGAGCTCCAACGCCGGGTTCTCCTTATACATAGCCGTGACCACCGGGATGCCTAGCTTCTTGCTTATCGCCGAGCATGCGGCTCCACAGGCAATACCGTATCTACCAGCATTGAATGCCGGACCAGCTACAAATACGTCCGGCTTGTAAGGGGAAACAGGTTCCACCACACTCTCTGCCGCAGCCTCTATGTTCTCAGCAAAGTAACTATCGCCGCAGACCACTGTAGCTACTATCTCCACCTCTTCCCCTAATGCTTGCTGCAAGGGTCTGCCAGGGCCAACAGCGCCCTCCTTTATCATAGGAGGAATGTTGGCTTTCTCCTCACCTCCTATTCCAGCGTAGAACTGATTCAAGTAATGAACTACTCTATACTTTTTCTTTGCCATCTTCCTTTCCCCCTCTCTCTTGAAGGCTTTCTAATATCCTCGGGCAGCTAATTTACCAAACCCTAACTGGCAGGTAGACCCCATAATGGCTTGTATCTCGATACTTAGACCCCCGTCTGTAGTCAGACATCCGACAAACCCTCCAGCAATGACCTCTGCTGGTTTCAAATCCCCAATAATCCGCTTCATAGGGGGTAAAGCTATCACCTCATTGGCATTGCCAACACTAATTACCGCATCAGCTTGAGGCACGGCGTCTGCCAGGGACTGAGAACCACCATCTCTTCCGGCATATTCATCGGTAATCAGTACGGTCTTTATCCCATACTCTTCTACCTTCTTGCAGAGCATCATCATGTCAGTATCAGGATTGCCAAAACCTTCCTCAGTAATGATAGCCCCCTCGGCTCCAATGAATTTTACCAATTTGCTGGCATAGTCCGATGATCTTTCCTTGTCTGCCAGGGTGACGTTTAAATTGGAGATGACCACCCCTATGAAAATCAAATCTTTGCCATGTCTCCGATAAAGCTCCTTGATTACCGGATTGTTCAGGTGGTGGTAGGTAGTGTGCTTATCGCAAGCTGAGACGCAGTTGCCGCTCACTATGGCCCCATCCATGACTTCATTGGGATGGATTAGGGAAGGTAGGATCTTCTTGGCATCAACCCCGTAGAGATAGGTATCGTGCAGCAGGCCCTCTGACAGCAGTGTTTGAACATAGGCGACTCTGGGAAGGGTAGTATCAGTGACCGGACTCAATTCATAGACCTCCAGCTCATCAGGGGCAACATCCTTACACGCTTTGCCCAGATGAACCGCTGCCCTCAGCCCAGCGAGGCGCACTGCCTCCTCATGAGCGTGCGGGGCTAACCCATCGACGGGGTGCAGAATTAAAGCCACGTTATTAGTTTGAGAAAACGGTGAATATTCAGCCCCAGGGCCAGACATATCTATGAGCCCCTCCTGATAGCCGATGATCCGGCCCACAGTCACTAACCCTGACCCTCTCAGGACGTTGGTTCTACCCGACCCCACTGTCCCCATCTTACCGATGATCCCTGGGAAAAGCTCTCCTGACCCACTTACTTTGACCCTGGGCTCGATTACATCCTTTACCGGTACTATCCTTACTTCCTCCCCTGGTCGCGCCAGCTCAACATCCACTTCAGATAATCTTTCGTCCTGCCGGACTAAAGCAATCAGTTCTTTTTTGTTTACTGAGAGGGTGCCATCTCTAACAGTAGTCTCCTCACCAAATTGCACGTCCTCGATTTTTATTATCCCTAACTCTAAGCGCATAATGGGCCTCCTTTAGCAAATAGCGAATGTTTGAAAAATTTTAGTATCGTGTCGAAGAGTTAACATTTCTCCAGACTCTCGCACTATTCTTTCACAGAAACTCTCTGACGCATAAGTTTATAAAATCTCCCGAAAGCTGTAAAGCATTTAACTCCACAGGGACATTTCATAGCCAGGAAACTCTGCCATCCTTGCCCGTTAAGCTATGTGCCAATCATATAGACTAGTGGTTTTTATATTGCTGTAAATATTACCTGACAGAACTTACTTTATATGATCTTGTTTTTACTACAGATTATACGGCATTTTCCCACTACAGTTCTTATAGACGACAAATGTTTCTGTCCACATAACATCTTCTATCTTGGATACTTCCTGTGCGTAGAATTCATGCAAGCCTAACTTGTTATTCAATAACACAGTCAAGATGAGGTCAAAACGGCCTGTAACAACAGCCACTGAAATCACGTCTTTCAATTTGCTAAACTCCTCACCTTTGTCCACCAGCCTCATGGTTTTCAATCTAACACCGACAATTACTAAAAAGTGGTTGTCAATTCTTTCAGGGTCTATTAGTCCAACTATTTCCAAGACACCGCTTTTCGTAAGCTTTTTGACCCTTCCCCTAACTGTATTTGTGGTAATGGACAGATCTTTTCCAATTTCCCGGAATGATTTACGCCCGTCGAGGAGATGTTTGATTATCTGTAGGCTAATTTCATCTATATTCATAAGAAATTACCTCTCCCCCTATCGGTAATTGATTATCTAATATTTGCCAGTAAGGCTTTTCTAGCCAATCTTCATTTTTTTGTCAATATTTTTCTCAATTCTTTTAATAAGATCAATAAAGATGGTCTTTTTGATTGAATGGTTAATCGGGCGGACTTTATTTTCAAAGGTGAGGGCAAAGTTGGGTGATTTAACTCTGAGTGGTTCTGGAGTTCCCCATCATACCTGATAGCCGGGAATGCCGAGGGAATAGCCACCGTCAACTATCAATAGAAACCCTGTCAAATAATTAGACTCTTCGGTGATTAAGTGTAGCACCATATTGGCAATATCTCGTGGTGTACCCTCGTGTCCCAATGGAATCCGGGCCACCTTTGTTTGGTGCTTA
>Ga0209978_10000723_pt1 | contig 13030 bp, 7 predicted proteins | sample BentaG_FD_182805 | JGI IMG/M metagenome (GOLD analysis project Ga0209978, IMG submission 182805) | Deep subsurface microbial communities from South Atlantic Ocean to uncover new lineages of life (NeLLi) - Benguela_00093 metaG (SPAdes)... | ecosystem: Environmental > Aquatic > Marine > Oceanic >...
ATTTCTTTTTCAATTGATTGAACAAGAAATATTTGAGCATAATAAATGTATTAAAATTTTTCACAGATGCACAAAATATGTGCGGTTGAGATATCCACAGGGGAGGAAAACTTATAACTTATTTATTATCAATAGGTTATATTTTAGGTGAATATTGTGTCGCATAATAGTTATTATGTCAACTAATATCATAAATTTTTTAAAAATATCTTATCCTTAATTTTTTTATCATTTTTTCTAATATTTCTATTATTTCTTCTTTTGTTACCCTTTTCTCTCTAAATTCAATCTTTAATTTAAAACTTTTATCTTTTTCTTCGTATTTATATACATATTTATCTAACTTTTTTACTCTTCCTTTTATCTGCCTCGATAATTCTCTCGTATCTTCTCTTTTTAGCTCTCTTTTTTTTATTTGATTAATTAGATTATACATATCATCTTTTTTTTCTTGTTTTGCTATCTCAATTATTGTGCTTCTACTTTTTATATTATACTCAATACATAAATCTCTTATTTCTTTTGGTATTTTACATATACTTATAATTTCTGTTACTGTTGATCTTGCTTTTCCAATTTTATCTGATATCTGTTTATGGCTGTATCCATAAATATCCGATAATGCTTTAAGACCATCAGCTTCTTCAAAAACATCTAAATCTTTTCTTTGTATGTTCTCTATCAACGCTAACTCCAGAGCTTCACTGTCTGAAACATTCATCTCTATACATGGAACTTCTTTTAACCCGGCCATTTTACCAGCAATTAATCTCCTTTCCCCGGCAATAATTTCATAACGCTCATCTTTCTGCCTTATAAGTATAGGTTCAAGGATTCCTTTTTCTTTTATCGAAGCCATTAATTCTTGAATATCTCCTAATTCTGTTCTAGCCTGTTGAGGGCTTGGATCTATTCTATCTACTGAAATCATCCTTATCCTGGGAACATATTCTCTTTCTGTAATAAGTTCTACATAATGATTATCGTGTCTCATTCTTACATTATCAGGTAAACCTGTCTTTCTATTTCTTTGCACGCCTAATAACCTCCTCAGCTAGTTTTTTATATTGTATCGCACCAATCGAATGCCCCGCATACGTAAAAATAGATTCTTTATAGGCGGGGCTCTCTTCAAGCTTTACGCTCCTCGATATCATTGTCCTGAAAACCTTTTTTCCAAAAACCTTTTTTATTCTTAATACTGCATCTTTTGATATATTTGTCCTTTTATCATGTAAAGTTATTAATACTCCTAGAAGCTTTAAATTTGGATTTACATTTTTTTTAATTTTTTCTATTGTTTCAAGAAGATCATCTGTTCCTTCTAAACTCAGATAAGACGATTGAATTGGAATTAGAATATGCGTAGCAGCAACTAAAGCATTAATAGTAATTAGACCTAATGTTGGTGGCGTATCAATTATAATAAAATCATATCTATTTTTAATAGGCTCAATAACATCTCTTAATCTAAAATGTCCATCAATCTCCCCTAATAATATCGGTTCTAGTTTTGCCATCGAAATTTTTGATATGGCGACTTCAAGGCCCGGGATTGATGAATTTACTATAATATTTCTTATTTTTTCATTTGAATCTACCAAAACATCATATATAGATTTTTCAAATTTAGAAGGATCATTTACAATTGAAACAGTACTATGTGCCTGAGGATCAGTATCAAGTAAAAGGGTATTTTTTCCTATGAATGCAAGAGCAGAAGAAAGGTTAAAAGCCGTAGTGGTCTTCCCTACTCCTCCTTTTTGATTGGCAATGGCAAGTATCAAATACTGGCTCCGACTAATAAAGCTAAAAGTAAAATATAAAATATTTGAACAAATTGCAAGAACAAAATTAAAATATATAACATAATGTCGGCATGCCGACAATGTTTAGTATCTAATTGAATATAATATAATTAGCTATAATTATCAAATATCTATAATAAGTTTCTTAATCCAATTATTTCAATTAATTATATGATTTTAATCATATATAGAGATTGTTAATGTATCAAAAAAACTAGGACACATCAGGCAAATGCTTAAAATTATAAAAATCTTAACCTATAAACCATAAAAAAATAATAAAAAAACAATAATAAAGCCGATAATGAGTTAGAATTCTAGGTTTTTATGATTTGATTCAAAAAATCAGCTATATAGGTTTTAAAAAGTAGTGCCCAAAGCAAAGCGAAAGGAAAAATGGGAATCATCAGGATCTATTTTTCGATTATTGTAAGCAAAAATAAGCCTAACAGGGACTGGCAAAGCAGAAAAAGATATTCTCACCTCCAAGCCAGCAGAAGAATACATATTTTTAAAACTGATTTTTTGATCTGAAGAATAGGCATTGCCTATATCATAGAATAAAACATTGTACAAAGGCCCTGCGATAGGAATGACATACTCAGCATTGAAGACAATAGACTTATCTCCTCCGATATTAGTCCCTTGCAGGTTTCTAGGTCCAATGTTATATGCATCATATCCTCTGATTGACCTTTCTCCTCCAAGATAAAATCTCTCCCATAATGGAACTTGAGAATCTCCGATGGCCTTTATAAACTGGTATTCTAAATGAAATCCAACAAAATGGTTGTGGACAAATGGATGGAAGAAGCTCCCCTCGAACCGAGGTTTTATGAAGCTGATATCTCCTCCTAAAAATGATCCGGCAAATTTACATGATGCTGAATACAGATTTCCCCTGCTTGGGAAGAAAGGACTGTCAAGAGTGGAACGTGACAAGGACAAGATTGTGCTGCTTACATCATAATTGCCCAGCCCGAACATGGTGGAATCCCCTTCTTCGTCGCCATCTTCCTGTCCTTCAGGAAGTTCAATATTTACGTTTTCATAACCGTAGGTGAGGTCTGCTGTCCAATATTCTTTGAACCTGGCGTCGATTGAAAAATCTGCGCCTTTTCCCCTGCGTCTGTAAAGATCAGGAAGAATAATGTCGCTGTAATAAAGGTTAACTCCCAGAGTTATCGGATAATCAAGAAAATAAGGTTCAGAAAAGCCAAACATATAATTTTTAATTCTTTCTCCATGATCTAATGTAAGCTCCAAGATTTCTCCAGCGCCCAGGAAATTCACCGTAGAATAGTTAAAAGCTGCGAAAATTCCTCCATAACCATTATAACCAGCCGAAAACAAAAAGTTGCTTTTTTGAAGCTCCCTGATATGGAGGGTGACATCGACTTGAGCGGGTTGATTGGGATTTCGTTTTATTTCCGGCTCTTTTTCAAGCTCCGCTATTCCAAATTGTCTTATCTTTAGAATACTATCTTCAAACAACTTAAAATTAAACCTATCCCCTTCTCTGATGAGCATTTCTCGCCTGATAACCTTGTCTTTTGTAAATGTGTTGCCCCTGAACTCAAGCCTTTTCAAATAGGTTACTTCTCCTTCATATATATTAAAAGTGACATTCACTACTTTCCTTTCAGGATCAAGACTCTCTACTGGTAATATCTGGGCATAAAGATAGCCTTGGTTTCGATAATGCTCCCCTATATCTCCTACGATTTCTTCTCTAATTTTCGCGCTGTAAATCTCGCCTTTTCTGAATTTTATAAAATTCCTCAATGCCTTTGTCGAAAAAACCTTGTTTCCTTCAATCTTAACCTCACAAACCTTATAACGAAGGCCAGCATCAACAGGAATAATGATCTTCTTCATCTTCTGCTTTTTTAAGAAAATAGATCTTTTTGTGATCTCTTCTATTCTTGGCTCGCCGACGGTTGCTTTCATGTACCCGTACTCATGGAGCTTATTCTTTATGCTGGCTAGATCCTCGTTAAGTTTATTTGGCTTAAACACATCTTTCCCTTTTATCCAAGATATAATTCCATGCTTCTTGTTCTCTTTAATAGCCTTTCGAAGCACACTCGAAGGCACCTTCGTCTCTCCTTCAAATACGACTTCGCCGACCCTAATCTTTTCTCCCTCTTTGATTTCAAAGACTATATCTACCCTATTGTTGTCTTTTTCGTTAACAACAACTTTAACTTCCCCAAAATACAGTCCTCTCTCCACAAGCATTTCCTCGATTATCTTCTTGATTCTCTGGATTTTATAAGGGTTGTAAAAGGAATAAGGAAGGATATATTCATCCTTTTCTTTTATTTTATTGACAATATCATCTTCCCTCAGCTTTTTGCCTGTCTTATAGGAAATATTCTGGATGACAGGATTCTCCTCAACAGTGATTTTTACAATCTTTCCCTTTGCGCTTTGCTCCTCTTCTATTTTGATATTGGAAAAAAATCCTGTCGACCATAAAACTTTAAAATCCTTTCTCAACAAGTCTATCTTGAAGGAACGTCCTTCCTTCATAAAAAGATAATAAAGTATTGTTTTCCGAGGTACCCTTACATTGCCGACTATTTCAATCTTCTCAATTATATCCTGCCCGAAAAGAAGAAGAGGTAAAAATAGAAATATTGAAGCTAATATAAACTTCCTAAGCATTTTGCTTTTTATATTCCCTACTTATTCTTTGTATCATTCATTTTACTCCTTATATCAACTACCTGGAATACACGAACGCGCCCAAACCAAATGAGTCATGGATACAATGAGATATCGTACACCAACAAATGGAACCAGTTTTCTGCACAGAATATCCAGAAAATCGCTCCTTTTTAATTATAATCTTATCAATTAGTTATCCTTCAGACTAAAAGTTTTTGTTCCATCTTGTTTTAATATCGCCAGCTGGATATATCTGCTCCAGGTGGTGCGGTTTTGAGAATTCGCTCTAAAATCTTTGGTATAAACATTTGATGGTATCTCAACCGTGAAATCGCGTTGGGCCTTTCATGATCACCATTCCAGCAGTGCTCTGCCCTATCTCCATAATCCACAACTCCATCATAATGGGGATCTTTTGTGCTTTTGAGAAATTCCTCCATAAGGTAAACAGCATTGTTCAGATAATAATTATCCATATCACCGCAATAGATATAGATTTTTCCCTTAAGTTTTGGACCTATGGTCTTCCAGTCTCGTTCCAGGATGTAACGAAGGTCATAATTCTCACGCCAGTATTCAGCCACAGTATGATCGATTTCGCCCGTCATTTTGTCCCATATCGGTTTTGGATAACCATTCTCACCTACAGATGAATATACTGCCTGCCAGATATCCCATTGGGCACCTGAGCGAGAGTTTGTTCCAACGACAAGTTCACGATGATTCATATCTTCGAGGGTGCAACTGATCTCCCCAAGATAATTCCTGAGCCCCGGCCTTGGTGTTCGCTTCCACTTACTTTTAAGATAATAGGCATTTTCGTGCTCATAGATATTAACAATAGAGTATGCACGGAAATCGATCGGATCAGGGCAGGCTGCATAGCAACCATTGTATTCCTCGGGATAGAAGATCTGTGCGGCAAGAGCTTCCCAGCCGCCTGTCGAACCACCGTAGAGAAACCGTGCCCATCCTTCTCCGATACCACGGAATTTCTTCTCGATATAGGGGATCAGTTCATAAGTGATTGCATCTCCATAGGGTCCCAAATTAGCTGAATTCACAGCATAAGAATCATCGTAATAGGGGTTTGCGTGCTGAATTTCTATAATAATCACTCTCGGAAAATCCGGTCCTGTCCAATCCTTGTAAAATTTATAGGCATATTCTTGAACAGTCTTATTGTATCCCTGCCACTTAAATCTTGCGCTGTACACAGGCTTAAGATTTGGATCCGGTCGAGTCTCACGAAATCCCCTGAAAGTATTAGGGAAATGACCATGATTAATAACGAGCGGGTAGCACGCTTCAGGATGTTCATCAAAACCTTCAGGTAAAAGAACACAGGCACCGAGGTACATGGGACGCCCCCAGAATTCCGTCAGCAGTTTACTCTGGATTTTTACATGTTTGATATATTTTGTATCTTCTGGTTCAGGGATTGGTGGGATTTTTTTATCTAGAGTAATTTTAATCACCTCATCTTTTCGGGGATCGATCCGCACCTTCTGCGGAGTACTGTGTAAGTTACCCGGTGCTCGGTTCCATCGCTGCCCCTCTCCCCTATCCATGGGCAGCTTTACTGTATGACCATCAGCACGATGAAAAGTCTCATAGCGATGAAGAAGTGCCTGTACCAAGTACTCTCCTGGAGGAATCTCCGCAATGCTTTTTAAAGGATAGCCAAAAACACTCCGGTCAATGACCGCTACTTCCCCTGGTTTCAGTCCTTCTACATCAATCCCGAAAATTAACTGTGTATTCGGCCCATCACTGATCTGAAACCGCGGCTCTCTGCCTGGATCTGCGGAGATCATGAACAACATTCGTCCATCAAGGGCATCTTTACTCTGCATTTCTGTAAACAAAATTTCAATACGGAGTCTGCAAGCTTGTTTTTCCTCAATTTGGTGGCTTGAGAGCAGAAAGACTAAAATAATAATTAGAGTTGGCAGCATAAAAATTAATTTTCTTAATCTTTTCTGTTTCATGGGGTTCACCTCCCGTGCAAATATAAAAACTTTTATCACAGGGGAAATTTGATGTCAAAAGCTAAGAATCATATCTTGATTTTTTGGGTATCGATTTATCAATTCTTTTATCGTAAAATATTCTTGAACAACAAAAAATATACTTTTTTGAAGAAAATGCTTTAATAGGAGGGACTAATGAATAAATATTTGACGTTTTTTTGTGTTGTAATCCTACTTTTAAATCCTTTGGCCTTGGCTCAATCCAAACGTCCAATGACTCCAGAAGATCTTTATAAAATTAAAAGGGTCTCAGATCCACAGGTATCACCGGATGGAAAATGGATTGCTTATACAATCTCTGTTCCTGATTTGAAAGAAAATAATTTTAACAGTGATATCTGGTTAATCCCCGTTTTCGGAGGAAAGCCCGTGCAACTAACCATCAGTCCGGAATCTGACCATTCACCGAGATGGTCGCCAGATGGAAAGAAGATAGCTTTTATTTCTAAGAGAGATGATGTAGCCAATCTCTACATTATCAGAATTGATGGCGGAGAGGCGCAAAAAATGACCTCTTCCAAAACCGATCTGTATTCTCCCATATGGTCAAAAGATGGTAAACACATTATATGTGGTTCAAGAGTTCTTCCTGAAGGAAAAAAAGACATCGAAAATTGGACAAAGGATGAACTTCCAAAATGTGAAGCAAGGACAATCAATCGGTTACTCTTCCGGCAATGGGACAGGTGGCTTGGGGATAAGAGAAATCATATCTTCCTTATTCATGCTGATGATGGATCAATGAAAGATATTACGCCCGGAGAGTTTGACACTCCACCGGTGTCGTTGTCAAGCAATCATGACTTTGACGTTTCTCCTGAAGGAAATGAGATTTGTTATGTCAAAAATGAGGAGCCAATGCTTGCTACCAGTACAAATCACGATCTTTTCATTGTTGACATAGAGACGCTTAAAGAAATGAAGATTACATCTAACCCAGCATTGGATAGTCAGCCTCATTATTCACCTGATGGACGTTACATTGCTTATACAGCAATGGAAAAAGTTGGTTATGAATCTGATCGCAAATGCTTAGTTGTTTATGATAGAAAAAAGAAAAAACATGTTCGATTAACAAAAGACCTTGACCACTCAGTAGAACAAATTCTCTGGTCTTTTGATAGTAAGACCATATTTTTTACTAGTCGTGAGGAAGGGCATAGTTCTATTTATAAAGTTAATTTGAAAGGAAATATTAAGAAAGTTACGGATGATGGTTACAATGTTCATATAGATATTACGCCTGATGAGAAAAACTTGGTTTTTATCTGTTCATATAACGACATACCTTATGAATTATTCACAATGCCTGCCTCTGGAGGAGAACCTGCTCAGCTTACTTTTGCCAATTCAGAGCTTTTAGAGGAACTGGATCTTCCAAAGTTAGAAGAATTCTGGTTTACAGGTGCTGAAAATACCAAGGTTCATGGTTTTATTCAAAGACCTCCTGGATTTGATCCTGAGAAGAAATACTCGGTCGTGCTCACAATTCATGGTGGTCCGCAAAATATGTGGGCCGATAGGTTTATGACGACGTGGTTTACTTTTCAGTTAGTCTCCTCGCCTGGATATGTCGGAGTATTTATTGACCCGCGAGGGAGTACCGGATACGGCTCTACTTTCCGTGAGCAGATTAGCAGAGATTATGGTGGACGCTGTTATGAAGACCTTATGAAGGGCCTGGATTTTGTTATTGAGCATTATGATTTCGTTGATGAATCCCAGCAGGCTGCTATCGGAGGATCATTTGGCGGTTATATGGTGAATTGGATTATAGGTCATACTGATCGATTTAAATGCATAGTCAGTCACGCCAGTTTATACAATTTGACAAGCTTTTATGGCGCAACTGAAGAATTATGGTTTCCAGAATGGGATATGGGTAAGACCCCGTGGAAAGAACCGGAGCTTTATGAAAAATGGTCGCCGCATATTTATGCGAATAATTTCAAGACACCTACACTGGTGACTCACGGCGAATGCGACTATCGTGTTCCTTTTGCAGAAAGTTTGCAGCTATTTACGGCTCTTCAAAGGCAGGGTATTCCTTCACGTCTGGTTGTATTTATTGATGAAGGGCATGTGATTTCCAAGCCGCAGAATAATGTGCGCTGGTGGAAAGAAATTCACCTCTGGCTTGAAAACCATCTAAAAAATTAGACTGCCAGCCATTATTCCAATTTCAATCTAAAAAACATTTGGAAATAATAAAGATTTGACTCCCTTCTTTTACTTCTTTTATACGACAAAAAGCGACGAAATACGACAATTTTAAAAATATGTTGACTCTTCCTTCTTTTATGGATAGGATTTTAACGAAATTATATCAAAAATATTTTTTATCGTGTCACACAAAAAAAACAAAATGACTGACGAAAGAAGAAAACATAGACGGTATAAATGTTTGCTTCCTGCAGAAGTGCTAAAAGCGGAAGGCAAAGATAAATTAGTCAAGAGAACCACAGTTCATGATTTTTCTCGTGGAGGATTAAAGTTAATCATTAATTTTGTTGCCCCTGATCCAGGTTCCGATATAGAGTTAAAACTCTACGTTCCAGAAAAAGGATTAACAACCTCATTGAAAGCAGAAATAGCCTGGAAAAAATTTAAAGATGATAAATTGGAAGTGGGATTAAAGATAAAAGAGATGGAAGAAGAAACAAAGAACGAGATTCTTAATTGGGTCGCCCCTGTAGGGTCAAAAACAAAGAAAAAGTAGAAAAAAACAGGAACTCTTTTTCATCAAACCATAATTATCTGATTAATCTTTTTATTTTTGGGAATTGTCCCAAAGTTGCTTGATCCTATGTCATTGCGAGCGACCATAGGGAGCATGGCAATCTCATAGAATATGTCATTGCGAGTGACTGTAGGGAGCGTGGCAATCTCATAGAATATGTCATTGCGAGTGAGCATAGGGAGCGTGGCAATCTCATAGAATATGTCATTGCGAGTGACCGTAGGGAGCGTGGCAATCTCAACCTTTTATTCAAAATAGCATCGCCACGTCGCTTCGCTCCTCGCAATGACATAAAGGAATGAACAATCCAGATTTTCCTATCAAGCAACTTTGGGACAAAGCCTATTTTCATTGCAGTTTACTTTGTATTATTTGATTTGTTCCATTCTCCCTAAATTGAATTTTAATCCAAAGCTTACTGTTCTCGCTTTCATCGGGTATCCTGGCTCAGTTACGTAAGATTTGTCGAAGAGGTTTTCTACTTTGAGAAAAATTGTGAAATTCGAAAAACTCTTTGACAGAATCGCATTTAAAACAAAGTAATCAGGAATTTTGACTATATCATCGAAGATTCTCACCTCCGAACTGGATACGGCAAGTCCCCACAAATTGAATTGAACCTTATTTTTATCCATAACCTCCAGAACGAAGTTCAACTGTGATTCAGGAAGAAGGTCAAGGGGACGATTCTCTTCTTCATTTTTCCCATCAAGGTATGTATAGTTTACAGAAAGGTTCAACCAACTGATTGCTTTCTGAAATTCCAGCTCAAAGCCGAAGATATGTGCTTTCCCAATATTCAAATTCGTCTGAAATCCATCAGGCAAACGTCTTGCACTGATAAGATCTTTCATCCTGTTGTAAAAAATTGCACCAGAGAAAAGAAAATTTCTTTCATACCTTAAACCAAATTCATAGTTTGTTCCTCGTTCGTCCTTAAGATCCGGGTTTCCAGCGCGCGAGCTGTATAATGATTTCATCGATGGGAATCTTGATTTTTGGGAGTATGTTAGATGAAGGTCGATATAATCGTAGGGATTAAATTTTATACCTAAAATAGGATTCAATGATGCTTTGTTATCTCCTGAATATTTGTTCAAATAATCGAGGCTGACTCCTCCTGCCAATTTCAATTTTGGATTCAGGCTGAAATGATTCTCAAGACCTATGGAAAGAGTCTGGTGTTCAAACTCTTCCCATTCCTCTCCCCTATCATCCTGAGTTCTAACATTATCATCTCTGTAATTTAAACTAAATTTCAATTCATTTTGAGACAAGTAAGGAAAAGAACCCAGAAGAAACGCTCCATAGGAATCGTTATTATATGCGGACTCCCACATCAGCTCATTCATATTGCGATCTGTGTAGGCATCAAGAATGTTATCATGCCTGACATAGTAACTTCTAAACTTGAGATGGCCATTCTTTAACAAAGAAAATGTGCCACCGAGATTGAGTTGGAAACGATTCCAATTCTTAAATCTCCAGTAACGTGGAAAGTAATATTCTGTGGCAAAAGGAATACCAAACTCCGACCAATAATAGGCAGCCTCCAGGAGAATTTCGCTCTTCTGGTTGGGATAAAAGTAAACCTTCCCTGTAACGTTTCTTCTCTCATAATCGCTGTTTTCTCTGAGAGTATTTTCTTCGTTCTTGTTCCATTTGAATCCATCTGATCTATCAAAAGAAGCAAAACCCGAGAAAAAGATATTTTTCCAATGAATAGCTCCTGAGGAAGAAATACTGAAGGAGTTGTTACTGTCATAAAGTGTTTTAAGGGAAAAAGATGGAGGATTTGGTCTTCTTGTAATGACATTAATAACTCCGCCAAGAGCATTGGGACCATAAAGAACAGAAGATGCACCTTTGATAACTTTAATTTTCTCAACTTCTTCTGTGGGAATGGTCTTAAGGTCAAACGAGTTAAAAAAAGGCTCATAAATGGGTATTCCATCATAGAGCAGAACAATTTTCTGGCTTTCAAATCCTCTGATTTTTATTCTGAATTCGTTTTTTGAACCAGAAGAGATGAACGTCCCTGAGGTATAAGAGAGGACTTCAGAGAGGTCTCTGGGAGATAAGGATTCAATTTTTTCTCTCTTAATCAAAGATGTGGTGGATAAGGAAAGTTCTTTAGGTAATTGAGCTTCTACAACTATCTCTTCTGTAATGATTTTTTGCTTTTCCTTTTTTTTCTGATTCTCTTCTTGAGCAGCTAAGATTGAGGAGAAGGAGAATAAAAAGAATAGTATTCCGACGAGCAAGGGCATGATGCAATTTTTATTTGATGGCCTTTTTATTTTCATGTTTTCATTATGTTTATTTTCACATGAGGAACTTATATCGATGCCCTCCTTATGTCAATCTCTCAGGTACTCATTTTTGTGATGAGCCTAAAAATATCTTTTCCAATTAATTCTCCATTATACAAACATCGCCCACGAACAAAGAAAATGAATCTATGATTATTTTCTATTCAGCAGACCTGCTTCATATTGACAATCCACAAGAAATAGGTAATATTTAATGTGTATAAATTTTATACATTATTTACAAAGATGCAATGAAAACAGAGCATAATAAATATGGAATTCTCAAAAGAAATTTTATTTTTTTATTTCTTGTTTTATCTTTAGTTCCCCTATTCACCGTTTCCTTTATCTCCTATTTCAGTTTCAAAAATTCCCTTCATAATACTATTTCAACCCACCTTCTTGAGATAGCTAAAAATAAAGGAATTGCACTTCAAAAATGGTTATTCGAACGTCATACAGATGCAGAAGTTTTTGCCCAGTCACCCGCAGTAGTGGAATCAGTGGACGCCATAGGAAATCTAAAAAAAGATTTTATCACTACAGACAAATATTCCCTTATTGCCAAAAAATATCTCCAGCTTATAAAGAGAAAATATGATAGCTATGATGAAATTTTTATTTTAGATAAAAATGGTCAGATGATTATCACTACTGAAAAAATGCAAAATATTGAGGTGAATAGTGATTATTTTCTTGAGGCAATAAACGGAAGAACTTTCAATACAAACATACATCTATCTCCACTTACTCATAGACCAACCATGGTTGTCGCAGCTCCGATTAGAAATCCTAAGGAAGAGATAATTGGAGTATTAGTTGAAAGGATCAAATTAGACTCTATCAATAAATTAATGAGAGATATTGAAATCGGGAAAACAGGTGAAAGTTACTTGATTAACAAAGAGGGTTACTTTCTTACAGAATCAAAATTTGAATCTGGCTATACACTAAAAAAGAAAATATCTACTAAGGGAACAAAAGAATGCAAAAAAGGAAAGAGTAGTGTAGGAGAATATATTGATTATCGAGATAAAAAAGTCTTAGGTGCTTATTTCTGGATACCAGAAATGGAATGGTCTCTAATGGTTGAACAGGACAGTTCTGAAGCATTTCAAAAAATACAATATTTAAGAAATATAATATTTGCAATCGGTTCAATAACAATTTTAGTTATTGTCGCTTTTACCCTTTTAGCTTCTGGGAAAATTATTAAGATTTTGAAGGGATATGATCAAGAATATAAAAAACAACAGAAGCAAATAATAAGAGCTGAGAAATTAGCTGCTATGGGACAATTGGCTGCTGGTTTAGCTCATGAGATAAATAATCCTTTAGGAGGGATTTCAAACTGTTTAAAGCTTATTTCAACCAAGATAAATAAGCCTAATCCAAAACCAAAAGATTTTAAGGATTCAATTAAGTATCTACGGACTTCTGAACAAGAGTTGAATCGCAGCATTA
>Ga0209978_10000726_pt1 | contig 13012 bp, 14 predicted proteins | sample BentaG_FD_182805 | JGI IMG/M metagenome (GOLD analysis project Ga0209978, IMG submission 182805) | Deep subsurface microbial communities from South Atlantic Ocean to uncover new lineages of life (NeLLi) - Benguela_00093 metaG (SPAdes)... | ecosystem: Environmental > Aquatic > Marine > Oceanic >...
TCTGATAAACATAAAAAATATCCCCGAACTTAATTTTATTGATACAGCTGACGGATTAAAGATAGGGGCAGCCGTTCCTTTATCCCACATTGAGAGAATAGGAAAAGTTAAGGAAAGATATCCTGCCTTATGCGAAGGAATTAAATCGATGGCTGCAATTGCCGTAAGAAATATGGGGACAATAGCGGGGAATATTTGCAATGCTTCGCCAGCTGCTGATACCGTTCCTCCTTTGGTTGCCTATGGTGCAGAAGTTAAATTAGTTAGCAAAAGGGGAGAGCGTACAGTTTTAGTAGAAGATTTTATAACCGGAGTGGGCAAAACAGTTATAGCAGTTGATGAACTAATCACCCAGGTGAATATCCCTGAAATAAAAAAAGGTACTGGAAGTGCTTTTTCTAAAAAGAGTAGAGTAAAAGCTGATATTGCCAAGATTAATCTGGTTGTTTACCTTGAAAGAGAAGACAATATCTGCAAAGATTGTAAGATAGTACTTGGTTCGGTTGCTGTAAGAGCAATTCGAGCAAAGGAGACTGAAGACCTTTTAAAAGGACAAACAGTAAGCACTTCCTTAATAGATAAAATAGCTAAGAAGGCGTCAGAAGAGATTAAGCCGATTAATGATATCCGCTCATCTGTTGAATATAGAACTGAAATAGCTCGGGTAATGGTAGAGGATACGGTTAGGATCGCCTGGGAAAGAGCCGGAGGTGAATTGTAGAATGAAAAAAGCTAAGATAGAATTTACCATTAATGGCAAGAAAAGAAGTTTGTCTGTAAAACCAAACGACCTTTTAATTAATATTATAAGAAACGATTTGTTTCTAACCGGAAGTAAATACGGCTGTGGTATCGGTGAATGCGGTGCTTGTACCGTTTTAATAAATGGCGAGCCGGTTTTATCTTGCCTTACCTTAGCGGCAACTGTCGATGGTAAAGAAATTACCACCATCGAAGGGCTGGCTGAAGGAGATAAACTGCACCCTATACAAATAGCATTTTTAAAGAATGCGGCAGTGCAGTGTGGTTTTTGCACCCCGAGTATGATATTGACTGCCACAGCATTATTAAAAGAAAATCCTAATCCCACCGAAGATGAGATTAGAGATTATATGAGAGGCAATATCTGTCGTTGTACCGGGTATATTCAAATAGTAAAGTCGATTGAAGAATGTGCATCTGGAGGGAAAACCAGTTAACTAAGTAACCAACTAACCAAAATGAGGGGGAGAGGAATAATGAATCAGTTTAAATATATTTCTCCTGAAAACAAAGAAGAAACCTTAAAAATTTTAAAAGAAGAGGGAGTGAACGCTTGTATAGTGGCTGGTAGCACAAATGTACTGCCCGATATTAAAATTAAAAAGTTAAGTCCAAAAATTTTGTTAGACATTACTGCCATTGAGGAACTAAGAGGCATAGATAAGAAAAAAGACAAAATCTGTATAAACCCCTTAACCACTATTGCTGAATTAATTAATTCAGAACTTATTTTAAAAAAGGGGAAGATATTGATTCAAGCCGCTCAAGAATTTGCTGACCCCCTGGTAAGAAATAATGCCACTATAGGGGGAAATTTAGTTACTGCCTCACCGGCAGCAGATATGGCAGTCCCCTTGCTTACCCTTGATGCACTTATTAAAATAGAGAGCGTTAGACAGAAGAGAGAAGTTAAACTAAAAGACTTTTTTCTTGAACCGGGCAAGACAGTTTTACAGGATGATGAGATGATTGTGGGAATTGAATTTGAGCAAAGCGATATAAATAAAAATGGGTATTTTATTAAACTGGGGCAAAGAAAGGCTATAGCAATTGCCATTGCCAGTTTAGCATTAAATTTAGAAGTTAAACAAAACAAGATTATTCAGATCCGCATTGCTACGGGCTCCGTAGCTCCCACTCCTATAAGATTAACTGCTGCAGAGGAATTTTTAAAAGGTAAAGAAATAAATAATAAATTGGTCGAAGAAACTATGGATAGAGTGCGCGAAGAAGTTGAGCCCATTAGTGATATCCGAGCATCAAGAGAATATCGCCAATATGTTTCCGGAATTTTATTCAAACGGGCCTTTAATAAATTAACATAATTTCGTAGGACATGCGTCCCCCGTTTCCACGAGAGAAAAACCTGACAGGGGACGGTCCTTTGTCAGGTTTTAGTAAGTATGGGAATCTAACAAAATGTCATTTCCCTGGTTTATCAGAACGTGGCAATCTCAATTTAGTATCTCGTGAATCGTATCTCGCAAAGAAGATGGAAGAAATGAAATTAGATGTAATGGAAAATAGGGACGTATTGCATGCGCCTCTATTACTTACTACCTAATTACATATCACACATTACATATTACTCATTACTGGTTAACTAAACCGAGGGAGGATTTAGATGGAAGAACAAAGAATAGAACTAACTGTAAATGATGAAAAAATAACTGCTGTTGCCAGGGCCGAAGAGTCTCTGTTAAAATTTTTACGCCGAAATGGCTTTACTGAAGTGAAATGCGGTTGTGAAAAAGGGGAATGTGGTACTTGCACAGTTATTTTAAATAAAAAAGCCGTTAAGTCATGTATTATCTTGGCCTTACAAGCTAACCATAAAGAAGTATGGACTGTGAAAGGTATGGAAAAACTGGAATTAGGGATAAAATTGCAGGAAAGTTTTGTTAATCACGGGGCAATACAATGTGGTTTTTGTACTCCCGGCATGATTCTAACCGCTAAAGATTATATAGAAAAAAATCCCATTCCTGATAGAGAGGAAATTAAAAAAGCAATATCTGGAAATCTATGCAGGTGTACCGGATACAAGAAGATTGTTGATGCTATTTACGATGTGGCAGTAGAAAATCAAAAATAGAAAAAACCTGACAAAGGACCGTCCCCTGTCAGGTTTTAGAAAGATAAGAAGAAGGTGAAGTTTATGTCTGAATTTAAGATAGTTGGTAAACCAATACCCCGACATGATGCCTGGTCTAAAGTAACCGGGGACCTTAAATATGCCGATGATTTTTCTTTGCCCGGAATGTTATTTTCTAAAGTTCTTCGCAGTAAATATCCGGCAGCTAAAATTATTTCCGTAGATACCAGTAAAGCAGAGCAGTTAGATGGAGTGCGAGCTGTCCTAACCGCGAAAGATGTACCTCACAACGAAACGGTAACCAAATTTGGACAGAGCACAGAGGTGGGCAAAGGATTTGAAGGCTTATATCGGGTTTTGGCTGATAAAAAAGTTAGGTTTATGGGAGAGGCGGTTGCTCTGGTAGCTGCCGAAACAGAGGAAATTGCCGAGAAAGCATTAGATTTAATTGAAGTAAAATATGAACCCCTTCCGGGAGCTTTTAACCCGGTTGAAGCGATGAAACCGGGAGCATATTTGGTTGGTGAAAATGATACCAACATAATAGGCGAGTTTGGCTGCCATCAAGGGGATATTGAAAAAGGTTTTGCTCAGGCCGATATAATAATTGAAGACACCTATAAGGCGCCTTTTGTTGACCATGCTTATTTAGAACCTGAAGCTGGTATTTCCTGGATAGATGATTATGGAATACTCAATATCCGGGTAAGCACTCAAGTAATAGAACACTTTAGAGATGTGGCTGATGTATTGGGCTTACCTCATAATAAAGTCCGCTATATAGGTACTATGATGGGTGGAGGTTTTGGCGGCAAAGAAGATATCACTGTTGAAACTTATTTAGCCCTGCTTACCTGGAAAACCAAAAAACCGGTGAGACTGGTTTACACTCGCGAAGAATCTATCTTGTGCCATAGTAAAAGACATCCTTTTGTTATGAAATATAAAGTTGGCGCGAAAAAAGATGGTAAACTGATTGCTTTAGATGCGGAATTAATATCTGATGCTGGGGCTTATCCTTACTTAAGTCCCTGGGTCATTTTATACGCAACAGTTAATGCAGCTGGTCCCTATTGTATTCCCAATGTTAAGGTTAAATCTTATTGCGTATTAACTAATAATACTTTTACCAGTGCTAATAGAGGATTTGGAGCCCCACAGCCCAATTTTGCTTATGAAAGTATAATGGATGAATTATCTCATAGACTTAATATAGATCCTCTGGAAATTAGGCGCAGAAATTGCCTTACTACCGGAAAAGCTTTAGCGACAACCGGTCAAGTCTTCAAGACCTATGTTGCCCTTCCTGAAGTTGCCGAGAAAGCCTGGAAAGCTCTGGGAGAACCTGCTGGATGTGAAGATGAAAATAGAAAAATAGGACGAGGATTAGCTATAGGCCTGATGAGTTATGGCAGAATGACCTTTCTCCATGATTCTTCCCGCTGCTACGTAAGGTTGGAGTCAGATGGAAGTGTATTAATCAGATCGGGAATACCTGATTTAGGCGGGGGGCAGATTTCTTTACTCTGTCAGATTGTTGCTGAAGAGTTGGGAGTACCTATGTCCCAGGTAAAGATTTATCATAGCGATACCGCATTGACTCCTCTTGCCGGAACCACAACCGCTACACGGCAGACCTATATGTCCGGAAATGCTACTCTTAAAGCTGCCCGAGAGGTAAGAAATAGAATCTTGAATAAAGCTGCAGAGATATTGAATGTTAATCAAGATAAATTAGATATTATCAATGAAAAAGTTTTGGTTAACTATGATCCCGCGCAATACGTGCCTTTAATTAAAGTTGTAAAGGCTTGCAATGCGGATGGAATAGAATTATTTTGCGAAGCCCAATTTAATGCCCCTTCTACAATAGTGCCTAACTTATCTAATATAAGAGGGATGACCTTCCCTGATTTTACTTTTGGGGCCCAGGCAGTAGAAGTAGCGGTGGATACAGAAACCGGACAGGTAGAAATCTTAAAACTTACTACCTGTTATGATGTGGGCAAAGCCATTAATCCTTTTAGTGTAGAAGGTCAGATGGAGGGTGGTTCGATATATGGAATGGGCTATGCCCTTACCGAAGAGGTTATTATGGAGAAAGGAATTACCATGACACCCTCTTTTGCTGAATATATTATTCCCACAGCAGTTGATGTACCTGATGTAAAGGCGATTCTGGTAGAGTCAGGCGGGGGATTAGGACCTTATGGAGCCAAAGGAATCGGTGAGCCATCTTGCAGCATTATTGCCCCGGCTATCTTGAATGCTATTTATGATGCTATTGAAGTAAGAATTAAAAGTTTACCTGCAACACCAGAGAAAATAATAAGAGATTTAAAGAAAGATTATTTTAAAAAGTAGAAACCTTAACCGGTTAAAAAATATCTTTAAAAAAATTTAGCCGTTAATAGGAGAAAAAAGGATTACACTAAATGTTAATCAGTGAGGCTTTAGGTTTAAAAAAAAGAGCTTTCATATCTTTAGTAGGCGCAGGAGGGAAGAGTACTCTTTTTAAACGATTGGCAGAGGAGCTGATTCTTAAAAATAAAAGGATGATTCTAACCACTACTACCAAAATGTTTAACTGGCAGTTAATCCCTCTTATAAAAAAGGGCAGATTAATTGAAGAACACAACGAAGAGATTATTCAGGAAAGTATTAAAAAATATTTTTCTCTTAAAAGAAAAGGAGGAAGATTAGCAGTTATAGGAGAGAAGATAGAGGATAATGGAGAAGGAAAAGTGTCCGGGCCGCCACCTGATTGGTTGGATAAATGGTGGAAGGATAGAATGGCAGATTATTTTTTAGTAGAAGCCGATGGGGGAGCAGGGAGGCCGGTAAAAGCTCCGGCTTCTCATGAGCCGGTAATTCCTTTATCGACTACAGATTTAGTTGGGGTAATTGGCATAGATGCCCTGGGTCTTTCTTTACAAGAAGAAAATGTTTTTCGTTCAGAGATTTTTTCCCGACTAACCGGATTAAAATTAGGAGAAAAGATTGGGATAGAAGCCTTATCTCTTTTAATCTGCCATCCCGAAGGTTTGTTTAAAGGAGTCCCTCCGGGTTGCCGCCGTCATCTTTTTATTAATAAAGCAGAAAATGCCGAAGACCAAAAGAGGGCCGAAGAATTAACCTTTCAGGTTTTAAAGATTTGTCCCCGGGGAATCGGTGATATAATTATAGGAACTGCCGGTCAGAAGGAAGTGGTAGCTGAGGTAATCAGGGAGGTAAAAACATCATGATTTGCGGAATAATTTTAGCGGCAGGGGAGGGAAAAAGGATGGGAAAAGTAAAATTAACTCTTCCTCTGGGTGATAAGCAGTTGATAGAATGGGTGTTACAAGCAGCAAAGTTAACTCCCCTGGATAAATATTTTTTAGTAGTTCGCCCCGAAGATAAAGAAATTATTAAGACAGGTAAGAAATGGGGAGCTGAAATTGTGCTTAATTCTGAATACAGGTCGGGGATGAGCAGTTCTATAAGAAAAGCACTGCACCAGATTTCTTCTGATGAGTTAGAAGGATTTTTTGTGCTTTTGGGCGACCAGCCCTTAATTAATTCATCTATATTATATAAGATGCTTTTGGCTTTTACTCCGGGTAAAAAAGAAATAGTAGTTCCTTTTTATAAAAATAGACAAAGGAATCCTGTGTTTTTTGATGGTTATTGGAAAGATGAGTTAATGAAACTTTCCGGTGACATGGGAGGGAGAGTTTTAATTAAAGCTCATCCTGAGAGAATAAAAAGGTTTAAAATCCCCAATGAATCCATATTATTAGATATTGACCGGGAAGAAGATTACGAGAAAATAAAAAGTATTTTTAACTCTCTTCATAAAAAAGGAAAGATTTAAATAAGATGAACAATATATTAGTGATTATCCGAGGTGGAGGAGATTTGGCTACCGGTGTGGCGGTGAGACTTTTTCGAGCCGGGTTTTCTGTGATAATTTTAGAAATAGACCGTCCCACCGTTATCCGTCTTCCTGTTTCTTTTGCCCGAACTGTTTATGAGGGTGAGGCTATTATAGAAGGGATAGAAGCTGTTTTGATTTCTTCCTGGGAAGAGACCGAAAAGATTACTAAATTAAACAAAGTACCGGTTTTGGTAGACCCGAAAGGAAGTTGTATTAAAAAACTTTCTCCTGCTGTTTTGGTAGATGCTATTTTAACCAAACGCAATTTAGGAACCAGAATAAATCAGGCACCCTTAGTTATTGGCTTAGGCCCAGGTTTTACAGCAGAGGAGGATGTTGATGTGGTAATAGAAACCAAGAGAGGACATAATCTGGGACGAGTTTACTATCACGGTCAGGCAGCGCCAGATACCGGTGTACCCGGAGAAGTAGGGGGAGAATCCAAGAGAAGATTACTGCGAGCTCCGGCTGAAGGTAAAATTATCCCCTTACATAAGATAGGTGATCTGGTTAAGACAGAAGAGGTGATCGCAGAAATAGGAGGAGTTCCTTTAAAAGCAGAAATATCCGGTGTCCTGCGAGGATTAATTTATCCACAAAGTTGGGTTACCAGGGGGATGAAGGTAGGAGATATTGATCCCCGAGGGATAAGAGAATATTGTTTTACCGTTTCCGATAAAGCCCGTTCGTTAGGGGGAGCAGTTTTAGAGGCTATATGTGCTAATTTGAATAAAAAATAACAAAGAAAATATTTTTTTACATTCCGTTATATTTATATTAGAATAACGATAGAGCATAAGATGAAATTTTATCAAAGGAGGGAGAGGGGAGAGATGTCAGAGATCTTAAAAGAAGCTTTAGGAAGAATTAACAAAGGTGAAACAATTGCTTTAGTTACCATAGTTAACACTAAAGGTTCAACCCCAAGAGAGGTGGGAGCGAAGATGGTAGTGGGCAAGGATGGCTTGATAGCCGGCACCATAGGAGGCGGAATAACCGAAGCCAAAGTAATCGAAGAAGTAAAACAGGCACTAAAGGAAGGCAAGGGGAAGCTTTTAACCTATCATTTAACCAAAGAAGCGGCTGCCCTGGATGAAGGGGCAATCTGCGGTGGAGATATGAAAGTTTTTATAGACATCCTGCAACCCAAAGAAGAAGTGTTGATTTTTGGAGCAGGCCATATTGCAGTTTATGTTTCCAGATTAGCCAAGATGGTGGGATTTAAGGTAACCGTTATCGATAGTCGGAAGGAGTTTGCTAATCAGGATAGATTTCCAGAAGCAGATGAAATAATACCTGAAGATACAGAAAAATCCTTGAGACATCTTAATATAGCTCCTTCTACTTACATAATTGTAGTAACCAGGGGACATTTAAAAGACGAAGAAGTTTTAGCTTCAGTGGTCAGGTCAAATGCTGCCTATATAGGGATGATTGGTAGTTGTAAGAAAAATGCTACTGTCTTTCAACATTTAGAAGAACAGGGAATATCTCAAGATGAACTTGCTAAAGTCCATGCCCCTATTGGGATAGATATAAAGGCCCAGACTCCGGAGGAAATCGCGGTAAGCATTATAGCTGAGATTATTCAGGTCAGAAGAAAAAAAGAAGTATAGTAACAAGTAACATGTAATATGTAATGAGTAATATGTAAGGGTAGACCTTGTGTCTGCTCCTAATCAGAGGAAAAGAAACTAAGCACTGATAATTTTAAGTTTAAATTACTGGAAGTGATGATGTTGAAATTAAGATATAAGCTTTGGATAGAAAAGGATGGAGAAAAAGTTTTTGGCGATGGACCTTTAGATATTCTTCATCGGGTAGAGAAGACCGGTTCATTAAGACAGGCGGCAGAGGAAATAAATATGTCTTACTCCCAGGCCTGGAATCTAATAAAAGATTTAGAAAAAAGGTTGGGATTTAATCTTTTAAAAAGAAAAGTCGGAGGAGAAAGAGGAGGAGGGTCAGAGATTACCGAGGAAGCAAGGGAATTGATGACAAAGTTTAAACTATTTCGTGAGGAAGCTGACCAAAGTTTGAATTCACTTTACAAGAAAATATTTAAATAAAAAGATTAATCTTTTTATTTACTTTGCGTTATACAAATAAAAGTATAACAGTAATGAATTTTCTCCTCCCTCGAGGGAGAGAATTGAAGTGGGGGTGTTACTCAAAATATTATGAAAAAGGTAACAATTGAAAAAGCGGTGGGGATGATATTGTGTCACGATATTACCCGAATTATTCCCGGGGAATTTAAAGGAAGGGCCTTTAAGAAAGGCCATATTATCCAGAAAGGAGATGTAGAAAAATTATTAGATTTAGGGAAAGAACAGATATATATATGGGAACCGAAAGACGGAGAGGTCCACGAAGATGAAGCCGCCCTTAGCATAGCTCGGGCAGTAGCGGGAAAAAATATAGAGTATGATGTACCCAAAGAAGGGAAGTCTACTTTAAAATCGAAAGAGAAAGGATTATTAAAAATTAATTCTGAACTTTTATGCCGGATAAATTCTATTAGAGATATTTCAATAGCTTCTCTCCCCCAGAATTTTATAGTGGAAAGAGGACAAAAATTAGCCGGTGTTCGGATTATTCCCCTGACCACCGAGGAAGAGAATTTAATTCAGATAGAAGAATTATGCCAGGGGGAAGGGAAGGTCTTTAAAATAATAAAATACAAAGAATTAAAGGCTGCTATTATAACTATCGGTAATGAAATAAATAAAAAAAGAATTCAGGATAAATTCGGGCCGGTAATGAGAAAGAAATTAGAATTTTTTAAGGCCCAGTATCTTGGTCAAACTTTTTGCCCGGATAATATTGAAGAGATCAAAAAGGAAATTTTACATTACAAGCAGCAAAGGGCTGATTTGATTATCTTAACCGGAGGGATGTCCGTAGACCCAGACGATCTAACTCCCGGGGCGATAAGAGAGAGTGGAGCTAAAGTAGTAACTTATGGTGCACCGGTACAACCGGGAAATATGTTTATGATGGCTTATCTGGGGAACACTGTTTTGTTAGGGGTTCCCGGTTGTGCTATGTATTACAGGACTACCATTTTAGATGTGGTGCTGCCCAGAATTTTTACAGGGGAAATTTTAAGCAAAGAGGATTTTATAAAGATGGGAGAAGGAGGATTTTGTTTAAATTGCGAAGTTTGTCGTTATCCCCAATGTTTCTTCTGTCGGTGAAATAAAAAGGAGAAAGAAGAAGATGGATTTTTATAATGATATAAAAGAGAGATTTTTTAATCTAATTAAAGAGAAGGATCTAATATCTTCAAAGGTAGAAATAGTAAGTGCCCGGACATTAACCCCCCAAGAAGTTATCGGAAAACCAGAGCGGGATGATTTTCCTCTATTAAAAGGGAAAGAAGTAATGCTTCAAGCAGATTTTAAAGGGAGTTTGGGACAGGCCTTTACTGATATGCCGGGAAATTATAGTGGCACACTAAAGGAGGTTTTTGATATGTCCTTAGATAATAATTTTGAGAGGGCTGTTTTTATTGCTACTTTAAATGCTGTTTTGCGATACCTAAATTATATTTCTAAGACAGTTCACTGTAAGGATAAAGAACCGGCAGAGTGTGCTGCTCACCTGGTAAATTATATTAAAGAACGATTTGGCAATCCATGCATTGCTTTTATAGGGATGCAACCAGCGATGGTAGAGGCCTTAGCAGCTCAATTTGAAATTAGAGTAGTAGATTTAAATCCAGATAATATAGGTCGAAAAAAGTGTGGAGTAATAATAGAGGATGCTGCTTATACTAAAAAAATTTTATCCTGGGCGGATGTGATTTTAGCTACCGGCACTACGGTGGTTAATGATACTCTAACTCCACTTTTAATAGAAACACCGATTATTTTTTATGGGGTTACCATTGCCGGGGTTGCTTATCTTAAAGGGTATGAACAATACTGTTTTTGTGGACATTAGAAATAGATTAAATTACCCGTAGGACAGGCCCTCCTGTCCACAATTTTAAGTTACTATAATATAATAAGAGAAAAAATAATTTTAAAATCGTCCAAGAAAAATTTTGTAATTACTAAAGATGGGGAGCATAAATTGATGAAGAAACTATTCATGTTATTATTAGCAGGACTATTAATTTTTGTTTCCATTGGTGAATGCGCCCCTTCAAAAACGGTTCCCATCGGTATGGCAGTAGAATTTATGGACCATGCTGCCTGTGCTTATATAAGTCAGGATAAAGGCTGGTTTGAGGAGGAAGGCTTAAACTTTACTTCCTATGAGAGCTACGTAACCGGTATGGCTTTGGCTTCTGCTTTAGCCCGGGGGGATATTCAAGTGGCCTATATTTGCCTGGTGCCAGCTATAAATGTCTATGCCAATGCTAAAGTTCCTATAAAGATAGTAGCAGGCACCCATAAATATGACTATGATTTAGTAGGGGTAAAATGTGGCGATATTTCTCTGGTAGTTTCCAGCGAAAGAGAGGAAATAAAGAAGGTGGCAATTTTACCGGAAGATATCTACCTTTCTGATACCAAACCTCCCGGGCCTGATGTAAACAGGGTCAAAGGAAGATTGATTGAAATTGAGGAATCATCTTCTACGGTCTGCAGTACCGTAGTGACCGGAAAAAATTCTTTGAGAGTAAAGCTGCCTCAGGAGATATTTACCAGTATGAGTTTGAATACCGGTGATGACGTCTGGTTAATCCTGGCTCTAAGGAAATTAAAAATTATCACCGATGGCGAATAACGTTTTAATTTAGAAAAATAAATTCATTTTGAATGTCTACAATTGTTAATAATTTAATATGCCTTAATTAAGAAATAGAAAAAAATAAAAATATTTTAAAATTTTTTAAAAAAAAATAAGGATTTTTCAATGTTATGTGGTATAGTAATTATAATAGTTATGTGGAACAATATTCTATATAATGGAACAATTATAAAAGGAAACACATTCTATGAATTCAATCGAGAAATCCATACAAATTTTAAATTATCTTAGCAATGCGGAAAGAAGTGTAGGGATAACTGAACTAAGTTCAAAGTTATTATTTCCCAAGAGTACAATTCATAGAATGTTAAAAAGTTTAGTAAGCTATTCTTTAGTTGATCAAGAAAAAGAAACTTCTAAATATAGGTTAGGATTACAGATACTTGAATATTCAAATTCATTTTATAATTCGTTTGACTTCCGGCAAATTGCCAAACCATTTTTAAAAAAAATATGCTCGGAAACCGGACTTACCACTTTTTTAACTGCTTGGTATAATGGTCGGAGTATTTGCATAGATTCAATTGCTCCCTCTCGAAATGCAAATACCCATCTTTTCGTTGAAATTGGGAAGGAAATGCCTTTTCATTCTGCCGCTTCTGCAAAAATACTTTTAGCCCACCAACCTTCTGAAGATATTAAAAGAATTATTAATGAAAAAACTCTTCCAAAATATACCTCAAAAACAATTATTAATCCTAAAAAATTAGAAGAGCATCTATCAGAGATTAGACATAATGGTTTTTCTATTTGTAATGAAGAACTTGAAGAGGGAATAAAAGCAATTTCGGTCCCTGTTAAAAATATTAATAAAGATACAATAGCCAGTATTACCATTACTGGATTATCAAAAAGGATATCCAATGGTAATGTAAAAAAATTTATTAAAGTTTTGGTTAATTCTGCTCAAGAATTGTCTGGGATGTTAGGATATAAATGAGAAATATTTTATAAATATCTTAGAATTTATGCGGGACAATATATCTATTTTAATCTTGCAGTAATTAAAAGCAATTAGAATAAATAACCTAGAAATATACAATTTTTGTTTTAAAAAATAAATTTAAGGAGTAGTTGAAATGTTAAAAGGAAAAGATATTTTAAATACTACTCAGTTTTCGCTTCAAGAATTAAATTTGATTATGGATACCGCAGCAAATTTTGAAAAAAGAGTTAAGTGCGGAGAAATTATTAGAAACATGGAAGGTCAAGTAGTGGCCAGTTTATTTTTTGAACCGAGCACGAGAACTCGCCTTTCTTTTGAAACCGCGATAAACAGATTAGGTGCTAGAGTGATTACCGTGGCTAATGCAGCAAGTTCTTCTTTATCTAAAGGAGAAACTTTGGCTGATACTATCAGAACGATTGATGGGTATGTAAATGTTATTGTTATGCGTCATCCTATGAAAGGTTCTGCCAAGATTGCTGCTGATAATGCTACTCACCCAGTTATTAATGGTGGTAATGGGGCC
>Ga0209978_10000728_pt1 | contig 12996 bp, 12 predicted proteins | sample BentaG_FD_182805 | JGI IMG/M metagenome (GOLD analysis project Ga0209978, IMG submission 182805) | Deep subsurface microbial communities from South Atlantic Ocean to uncover new lineages of life (NeLLi) - Benguela_00093 metaG (SPAdes)... | ecosystem: Environmental > Aquatic > Marine > Oceanic >...
AAAACTCTAATAGAAATCGTTTCGTTTTGCCCTAATGGTAAAGGGTCTGCGCTTTCAATTAAATCTGAATAGGTTGGTGCGATTGTATCGATAACCATAATGGAACCACTCGTTGAGTTCCAGTTATTATAATTGTCCTCCATCCATATTGTATATGAATAATTTCCCACACTGCTGGGAGTCCAAGAGTTATAGCGCCACATATCTCCACTTAGATATGTCATTGATTCGTTAGAACCTTCAAATTCAATTCTAACTTGGTTGATACCAGAAGGATCTGAAGTATTAATCCTTATTGTCTCAGTTTCGCCCAATTCCAAAGGATCTGCGCTTTCAATTAAATTTGAATAAATCGGAGGAATATTTTCCTCAGCCCCGGGTTTGATTGCTATTGTTATTGCAACCCATTTGCCAGCCCCTCCCATTGTAAATTGAGCTGTCCCTGTATTTCCTGCGAGACTTTGAGTATGATAGGCAGCAGCATTCATTAATGGATCAGAACCACAATCATCTTGAAATATTGGAGTCGTTCCACTAGGCCAATATGTTGAATTCGTACTACCATCAATTGCTCCAAACATACGAAGAATTAAACACTCATCAATCGTCGTAGTAACAGAAGGTGCAGTTGGGTTTTCGCTCTTCCCTGTTGTGACAAATGATGTATGAATTGGATTGTCTGGATCAAAGCCACTAATACGATGAATTGCTCCAACCCATAAGTTAGATGTCCAACTACTCCATATATAAGTTGCTGGTTCTGAGTTCCCTATTTTCCAATATGTGGCAAATAGAACACCAGCCCCTCCCAATTTCTTTACTTCAATTTCAATTTCCGTCCAACCACTTGGAACCGAACTAAGTCCTGAAGTAGAATCCATAGCAATTTGCGCAATGTATAAATCTCCATCGGGGCGGAATGAAGGCATATCAACAACAAAACTGTAAGAATTCTCTGTCTCTTTGGTAATATTCGTACTTTCAATTGTGAAAGAAGTTTTAAGCGACACAGGTACATTAGTTATTTGATCAGATTTATCATCACTATCTTCTACAATTAGGTATTTATGTGAGAGAAATGTTAGTGTAAATAAATTAGAAATAAGAAATAATAAAAATAAGAGAATAAGAAATTTTCTATTAATTCTCACTATTTTAAACATATTATCATCTCTGTTTCATTACTGATTATTCTAAAAAGCTTCTTCCTTTTTCACAAGACCTTTCTAATTTTTCATAAAAATTATCATAATTCCTCAAAAAATACTCATATATCATCTCATCCCAAAAAATAATGAGAGAAGTTTTATTTAAATTTATTTAAAGAAATAATAACTTAACCTATATTGAATAATTTCTTAAGATTTTTTTAATAAAAACTAAGCTTTGCTTCATGAACGATTGTATAGCTCTAGTATTTTAGATGATTACTAATTTGATTTTTCTCTTTTTTGTTAAAAATTGTAATACATCTGGGTTATGGATGTGTGGAGGGACGCTCATTAAGGTTCCTCCAACTGGAAAACAAATAAACTAAATTATGGTTTTGTAATAATTTTTACGCACTTTCTTTCCTTCATAAGTTTAAATCCAGTTTTTAACAAATCTTCTAAAGGTATAACTTTAGTAATTAATTTCTCAACATCTATTTTCTTGTTAGCTATTAATTCAATTGCGTCTAAAAAGTCTTGTGCATAACCAATATACGACCCTATGATTTTTCGTTGGTATCTTACTATGTCATTTGGTTTTATCTTTGCTTCAGCCCGATAATCTTGCCCAAAACAAATTAAACGAGCCCCAGCAGCCCAAATTTTAGTAGCCATTTCGAAAGTTTGAGAAATTCCTACGGCATCTATAATAACATTTGCACCTTCATCGTTTGTTATCCGCATAATTTCACTTTTAACATCCTGAGACTCTGGATTAACAAAAAAATCGGCACCAAGTTCTAACGCTTTTTGACCGCGCCACTCGTCTATTTCAATACAAATCAGTCTCTTTATTGGGTGCATTCTTATAATGGATTCAATTATTAATCCCATTGGCCCAGCTCCTATTATGACTACATTATCTGATTCTTTAACATCGGCTAAATTGTGACAATGAACAGCACAAGAAAGAGGTTCTATTAAGGAGGCAGCATTTACGTTTATATCCATAGGGAGTTTAAATAGAACGCTTCTCGGTAATACGCAGTATTTTGCAAAACCGCCATCTTGAAATATACCAAATGTTGTTCCGGTTGCCATATATTCACAGAGACTTGATAATCCTCTCCTACAATTGGTACAATATCCACACTTTTCATTAGGATCAGCAACAACTTTATCACCAATTTTTAAATCTTGAATGCTCTCTCCAACTTCTTTGACTATTCCTGCAAATTCATGCCCTAAAATTGTATTATCATTAGCAGGATGCCCTCCCTCCATAATTTTTAAATCGGTTCCACAAATTCCACAAGATTTTATCTCCACTAATACCTGATCGCTTTTTGTTATATAAGGTCGATCAACTTCCTCTAATTTAATATCACCGCCTTGCATATTACCTTTGTGAAATATTGCTGCTAGCATTTTTTCCATGTTAAGACCTCCAATTATTCAATCGAATATTTATTATGATTAATTATAATCAACTACACTCTCATTGTTAAATAATTTTCTTCCTTTAATGAATTAAATTAATTAGTTACAAAAATCTAGGCATGTTTTCATAATTTTACAATTTGTAAGAATTAATATAAAAAAAAAATATTTATAGAAGAGAGTGATTAATTATAATTTCGCTCCACAATAAGCACAATACACTGCGTTTCCTTCACGTTTCACAGGAGTTCCACAATTTGCACAATATTTACCCGTTTCTTCAGAAGGTGCTTGATTAGAAGCAGTTACTTCCACATGTTTTGCCTCACCAGTTTTAGTCGAAAATTTTCCCCTCAATTCTCCCCTTGCTTTCAAATCCAATACAATTGCTCGAGCATCTTTTACTGTAATACCCGTATTATTAGCAATCATTTCAATTGAAATGTTAGGATTTTGCTCAAATTCTTGCTTCACGATATTTCTTAACTTACTTCTATTTGTAAGTTTGTAAATTTGGCTTGAAATTATTGATAGCCCGATAATAATCCAGAAAAAACCGAAGAACCACCACCAATTCGTTATATCATCAAGAAGAATATTAAATCCCCACCAGAGAAAAATACCTGCAATGATCAGAGCACAAATACTAAAACCTTCCTGATATTCATTTCTTTCGTAATGCATTTCTATTCAATTTTGTTTCAATTCTGTTTTTTAGATAATCAGTTGTTGAAAGATATATATGAGTTAGAGAGACCAATATTTATATAATTCTTTTATATCAAAAAAGAACATTAAAGAGTTATCTTTTATAGGTTTAATTTGTCAAAATTTAGCCAATCATTAAGGAATAGTTAAGAAGGAGCAACCGCATTGTTAATTGTTTTAAATACTTTTTCTACTTCCACTTGGTCTTCAGTTAGAAGTATGACTAAATATTCAAGTATTTTTATTGATAAAATATAATAATTATCAGAATGAATAATATTAAAATCTGGACTATGTAAACCAATGCTTTCGGTTGTTTCTTCGGCCAACTCATAAAGTTGAGAGATATTCAAAGATATAGAGGCCTTGTTAAACTCTTCCTCATTAATATATGACTTTTTTATGACTCCATTTTCTGATGAGATTAAAATAAAATAAACTGCGGGTCCTAAATCATCTATTAAATTGTTTAATATGGCGTCCATATCTATTGTTAGCGTCATCTAATTAATTTATAAATTTGAATTATAAATATGTTTGGGTAAGATTTGTTGCGAGTGCTAAATTCTCGTACACTTTTTTTTAATAGCTCATGAAACGCCGATTAAATTGAAAAATATTTTTCAACTACAGGTTCAAAAGTGTGAAATTGGTTAACGTCACCGTTAAAATCTTTCAAGCAGTCGCAGTATAGGTCAAAAAATTCTTCTTTTAGTAATTCCATATATCTTTCAATAATATCAGAATTATTTGTTTGTTCTAAAAGGTATGCGAATATAATTCCCTCCTTAACAGTTATAAGAAACTTATGATTCTCAAAATTAATAGCTTGAAGACTTTCTCCTGAATTTTTTCCGATAACTTCATTTGAAAACATTAAAATAGCCGAGAGAAAACCACCGATTTGAATATAGTTTTCTGAAAGGTTTGTTTTATCATTTCTAAATTTTGTAAATAGTGTATGACCTGTTATACTAATTACAAAGAGAGCTGAAAGGCCTTTAATACTAGGAATAGCTTTATTGCAGATTTGCCTAATTTTTGAAATAGAAACATTAGAACTATATGTTTTAACTAATAATCTCGAAAGTGAACAAAGGTTTTCGTAATTAACTAACCTATCTTTCTCATTCACATAAAATATTGAGATTATCTCGCTCCCAAGAGTGTAATAATGAACATAAACCGTATAAATTCCGAGAAGATCAATCATTTTCCCTTCTTTCTTGTTTAAAATCTCTGGACGATATAGTTTTATTAGATCCTCCATTAGAGAACGGCTTATCCCCTTATTAAACACAATATTATGACGTTTTTTGGTCATTGAAACTAAGCCAATACCTAGTACTTGGATTACCTTTGGCGAGTCCAATGATTCCTGATAAACATCCTCTAATACAATCATTTTTTTTGTGGTAAAGGTTTGTGGTCAAAATAAGGGGCGTCGATCATAATATTGTGTTCATTTTATTTAAATGTTTCTAATCTTTGTTGTAAAAAAATCTTCATAGATAACAAAATTTAAAACGACAAATTCAGTAAAAAATGTTATGAAGCAAAGAGTTGCTAAATTTCATAAATTTGATACGATACAAATTCCTCATAATTTTTCATAACAAATAAACTTAATTTTGTTAACAAATATATGAATATTTAGATAAAAATAGTTTGGATAATCTAGTGGGCCTGGCAGGATTCGAACCTGCGACTTTGGGTCAATGGAAATTTCCACCTGACATCCCAGTCCGAAGCCGGGTACCCCTCGGATTAAGCGATAAATTATCACACAATTATCCAGACTAGATTACAGGCCCAATTTTTTCTAATTTAGAAAAGCGATAAGAAAAAATCGATTGTTTATTGTTATATTCTATTTTTAAAAAAATTATCCATCTCATTAACGATTATTCTTATATGTTTTAAATATTTTTTAATGAGAATTATGTGCGATATAATCCATATAAGTAAAGAACAAACTTAATAGATTTCTTGCCAGTATAGCATCGGCTAATTTTCCTCTAATTTTGATTAACCCTCTCATAAATGCATCTTCTGCTTGCAATTTCTGCGTAATAACTTTTTTCACCGTAGTTTTTGTAAGAAAGAAGTGAATAACACTCAACTCCTCTGAGTTTTCCTCGTAAATCGAATTGTTATAAGAAAAATATCCACCGATTTTCTTAAGCCATATGTTATAATCCATGTCGTTAATGTATATATGGTAAATCTTGTCCTCATATAATCGTAATTCTTCCTGAAATTCTTCGGTTTCATTTGCAATCTTTATTCCTAACCTAATGAACTTATCTATTGTAGATTTAAATGTGCTCTCTGACGATTCCAATGAGTTCAACATCAACAATATATCATTCGAGTCAATCATTACTAGATTTTATCCCTCAAACACTTTAATTTATATTTCACAAAGATCGCAATTCTTCCTTTTAATTTATGAAATTACTATTGATAGATCATTTATAGTTTTATATAATATTGCGATGATAAGAAGCACAAAACGATTATTAAAAACCGTTTTTTTTCCTTAAATACTTTACAAATATTCGGAAGAGCTTTATATATCTTAATCCTTGAGAGAGAGACCCTTCGATGTTAATTTTCCCTTTCATGAAAGCATCTGTCCCGCTTACTTCATTTTTTAAAATTTGAATAATAATATCCTTATTAATAATGATCTTAAAGAGAGCTTTCGGGTTAGTACCCTTTTTGTAAGAAAGTTTTCCGTCCGAGACTTCCAGCCAATAATCAAAATTTGCGTCAATTACATTTGTTTGATAAATATCGTCAAAACCTATTAATTCTTCTTTAAGTTCTTCTGTATTGTTCATGATTTTTACTACAGCTTTAATGATTTTATCTAGAACATAATCAAATTTAGGACTATCTTTGTCTAGATCTCTCAAAATTGAATTAATTGGGTTCTTGGCAGCCATAAGTTTACTGATAAATACTTCTTTAAAAAATCCTTATTCTTAATAGTAAAGAAAAAACTACTATTTATTTTTTTTTCTTCCGAAAAGAATATTAAAAATAATGGCAAATGCAAGAATTTTAATTATCGAGTTAAGTCATTCGTAAATGAAAAAACCATCAGCATTTCCAAAATAAGTTAATCTTTCTGGAACCTTATGTAAAATACATTATTCATAATCCTTTTTTCTACACTTTTAAATCCAATCGAAGTGCCTAACTTTAAATAATATTCTAGATCCTGTTCTTTATCCCATTTTGTAGCATACCCCGTTGAGATTTCTTTCTCCTCAATCTTAACTTCAAGGTAAAGACCATAAAATTCCTTATCAGAACTTTCTCGTTTTGGTATTTCAAAATCCCAAATGACAAATTCCCCTCTTTTCTTTATTACTCGATAAATTTCCTGAAAGATTTTTCGATGATTTGAAAGCGGAATATACATTAATGTGAAAAAAGCGGTAGTGGTATCAAAAGTCTCGTCTAAAAACTTTAAATCCTTTGCATCCATGATGATTTTTAAATAATCTCCTAGAGCGGCTTCTTTAAGTTCAGATTCACGACGATCAATCGCTACTACTTGTTCCCCTTTTAATTGACCAATTATCCCCTCTCCTCCGCCTCCAATATCCAAGATTCTCCCTTTTAATTCGACACTAGTCAGATCAATCTTGTGTAGATCAATAAATTGAATTTTATCTTCCATAATAAACACTACAAAATTTCGATCATTTAAAATTTTTATAATAAATGAGTTATTATTTTTATCCACATGAATTCTTTTAATCGGAAAATAGCAAAGATTGGAATTTAGAATAAAATTTTTATATTTAGAAGTATTCCATCCGATATATTAAAATAGATTCAATCTGTTTTTTATTAATTAAGCCCACATAGTGTAGTCCGGTCCAGCATTCGGGACTGTCACTCCTGCGACCCGGGTTCAAATCCGCGTATGAAAACCATACGCGATGAAACTCCCGGTGTGGGCGCCATTTTTAAAAATAATCTAAAAACTCTTAATATTTTAACAATACTACAATTAAATCTAACCTTTTATTCTCAATGCTATTCTTTTTTTGATTCAATTTAAAGAAAAAATTTATGAGATTAGAAAAAACAGACTAAAACCAACTTAAGATTATTGTAACGATTTTAACTTTGGGATATTGTTCTGATTTTTGTCAGCCTAAAATGAAACTTTTTTATATAGCACTGCTTATACTTACTAGTATTTTACAATTATTTGTAATTTACATCTTTTTGAAAATCAAAATAAATAACCAAAAAGTAAAATTGAAAAAGTAAATAAACCAAAAAGGTTGAGTATAAAATGGTTGACGAAGCATTAATAAAAGAAATGAAAGGTAAATTTGACGCCGGAGCGGCTGCCTCGGATGTAATGGATAGTTTAAAAGTTTTCGAATTATTCAAACAAATTTCCGAAGAAAATGAAGACCTGAAAGAAGAGCTTGAAGACATGGATATCACTATCCAGATGAACATAACCGACGCAGATAAGAAATTTTGGCTCAAAGCCCATGATGGTTCTATGGAATTTGGTGAGGGTGATGTAGAAAATCCATCGTTTACATTCTCCGCCACAAAAGAAGTAGGCTCTGGTATGTTGTTTGGTGAAGTTGACGCTACTAGCGCCTATATGGCTGGCGACATTACCGTTGAAGGTAATCTTCAAGATGCAATGGCCTTTCAAGAGATTATTGAATTAGCCTTAGAGGCTTACGAAGATTTAGCTGAAGATTTATAAAAAGGCTACATTCTAACCAAAGTAAAACCTTGAGAGAAATTTCTTAAAACTTTTTTTTATTTTATATATTTTATTAATTTTAAAATTATTCCTATTTAGCTTCAAGTCTAAAGATTTTATCATTCTTTTTAACTTCTGTATCAACTAAAATTCCCACGGTTATTCTATCTTTTTGCGTTTTAATAAACGGTGTTTCAGTTAGATTTCCTTTTTGTTTAATTTGTATTGAAGTAATTTTCTGACGCAAATATGTGTCTGTATGGGTTCCAATTATGAATATTTCGTCGTCTAGCTGTAATTTTCCTCTTGATAGGAGTATCTTTGCGGCTTTTTTATCGGAAAAATAGGAAAGAACCTTTCCAATTTCAACTTTTTTAAAATTAGCTACATTTCCATCAAGTTCTCGTTGGATTTCGCTTCCCTTTGGTTGTCCAAAGTAAAAACCCGTTGAAAAACCCCTATTATACACTTTACTTAATCGTTTAAGCCATTCTTGGACTTTATCCTCATTAAATGTTTTGTCGTAGTGCGCATCAATGGCTTCCTTATAACACGCGGTCGTTTCTTCGATATAAATTGGATCTCTCATTCGCCCTTCTATTTTAAATGCATCAATATTGGCTTCAATTAACTTTGGGATGTGTTCGATCATGCATAAATCTTTGGAATTAATAAAAAACACTCCGTCATAGAGAAATTCGTTTGATTGATCGTCGTATACCCTCCACTTTCTGCGACAAGGTTGTACGCACCTTCCTCTATTAGCAGAGTATTCTTGAGAACCACATACCTCGGCTGAAAAGTAGCATCTTCCGGAAATAGAAGTACATTGAGCCCCGTGAACAAAAGTTTCTATCTCAGCTGTTGTAACTTTATTTTTAATATCTTTAATTTGTTCTAAGGAAAGTTCTCTTGCGAGAATTAATCTTTCCGCTCCTAACTTTTCGTAGAAGTTTGCGGTTCGAGAATTTGAAATATTGGCTTGCGTTGAGATGTGAAACGGTAATCCTTTTTCTTTAACGGTTTCAATAACACCTATATCGTGCACGATTACAGCATCTATCTCTGCTTCGACTGCATTATCTAACACTTTATTAAGGAGGTCAAATTCGTTTTCATATACTATCACATTCGTGGTTATATAAGCTAGAATATCGTTATCGTGGCACATTTTAACGATACTATTTAAATCGTCTAACTTGATATTATCACTAAACATTCTCATATTAAAAGCTTCTACGCCAAAATAAACCGCGTCTGCTTTACCTAAAACAGCATTCAAAGATTTAAAATTTTTCAAAGGTGCCATTAATTCCACCCTTTTTCTAGGTTGACTCGACAATTTAAATTCCCTCCTATTACATTTTAATGTTAAGATCTGCAATTTGAAAAAATAACTTGCTAAATAAGATTAATATCAAAAAGAATAAAAAAAAATTGTTCTTAAATATTAAATTACATTAAACCACAGATAAAAGAGGACGGCGCCGATTATAAAGAACAATACTGCTAATATGTAAGTCATATGTTTAGAGTAGTTCCGAAACCTTCTACCTTCTTGAGTCCAAATTGTGTCTACTTGAAAATATGGTCCCATTTTTAATCTCTCAATGTTTTATTTATACTTCTAAATTTTTGTAGTAATTTTGAATAGATTTCGAAAAGAATAAAATAAATTACTTTTATTATAATTTCAACTAAATTTTGGAGTGTAATCTAGGTGGTTTGATAATAGATGCTCAACTGAAGCGGTTATACGACGCAACCGACAATCTTATTAAACAGCAGTTTTATAAAAGTGGTAGCGACACGATCATAGGTAGGACACCTGAAATTTCAATCAAAATTAAAAATTCGGGTCAAATCATCAAAAAATACGAAAATCTCTTTAACCAAAATATACAATTCTTTTTAGAAGGCGACTACATGAAATTTTTTGCACCTTTTAAGAAAATTAAGGGCGTGGACGAAAACCTCATACGCGAAATATATCAAGATATTCAAATCAAACTAGCAGCAATGCACGGTACGGATTTTGACACCGTTCTTATGTATACCATTGTAGTAAGTTCTTTAACAACAAGTATCCGGGAAATTCAATTTAATGAATCAGTGCAAGAAATAATCGCAAAAGCAAGAAAAAAAGCGAACTCTTCAAGTGTGAAGCAAATTGAGAAAGAATTAGAAAAGCTTTTCATGCGAAACGATAAGAATGTTTCAATTTTATATAATATTTCCTATCTTACAACATTGGCAGAATCTTTTAATTTCATTAAGACTGCTCGAACATGCAAGATTCAAAGGAGCAAATATATTAATCTTATTGTAAACTCAATACTTTTCTCTATTAATTAATTTTCAATATTTTAGGTGTTAACAAATTCTTATAACGGAATTTCATCAATTATATAAGAAAGAAGGTTTAAATCAAGAGGTTATTAAGACCTTCCAAAATATTATTTACTCGTATTTTAAACAATATAGGAGAGATTTTCCTTTTAGAAATGAGATCAATCCTTATAATATTGTTATATCTGAGATGATGCTACAACAGACTCAAACTAATAGAGTAGCAGAAAAGTTCCAACAATTTATCCAAGAGTTTCCTGATTTTCAAGCACTGGCAAATGCACCCCTTAACGATGTGTTAAAAGTGTGGCAAGGTTTAGGTTATAACCGTAGGGCCGTAGCGCTAAAAACGATAGCTAAAAAGGTAGTGAGTGAATTTATTGGAATTTTACCTGCTGATGTTGAGATTTTAAAATCATTTCCTCAAATTGGTCACAATACAGCCTCATCGATAGTAGCTTTTGCTTTTAATATGCCCACATTTTTTATTGAGGTAAATATTAGACGCGTCTATATCTATTTCTTTTTTCCTGGCAAATCTTCAATTCAAGATAAGGTTATCATGCCAATTGTAAGAAAAACTTTAGATCGTTCTAATGTGCGAAAATGGTACTATGCTCTTATGGACTTCGGAGTTATGTTAAAGAAATCTCACCCTGAATTGAATAAAAGAAGCGCCCATTATAGAAAACAATCAAAATTTAAAGGATCAAATAGAGAAATTAGGGGAAAAATTTTAAAACTCCTCATCGCAAGCAGTAATTTAACTGAAGCTGAAATTTTCAAAGAATTAAAGATCAACTCAAAAAAATTAAAAGAAATTTTACCTCTACTAATCAAAGAAGGATTTATTAAACGAGAGAAAAATAGATTTTCAATCACCTAAATTCTTCAATTTAAAATAATTGGCTATTTTTTTAGCTATTTTTTCCTGTTTTTCCCATTCTCCATAAGCCAATCCTTTCGAGCTTAAATTCGTGATAATCTTTTTAGTTTTTTCGTCAATTTCTTTCACAGCTTCATTTGCAAATACTGTAAGAGGCAAGGGCATGAATGTGTGTGTATGTATTTTCGCTCCCATATCTGACAACTCCTTCATAAAATTTATAGTAAGATTTATATCCTCTTCTGTTTCATTAGGCAAATTAAAAATAAAGTCTACATTTGCGATTATACCCGCTTTTTTTGTTAATTTAACCGCGTTATAAACATCATCAACTGAATGACCTCTATTACACGAATTTAATATCCTTTGACTACCAGATTGAGCGCCAATTACGATATTGTCATTAGCAGCGTAATTTAAAACTAATCTTAGCGTCTCTTCAGTTACATGTTCAGGTCTAACTTCAGAAGGGAATGTTCCAAAATATATCCTTCCTTCAGTTCCGATTATCTCTTTAATATTAATTAGTAGCTGTTCTAAAATAGGAAGATTTAGTGTTTTTCCGTCAGACGATCCATAAGAAAAGGCATTCGGAGATATAAACCTAATGTCAGTTTTTTCATATTCCTTCATAATCCTAATAGCATCACATATAGATGTGATACTTCTGTGTCTTGGAGCGCTCCCTAAAATATAAGGAGTTTGACAAAAATAGCATACATAAGGACAACCTCGAGTTATTTCAATAGCTCCATATTTAACAGGTTTACTTGGTAAAGGAGGATATTTATCTAAGTTGATCCATTTCCTCTTTTTAGTTAAAATTAGATTATTATCTTTGCCTAAGTAAGCAACTCCCTCAATATCATTAAAATTTTTATCATTCTTAACTTTATTAAGTATATCTATTAAAGTTTCTTCGCCCTCTCCCCTCACAACTAAATCAAAACCCATTTTAAGAGTTCCTTCGGGATCTCCAGTAGGATGTGGGCCACCTGCAATAAATAAAACTGTGTTCTTATATTTGTCTCGTAAAGATTTAACTAAATCACTAATCTCCCATAATTGAGTAGTAAAGAACGAGATTCCTAATACTGTTTTTACATGAGAATCGCTAATTTTTTCTAAATCGTTATAGAGATTCTCATAACCACGAATAAAGTAAATTTCGATATCATTTAGCTTATGTTCTGTTTCTATTGCAGCAATTAATGCATTAAAGCTGTAAATATTTTGTTTTTGATAAAAAACTACAAATGCAACTTTTTTTCGCAAAGATAACACATATAATATTGTACTTTTTGTGATATTTAGAATATAGAATCTATCTTAAATTTAAATTATAATTCAAAAAGATATTAACAAAAATAAAATGTGAGAAAATTATGCTTTTTGTAGATTTATTTGCTACAGATCTCTCTACGGTGGGTATTGCGTGGTTTGATTTCTATTCAATCGGTCACTTCTGTTTTGGAATAGCCGTTTTTCTTATTTTTAGCTTATTCTATACTATCCCTAAACACAAAGGACACACGCCCATTTTTTCGTTATTATTTGTTTTTATTTGTTCATTGATTGTTCTAGTTTTATGGGAAGCTATAGAAAATATCTTATTTCTCAATCTCGGTTGGAAGTTCGAAGGTCGACCCGATAGTTGGCAAAATATTACAACTGATATAATAATTGGCTCTATTGGTGGTATTGTG
>Ga0209978_10000729_pt1 | contig 12994 bp, 18 predicted proteins | sample BentaG_FD_182805 | JGI IMG/M metagenome (GOLD analysis project Ga0209978, IMG submission 182805) | Deep subsurface microbial communities from South Atlantic Ocean to uncover new lineages of life (NeLLi) - Benguela_00093 metaG (SPAdes)... | ecosystem: Environmental > Aquatic > Marine > Oceanic >...
GGACGAACCACAAGAGACACAACCACTTGATCATCCTAGCACCTCAAATCCTTTTTGAATACATGAGGCTATGGTCTCATCGGTCGCTATCATAACACCTCTTATATCCGTAATGATTAGTTCAATTATGGTCAATCTGCAAGACAAGTTCTGAATGGGGCCTTCAAGCCAGTGTGCTCATTCAGAGATTATGGAACCATTGCTTTTTCGGTAACAATCTACGCCAAATCTCAGCACTTGTCAATCTGTCGCGTGTCTATCACCTGCCAGAATTCTCACCCGTCTTGGCTTTGTTTTCCGGCTTTCTGCGGGGAAATAGATGAGGCTCCGCGGTGGCCAATATGAGTTTCGCTCATTCCGTCTACATATTCCGCGAGCTTTGACCACGAAACGAATTTCGTATGTGTTGAGGCATCCGAAATCCGGGGCTAGTGAGAAATACTAACTTGAGACAAAGGAGAGAGAGAATGGCGATACCTCAAAAAGTTGGATTGGTTATCTTAGTTGTAATCATCGTCTTGGTAGTGTCTTTTGCAATAAACTCTGTTACGTTTGGGCGAAAAGTAGCGAATGAAGTGAAGGAGCTTTTCGGCAAGATGAAGGAAATAAGACCAGAAGTAGTTGCTGAGGAAGATTTGGAAGGACTGCCCGAGCCGGTTCAAAGGTATTTAAGATATGCACAAATCATAGGGAAAGAGAAAGTACGATTTGCTCGCCCAAAACAAAAAGGATTCATAAGAACGAAGGAAGGCGGGGGTTGGATGCCTTTCATTACCATTGCAGATGCCACGGGAGATGAAATGGATCAAGGCAATTTGGTAAGATACCTGAATGAGATGATGTGGTTTCCAACTGCATATCTGAATGACTATGTCCAGTGGGAATCAATTGATTCTAGCCTTCCGAGGGCAACAATTAGCGTTGAAGGATTTTCGGCTTCCGCCGCCCTTTATTTCAAGGAGAAGGGCCAGATGACAAACTTTGTCGCAGAGCGGTATATGACTGTTGATGATGAGTCTTCACTCCGCATGTTCTCCTCCTTGCGGGGCAACTGCAAACACCTCTTCATTGACAATACCGCTCTTGGTCAGAGAGGCATCGGGCACTCCCGTTCACGGTCCAATCTCCCGGAACTCACCCTCCTTAAGAATACCGAGAATCTCTGGTATTAGTACGTATTAGGAGATAGCTCGTCAAGCCTATCACTGAGGAAATCTAGCTCAGGGGATCCTGCCTTTTTATGGCTTCTCAAGCTTAGCTTAAGCCGGACTAAGTCTTCAATATCGTCTACATCAAAGCACTCAGCTAGGAGACTGTGAGCCAATCCTAAATGCTTTACTACCTGCAGGGTCTCATTCAACACTTTATCTGTTCCCCAATTTATGTTCTGAAAAATCTTTGCATCAAAGTGAGAGAGCCCCAGAAGATAATATCCTCCATCTAGCGATGGCCCAATCACACATTGAGAGTCCTCTAGCCTTTGAAATGCTGTAAGGATAACTTCGTTATCAAGGAGGGGGATGTCCGTTCCCACAATCACAACTTTGCGGGCACCTTCTCTGAAAGCAAACTGGAAAGCGTTGGATAGTCGCTGGCCCAGATTGTCTCCTCTCTGGGGAAATAGCCTTAACCCCTCACCCAGCCAGCCTGAAAGCTTCCCTCTTTTCTCAGCGGGAGTATAAAATATGAGTCTCTCAAAACTTGTGTCGCTGATCCTCTTTAGCAGCAGCTCGACAAACAGGCGATAGAGAGAAGCTGCCCTCTCTTTGCCAATACTTTGTGCCAATCGTGTTTTGACGGATCCCGCCTCCGGATACTTCACAAATATAATCAAAATACGCTCTAAGGGCACGTTTCTTCCTCACAGGCTCGCATCTGCCTGCTCTCTCCTAGATCTTCCTTACCAACTTCAAGAAAGACTTCACCCACCAACTGTTCAGCTTCTCCAGGAGCGCCTTGGCAGCCGTTGTCTTGACCAGCTCAGAGAGTGTCGGATAAATGAAGACCACGTCAGAGATTTTGGAAAAAGGTATCTTCAATGTTTTGGCGATAAGGAAACCCTGAATAGTCTCGGATGCCCCAGCACCCACAACGTGAGCCCCCAGAATAAAACCTTTTCTATTGACAATTACCTTCACCAGTCCCTGTTTTGCTACCTCGGTAATTGCACGATCACATTCTGAAAAACTTGTTCTATAGACCCGTATGTTCTTGTGCTTCTTATGGGCTTCCTCTTCAGTCAATCCCAGATGAGCCAACTCTGGTTCGGTAAACAGCGCCCAGCCCGCATTATCGTAGTTGACCTTCTCGCGGAGAGGTCTGGAGAATAGTGCATTCCTCACACAGATTTGTGCCTGATAGGCCGCCATATGACTGAACAGGTACGGCCCTACAACGTCACCGCAGGCAAAGATACTCTTGTTCGTCGTCTCAAGGTAGGTGTTCACCATAATACCCCCTGGCGCAGTGGCTACGTCGCACTCATCCAACCCAAGCCTTTCTGTGTTAGGTGTTCTGCCTACAGCAACCAGCACCCGCTCACCTGAAATCTCGTGGACATTCTTGTTTTTATCCTCCAGAGCAGCATGAACCCTCCCATCGCTCTGGGTGAGGTTTATTGCTCTTTTGCCAGTCAAAATCTCAATTCCTTCACTCTTCAGTTTTTGCTCCAGAATCTCAGCCATCTCCCGGTCTTCTCTAAAAAGAATGGTTTCCATCATCTCTACCAGGGAAACTCTTACCCCTAACCTCTGAAGCGCCTGAGCGAGCTCCACACCAACGGGGCCCCCTCCCAAAACAATCATATCCTGAGGCAGCCTGTCCAAGTCAAAAACGTTCTCATTGGTTAAATAATCGATCTTCCCGAATCCTTCAATGGCAGGAGTAGCGGGACGTGAACCAGTAGAGATAATGCACCTCTTAAATCGGATGGCTTCATCTCTCACCCGTATAGTTTCCTCATCCACAAAGTACGCTCTGCCGAAAACTACCGTAGTTCCTTTCTCCTCGATAACTTCAGAGGTTTCGTGAGTGGAAACCTCGTGCATAATGCGGCGTACGTGTGCCATTACGTTATGGCTGTTCACCACAAAGTCACCCTCGATTCCCAAGCCAAATTCCGCAGCCCGCCCCACAAGGTGTACTACCGAAGCCGACTTCAATAGTGCCTTGGAAGGAACACAACCAGACCAGGTGCAGTCACCACCTAGCCTCCTCTTTTCTATAATGCAGGTTCTCGCACCCAGGAGTGTGGCGGTGGTTGCCGCGAATAGGCCCCCTGCACCCCCTCCAATAACCACCATATCAAAATCACGCCTTTTCACAGTATCTCTCCCTCACTTAGGACGCGCTTTTTTCCTTCCTCGCGATGTGATGATACTTTGCTGCCAACCGAGATGGTGATACGCCGAGCAGGTAGCTCAGCATATACCACATATCACGGCAACACTGCACGAGAATACCGTTTTCCACGAATCTTCGTGCTGATGTTACCGCGGTCCCGGGAAATAGATAGATGTGGCTCCTCTTTCGCGCTTTTTGCAGCAGCCGCACATCTTCGTACAAGGGCCAGTTGGGAAAACCGCCTAGGGCATGGAAAAAGGATGTACGTATCACAATACCCTGATCACCAAAGCGGGTTAACACCGAATCAAATCGATTGCACATGGCATAGAAATTGAGCAGCGGATGTTTGACATCGAGCGCTAATCGAAAAACGCCCACATTCACCTTGTCATCCTGAAAAAACGCTCGAAGTTGAACAAAAGCACGGGGTGGCAGTTTGGTATCAGCATGAAGAAAAAGAAGAATATCACCCGAGGCACAGGCCGCCCCTGCATTACACTGATATCCTCTTCCGGCCTCAGAGGACACCACAATAACTCCCAGCTTCCCCGCCACATGAGCTGTCTTGTCGTCACTTTTTCCATCAGCAACAATTATCTCAACATCAGGATCAAGTTGACGCAGTCCTCTGACGCAGGTACCTATGAGCTTTTCCTCGTTTAACGTTGGAACAATAACCGAGAAAGTAATCAAAAACTCCCTCCTCGGGTCAGTTTTTCTCCGGTGAACTGTTTCCCGCACGATATTTGCACATCTACCAGTGTATCCATTTTCCGGCATAATGCAAAGCTACGCACCCACCCTTACGGGCGGTGAATTCTCGCCGAACTAAACTGCTTAAAGAGACAAAAATAACTGTCCGGATACTGGACACCCCTTCCAAATCCTTATTAAACGGTGCCTTTGCCGTAAATGATGCGACAGCCATTGGGACTCTGGGGGCATCGGGGAAGCCCGACTGAATGTGCCCCACGATATAGCCCTGGTGGAATGCAAAGGTGCATATTTGCACTAACATGGTGCATGTGAACTAATCGGTTTCATCTTTCGAAGTGATACCCCCACTTCGCGGATTCTCATTAGAGTCAGTAGGTCAAGCTGGAAGCTCTCTCAGATAATCCCCGGACTTTTTCTCTTTGCTAGAGACCTTGGCACGAAAGTTGCTCCATTGAAATTGGACGAAGCTAAGAACAGCTTTTGACCTTCCGCAAACTTTTCCGATGGAGAAGACTCAGAGGGAGAGGTGAAGGATGGAAAACGGCAGCAGCTTAACCGGAGAGGCTAGGGATCGAATTCAAGAGATCGAGAAAGCCGACATTCTAGTGGGAATACCCAGTTTCAACAATGAAAAGACTATTGGCTACGTGGTGGGTGCGGTCCAGTGTGGCCTGGCCAAGTACTTTCCCAGGGTAAGATCCCTCATCCTGAACTCCGACGGTGGCTCAACTGATAGAACGAGGGAAATCGTTGAAAGAACGGGCACCTGGCTCGAGAAGGACACCAGTATTACTAGACGCCCACCTCAGCCAACAACGAGCCTTTCCATTCGATATAGCGGTATTCCAGGAAAGGGAACTGCTCTTAGGGCTGTCCTCGAAGCAGCGAACCTTCTGAACGTAAGAGCTTGTGTGGTTCTCGACTCTGATCTTAGGAGTATTAGTCCCGAATGGGTTGAGCTTTTAGCGGGTCCGATCCTCGCAAAAGGGTACGACTATGTCTCTCCTTTCTACCGTCGTCACAAGTACGACGGCACCATTACCAATTCCATTGTTTATCCTCTAACCAGGGCCCTTTATGGTTTGAGGGTCAGGCAACCCATAGGGGGAGATTTTGCCTTAGGGAAAAGATTAGTTACATCGCTTCTGGCCAAGGATGTTTGGGGAACGGATGTGGCCCGCTTCGGCATAGACATCTGGATGACTACCAACGCCATAAATGAGGGCTACAAGGTGTGTCAGTCCTTCCTGGGAGCCAAAATACATGATCCTAAGGATCCCGGAAGCTCCCTTGGCCCCATGTTCAAACAGGTGGTGGGTACCCTTTTTCACCTCATGTCTGACTATGAGGACCAGTGGAAGGCCAGTGTCTATGCAAAGCCCACCCCTATGTACGGTCTTCGCTCGGAAGTTTCTCCTGAGCCGGTGCGGGTGAGCCCGGAGCCTTTGATAGATAGGTTTCGGAAAGGAGTGACTGAGAGTAGAGACTATTGGCTTACCTTCATGCCCACTGAGAGAGTAGGGGAGCTCGAGGAAGCATCCAGGCTGCTTTTGGAGAAGTTCAGTCTTTCCCAGACCCTTTGGGCAAGGACGGTGTATGACTTTGCTGTTGCCTATCGTCAAAAATGGCATTGCCCGCCTGAGGAGAGGGCTGAGCTTCTCGAGTCATTGGTGCCAATCTATTTGGGAAGGACTGCTTCTTTCGTCATGGAGACAAAAGAAATGCCAACTTATAGGGCCGAACAGGTAATTGAGGGTTTATGTCATGAGTTTCAAAAATTGAGGCCTTATCTTGTGAGAAGATGGAACTTCAACAGAATACGATGCTACAGTAGGGAGCGGTCTCACGCCGATTCAGACGAGGAAGAGACGAGTGCCAAAGTACATCCAGCCGAGGTAGCCCTCTCAAGTACCTAGCCTCTCGAAACTTCCCAAGGAGGCGACAACAGGTATCCGGACATCGGACACTCCATCCAAATCCTTACTATTACTACGCCCCTTTCCTTTCGACAAGGAGATGGGAAAAGAACCCCAACCTACCAATCACTTTTCAGACAGGAGCTGCAATCGAGACGGGCGAGGGCCATTCAATTCCTCCCCTTCCTCGGTCCACATCCTAACATTCTGCCTGGACCAGTTTTTGGGGGGCAGGTCAACCTCATTTGCGCTCGGGCAGTGCTTTTTCATGCGCATAAGGATTCTCCGGATTCGTCCTTCTCAGGAGAGCTGGAATTTGGGTCGGGATATCTTGGCGCGACAATAAGAAATGCGATTATGCCTGTGGGGTTTTTTCCTGCTATTCTAGTCGGGTGTAAAGGCGGCACAGTTCTGCACTACAGCCTCTGCCTCATTGCCCAGCAAAAAGTTGCGAAAATCGTCTAAGGAGGGGAGCCAACGTCTGAAACTTGCTTCTGGAGAGGATTGCCATCCTGTTCTGGATTGCTTCCTCACCCAGCCCGACCGTTCCTTCGCAATCGATTTGCCTGCAAACCGCCAAGAGACTATATGAGAGGATCTCTGGCGTCACCTAGCTCCTGTCAACCAAATTGACAAGTGCTGAGATTTGGCTTGCGTCTGGAAAATACTAATCAGGACTCTAAATCTTCTGCTCTCAAATGGATTGGTAGATCATAGATTGGTATCTCTATCTCATCCTCGAGGATTTCAAAAACGGTTCTAGCTTCATTGTACCCTCGCGGCGGAGACCGGTCTACCCATAACCTGGGTTTGACAGGAACCCCTGGGTAATATAGAATACCTAATGGCATGATCAGTCCAGAAAGGGAGGAGACCTTATGAAACTCAAGACAAGGTGGGTATGGTTATTAGTGGTAGCGCTAGTTACCCTTGGAGTTGCAGGTCTCACGGCAACCAGTGTAGCAGGGGAGAATGGTCCGCTTGGCACTGAGTTACAGACAGTGCTCGAAGCTGCGCTCGAGAGCGCAGAGACCGAGTTCCCGGGGGTGCTGATGTATGTTAGTGGTCCTGAACTTGGCACATGGGCTGGGGCAGCAGGTCTCGGCGACATCGAGACGGACATCCCCATAAGACCCGGCGACAAGTTCCGTGCCGGCAGCATCATGAAGACCTTTGTCTCGGTGGTGGCTCTCCAGTTGGTCGAAGAAGGACTGTTTTCGCTGGATGATACTCTGACAACGGTACTACCCGAGAGCGTCACGGCCAGATTTCCTAACAGCGGTCAGATTACGGTGCGCATGTTACTGAACCATACCGGTGGGGTTCCAGATTTCCTTACTGAGGCTGTGTATGGTGAAATCGGAGCGAACCCAACAAAGATCTGGACGGAGGATGACTGGCTCGATCTTGCGGCGGAACAAGAACCCTACTTCTCACCAGGGGAGGGATGGCACTACTCCAACACGGATTACATACTGATTGGTCTTCTCATCGAGGAGGCCACCAGCCGCTCCTGGCGCGAAGAAGTACGCCAACGAGTCATTGAGCCACTCAAATTGGATCACACACTGCTGCCCGAGCCTGGTGACCTCTCCATTCCAGGGAATCACTCCCGTGGCTACCATCCCATGAATGATGCATTGCTTGACTTAACAGCCGTTGATCCTTCAATGGCAGGAGCTGCTGGAGGAAGTGCGCTGGTAACGACTGCCGGAGATTTGGTCCGATTCTTGGATGCTCTGCTTGCCGGTGAGTTTTTCGAGACTCCTGAGACCCTGGATGAGATGCTCACATTCGTGGAGGCACAGCACCCATCAGGGCTACCGTACGCCTATGGTCTAGGAGTAGCGAAACTCACACTCCCGAGTGGAGTTGAGATGATAGGACATGCCGGTGGGACAGCTGGATTTGCCTCTGTCGTGTACTACCTCCCCGCTCTAGAGACTACCGTTGCAGCGATGGTCAATATCCAGGACCCGTGGGGTCTTTACCTCCAAGCTCTCTTGCCTGTGCTTGAGGTACTTGCAGATACATCTTCGGGAGCAGCCAAGGAGATAGTCTCTTCTACGGTCAGTGAGCAAAACGTCCAGTTTGAAAATGGCGAGATACGGCTTGCGGGCACACTTGTTCTGCCAGATGGTCCAGGTCCTCACCCGGCCATGGTAATTGTTCATGGTTCCGGAGCTGCCGACCGCCACAATTGGGAAGAGCACACGAAACATTTCCCGTCACTTGGGGTCGCACTACTCAGGTTTGACAAGCGAGGTGTCGGTGAATCGGCTGGGAATTGGCTCACTGCAAGCATGCAGACATTGGCCGATGACGTTCTTGCCGGGGTCAAGTACCTTCAACAGCGTTCGGATATCAATCCCAAGCAGGTTGGAGTATGGGGAGGCAGCCAGGGGTGGACAGTTGGCTCTTTAGCTGCAGCCCCGTAGTCAGGGAACTGTGGCGTTTGCTATCATCATTTCAGGAGCTCCTGAGGGACAGTGGGAGCAAGAGAAACACCGAGTCCAGATGACGCTGCGCCAAGACAAGGCGACGAAGGACACATATGATCGGGTAGAGACACTTCAGACCGTCATGGAGAAGTATCTACGAGCAGGCGAGGGAGAAACTGAACTCCGACAACTTGCCGAAACCCCTGACTATAAAGAATTGCTCCATTACGTCATCAGAGGAGGCGTTTTGCCGCCTGACGATCATCCTATCATAACATGGTGGCGGCTCAATATGGATTACCAACCGCTCACTATCGTTCCGGACATACGCTGTCCCGTCCTCTCAATATGGGGAGAAAAGGACTTCTTGGTTGATAGCCATCAGGCCGCAACAATGGCTGCGAGTGCCTTCAAGAAGAGTGAACATCCTGACTATACATGGAAGATCTTCCCGGATGCCGATCATGGATTGTATCTCAGAAAAGAACCCGGCCCGGGTTGGGCAAAAGACGGGAGCCAGTTTGCCCCGGGATTCATCGAGCTTATGACGGAATGGCTGTTGGATCGAGTAACCGTTCAACAAGAAGGATAAGACGCAGTTCACCACCACTCTTCCATAAACTTGTTCCATACGGCTCAAGGAGCACGCGGAAAACATCATTCACACTCAACTGATGCTTGCTATTGATAGAAAGCTGAAGAGAACCGAAGTCTTCCTCAGCCCTCGAATCTCCTAGACCCCTTGAGACTGATACAGTTTTACGAGATGTCAAACATACATAACGTGTGACGCTTCGCACCAAGAAACGGTTGTCTCATTCTTGGATTAGGCTGGCACAGCGTAGGTTGGAATCTGAATCTCACCCGTCAAATTCTCAAGAAAGGTTCGAACGTCGTCCTGCCACGGAAGAGTCAAGGAGAGGACTCCGGGTTCTCACCGAGATTGACGGCTACCCACGTTTGAACTAGTATGGTCATGCGTAAGCTGGTTAAGGAAACACCAGGATCAATTACAATCTTCATGAGGAGGTGATAAACATGGCAATGACTCTAGCGTGTCGAGATATGGGGGTTGACTGTCCCTACGTTTCCCGTGGAGAGACTGAAGAGGAGCTCATGGCAGACGCTACAAAACACGTGAAAGAAGCCCACGGCTACACTGATGAGCAACTGAAAGATCCGGAACTGATGAAGAAGGTCAAAGCAGCAACCAAGACAGAGTAGAGACATCTGGAGTGAGCCCCTGGCCTCTTTTGTTCAGTCCTCGGGGTTCACTCCATCTAACTACAAGACGCTCCTAGTACCAAAGTAGGGTGACTGTTGTGTGTCCTCTTCTTGTGGCAGTGTCGAATGCCCACAAAGTACGAAGACGACCAACGGGCGTCACATGCGTCACGTCCCGAAAACGCTTCCCATTGGGCGTGTTCCTGATATTGAGGTCTGGGCAATACTCACGGCATGTCTCCCGGAAGAAAGCCTGATCCCTGGGCTTCGGTCTTCTATGTAGGACTAAGACATTAACCGCTTCCTCATAGGCCACCGTACCCATTTCTTGCATTCCGCTTCACAAATTCAGGGCATTCTGTGCTCTCTATTATTGTATTGTCAAGTTCCCGAAAGTCGGCGATGCCGAAGTGCAGGAAACCCACACGCCCAACCAATACGAGGAAGAAGCAGGTCGTTCCAGTGCAATTGGGGAAAAACAGGTCAAACGCACCTCAGTATTGACATTAATCCACTTCTCCAGCCCACAGAATCTCGCCCTAGGACTTGGCAAAATCACAAAAGGAAAGATGGTCCGTCCTTGGGTTGAGCTTGCAGACTACCAGTATAAAGAGCTGAAGAGGCTAAGGGAATAGACAGGTAGGCCAGTATCTGGGATGACACAAGAGGCAGTAGCCCGATTTGTTAGAAGGAGGGATTGCCCCGTGGGCATGTTCTCTTCTTGTCTGCCGAAGTCATCAAGAAATGACTACAGGACGGTTGCTGGCTATTTGCCCGGATCCGACGTGAGTCCTTTGGAGAGGATCTCTGAGAAAACGGGAAGATGTAAGACTCACTTGATTAGAGACGCTGTAGACAGCTATCTTGGGAGCATCGCAGTTCAAGCAAAAAGAGGAAGGCAACCAAGAAACAATGATGGCTGATTCAAGAATGTACCCGCGACCTAAGATCCAAAAAACAGCGAATCTTTGACACGAGCCCGCACTTTACTGGCCGGTTACCTTGAATGAGACTATAGAATCTGCCTGGGGGGACTTGCCAGATCTCTCCAGAGTCCGCTCGCTCACAGGACATTGACAAGCCCTGGATTTGGAGTTAGATTGTTCCTGCCTGAAGAGGAACAGGAAAGTAGATGGAGGTGCCACTATGGCCAAAGTAACACGAGAAATGGTAGAAAGAGCAGGAGTTAACCTCGACCAGCTGGTGGAGCTCCTGGTGAAGAACGCTGCAGCTGAGATCACTACCTACTATTACTACACGATTCTGAGGGTGAACCTCATTGGACTGGAGGGGGAGACGATCAAAGAGATTGCTGAGACCGCTCGCATTGAAGATCGGAATCACTTCGAGGCTATCGTTCCGCGAATCTATGAGCTCGATGGCAAACTGCCTGAGAGCATGAAGGATTTTCATGACATCTCAGCTTGTCCTCCTGCGAGTCTCCCAAAGGACCCGAGGGACATTCAGGGAATGCTCAAGGTGCTGGTGGAGGCGGAAAGATGCGCAGTGCGTGGATATACCCACATTTGCAACCTGACAGCGGGTAAGGACCATAGAACTTATGATCTTTCCCAATCCATCCTCAACGAAGAGATTGAGCACGAGTCCTGGTTCTCTGAGTTCTTGGGCGAGGGACCCTCAGGACACTTCCTGAGACGAGGCGAAACCTCACCCTTCGTATCCAAGTTCCTGAGGTAGATTTCGCATCGGCAAAGGAAGACCCTCTTGATTGAGAGGGCCTTCCTCGCCATGTAGAAAACAGATAAGCTCCCAAAAATGAGGAAATTCACGAAGGCAGAACTTCTTAACCATAACGGAAGGAACAGAGCTCCCACCTACGTAGCCTACAAGGGAAAGGTATACGACGTCTCGAATAGTTTCCTCTGGAAAGGTGGGAATCACCAGGTGCTTCACCAGGGGGGTCAAGATCTCACCGAGGCTCTCAAGGATGCGCCACACGGCCCTGAGCTCCTCGAGCGCTTTGGGGTTGTTGCAGTGTTCGATGAGGAATGAACGAGTATCTTTTTCCTCTGGTAGTGACCTCCAATGGCCGACTACAGAACGCTCCGAAACTGAGCTTACAGAGGACTAGTTGCAAGAGCCTGTCCTCATAGCTTTTCTTCTGACCCTCTTGGCTGGTCTATCAACAGGTTTCGGGAGTGCGATCGCCTTCTATGCGGGAAGATCAAAGGTGGGGTTCCTCTTTTTTTTGGTCTCGGGTTGTCTGCCGGAGTCACGGTCTACATCTCTTTGGTGGAAATCCTCCCCAAATCAGTAGATTCCATCGCAGGAGGATGCAGCCCAAGACTGGCGGCTTGGATTGGGGTTGGCAGCTTCTTTCTCGGAATCCTCATCATTGCCCTCATAGACAAGCTCGTTACTGAGTATGAGAATCCTCGTGAGGTACGCTCTGATGGGGATTTGGATCGACTAAAAGGAGACAGCGCGCCCCAGGGAAGGAGTCCTCCTCTTCCCTCATGAGAACGGGAGTGCTCACTGCCATCGCCATTGGCATTCACAATTTCCCTGAGGGACTGGTAACCTTCCTGGGAGCGCTGGTTGGATACCTTATCTTAAGGCCTTTCATCAACGACATTGTCATTGAGGTTCTCTTTGCTGTGGTGGCAGAAATCATGATGTTCATATCCCTCGATCAGCTCCTTCCAACTGCAAGAGCGTATGGAAAAGGCCACACTGCAATCACAGGCCTCGTCCTGGGGATGGCGGTTATGGCATTGAGCCTCTTGCTCTTGCAATAGGATCGATGCCTACGTTCGTCTTTAAGGAAGTGCGAAGATACCGTAAACCACACAGGTACCAGCCAGGAAGGTTCCTAAGTTTGGACCGGGGGACAGTTCGAGGGAGGAAGTCGGGTAGGGAGAAATAATGGAGAATTTCTCCGAGGGCCTTGAGGTTGAAAGAATGAAGGATCTTGCAGTGATTGAAAAAGGGGGAGAAAGTTGCACTCCTATTATGTTCTAATGACAAAGAAATAGACCAAAGGGAGGCCAAAAGTAGGAAATCGGAGAAAAAGCGTAACTGCTCTTTGTGAAGATTAGTGCACAGCAACACAATTGGAGTTTACCACGTGTCCCGGAGTGCTCTCTGGCAAGAGGATGGGCACCAGGGACTTCACACCGAATGAAGAGACCTTACTGCGTCTCTGGCGGAGGCACCCCATGGGTCTGAGCTTCTCGAGAGATTCACGGCGGTGGGGATATTGGAAGACTTTAAGATAAGATGATAACGCGGTTTCCTATAATCAAATCAGACGGTATTCACCAGGGTAGATGCTAGGTATGGGTGGTATCTTATGGTCAGGTCTGGGGTACGGGATTGTGTGTATTGTTT
>Ga0209978_10000730_pt1 | contig 12985 bp, 12 predicted proteins | sample BentaG_FD_182805 | JGI IMG/M metagenome (GOLD analysis project Ga0209978, IMG submission 182805) | Deep subsurface microbial communities from South Atlantic Ocean to uncover new lineages of life (NeLLi) - Benguela_00093 metaG (SPAdes)... | ecosystem: Environmental > Aquatic > Marine > Oceanic >...
GAGGTCTTGATAGATTGGGGTGGCGAGCACCGCATGTTCCCAGCCCTTGGGGATGGCTTAATAGCTTGGCAGGAGTACGACGGCGATAGCTATCAGATCATGATTTATAACATCTCAAGGGGTGTCAAGTCTCAAGTTACGCGAGGAAAGTATAACAATAGGTATCCCAAGGTGTCGGGAGGATGGGTCGTCTGGCAGTCTGATTGGGAAGAGGGATCCACGGTCTTTCTCCATGACATTAGGGAAAATTCTACTTTTCAGCTCGGTGGTCCCGGCGAAATCCAGTTCTCACCAAGTGTCCATCAGGGCCGGGTGGTCTTCCTTCAGTTGGCCAACAATGAATGTCACCTATTCCTTTATGACATAGCAGATGGGAGCACAACTAGGATTACGGAGGATGGAGCTGATAAACGGAATCCGAGCATTCATAGGGACCTCATCACCTGGGAGGACACAAGGAACGGGAACTTGGACGTCTACCTCTACGACCTCGAAACAGGTCTGGAGATACAGATCACAGATCATCCCGCGGATCAATACCTCAGCGATGTCTATGGCAGATGGGTCGTCTACACAGACGAGAGAAGCGGTGATATGGACATCTATCTCTTCGAGTACAATGAAGGTTCTTGATGGAAAGAGTCACAGGGTTGTCTCCTATCGGGTCTCCTAAATATATTCAAGAATTATTTAATCAGCTTGCGCGATACAAGTGTGACTTGTTCTGATTCTCGCTCATGTCTGCGTACGTTGAATTATAATGAACTCAGATCAATAAGTTTGCGTGCATGCAGTTATCTCATTCTTTGACCCTGTGTATGATTCCGAGACCACAGAAGAATAATTTATCTTGAGGAAATCTGTTTCCCTAATATAAATTCCACACCCAGGATAGGTCCAAGGCTCATCTGATAATATGACATTATGATGATCGTAGGTTTTATTGTAGTTCACACATAACTTTCGGATCCAGATCATAATTTTTTGTGCCGGATACATCATTCGTGCTTCATCGTCTCCATCGCAGAATATGAACCCTTGTGTTGCACGGCCTTCATCGAACTTTTTCACTGAATTGCATGTTTTTTCAACTTTGTTGCAGTGCGGAGGCTTCTTTTTGCGCGCGCGCAATCTGTATACAGGCTATGGAGAGCAGCAAAATACCTTCCTCGCACGCAGATTTATCGCGCGCTGGTATGTCACTCCAAAACTCCCTGCGTTTTCTCAACTACCTTGAAATCGGGTTCGGTGTTAACATTAAAAGGGAGGGGCGTTGGCCGCGAGCGGGGATAGAGTTTAAATACTCTCCTCCTCAGCTCCATGTCTCTCCCGGTGAAAGGAGTCCTCATTCTTTGGGACAAGACCGCCCTGTGAGGTGAGAGGAAGGCCGTCAAGGTATCGGACTTTACCCATAGTTCCTTTAGGTTGTATCCCTGGATAGATAGCTTGTTTAGATCTTCAGGTGGTTTCTTCAGTTCCAATTCATAGTCTCCGAACTCTTCCACAAGCCCATCGACATCAGCCTGTCCCCACCAGCGGTGACGTACATAATGATATTTTTCTCCCATATCCGGTGTGTCCTCCTTTCAGCCATCATTTGGGGTGGTTAAAGAACCCCTGTAAACTCTTACCTTCGGAGAAATATTAAGTACCCTATATCTACCAAGGAAACTCTCTGATACTCCAACTTCATTCGGTCTAAAAATAAAAAAAAGTAGTTAGAGCTAGTCCATAGCCAACTTGTGCTTCAGGGGCTTCCCTGCGAGAGCGCCAGTATGCTTGTCGTGCTCTATGGTAAGGACGCCGTTGACGAAGACATACTCGAACCCCTCAGCCAGCTGGATGGGATCCTCGTAGGTGGCGTTCTCCCGTACGTTCAGAGGGTCGAAGACGGTTACGTCCGCCCAGAAACCAGGCCTCAGGATGCCCCGGTCCATCAGCCCGAGCTTCGTCGCCCCGGCCGACGTCATCTTCCGTACAGCCTCCTCCAGGGTCAGCACCCGCTCCAGCCTGACGTACTTCCTCAGAATCCTCGGGAAGGTCCCATAGCTCCTCGGGTGGGTCTTCCTCGGGTAGTCGGCTGGCAGGGTCATCCCGTCGGTGCCGATCATCGTCAGGGGGTGCTTGAGCAGGGCCTTCACGTCCTCCTCGTGCATTGCCTGGCCGATGCCTCCGAGGGCCTTGTCCTCCCGCATCCTGTCTAGGAAGAGGTCCACCGGCTCCATGCCCCGCATCTCGGCCGCCTCGATCATGAACTTACCAACAAGGTCCTGGTCCTCATCGCTCGCCGTGAGGATCAGCGCCCGGTCCCAGGTGTGCTCGGCGAGGGGAGTTTCCATCTGCTCCTTGACGTAGGCCCTGATCTTCATGTACATCTCTGGGTCCTTGAGGCGCTCCCGCATCTTCTCGGGGCCCCCTTCCTCGGCCCAAGTGGGGAAGCCGCGCACGATTCCCCCTCTGAAGGTCCAGGGGTATACGTCGATGCCTACGTCGACGCCCCGATGACGGGCGATGTCAATTATCTTGAACCAGTCGTCCAGCGACTTGCACCAGTTGACCTCACCGCAGGCCTTTGCGTGGGTCCAGGTGGTGGGGAGCCCTCCCTCCTCGCCTACTCTGATGACCTCCATGATGGACCAGATCTCGCTGTCGATGGTGGTGGTGACGAAGTCTCTGCCGCCCCGGGGGGTGCTCTCCCAGCCCCGGCGCCGGTCGTGGCTGGTGTGGACGCCCCCGTACTTGGCGGCGACCTTCGCGAGCTCGATGACCTCCTCCGTCTCTGCGTAGTTCCCAGGTGTGTACATCAGCCCCGTGGAGAGGCCGAACGCCCCCTCTTCCATGGTCTGGGCCACCAAGGCCTTCATCTCGTCCAGCTCGTCCAACGTCGGAGCCCGGTTCTCCCAACCCATGACGCAGAGGCGGACGGTTCCGTGTCCCACTTGGAAGGCGCCGTTGACGCTGCACCCCTGACGCTCGAACCTTGCCATGTACTCGGCGAGGGTTGTCCAGTCAACGTCCAGATCGTAGGCGTCCCTGATCCTCCTCCTGACGGCCTCGAGGGCCGCCCCCTTCAGGGGGCCGCTCCCGCTGGATCCGCACTGGCAGGCGAACTCCGTCGTCACCCCTTGGTGTATCATGGAGTCCGCTGTGGGGAAGGCGATCATCGGTATCTCGGAGTGGTTGTGCATGTCGATGAACCCGGGGGAGACCACGAGCCCCCTCGCGTCCAGAACCGTGTCCGCCTTCGAGGCGGGGAGTCGCCTGTTGATATCGGCGATCTTCCCCTCGGCAAGGGCGACGTCCGCGTTGAACCAGGGTGCTCCCGTCCCGTCGACCACGTATCCATTCTTGATTAGGTAATCCCACATAATCGCTCAACCAAGTAGTGTCGTTCGACGATAATTAATCTTCTTCAAACGGTGATTCATAGCGATTCGAATTGTAAAAGACTAGAAAAACGGGGGTTTTGTCCTATAATACTTATTTATTCAACTAACACAAATGCGAGGGGCGTATGGGCTATCCTGATTGTATCGAAGAGGGAAAAGATAAATTCAGCAATTAGTTAGATAATGGGAAACCAAGGGCATCAAAGTGAGTAAAATTATGGCAACCCTCAAGAGAACCCCCGAGGAGATGAGGTTTATCCTCGTCACGGACGTCGGCAGCACGACGACCAAGGCCCGATTCTTCTCCAATGAATCCGGAGAGTGGCGGTTCGTCGTTGCAGGAGAGGCGCCCACAACGGTGGAGGCCCCCTACGAGGACGTGACCATGGGAGTCCAGAACGCCGTCAGAGAAGTGGAGGAGCTCACGGGCCACAAGATCCTGATGCCGGACGGCAGCGGCATTATCGTGCCCCACGAAGGCGACTCTGGCGTCGACCTCTACTGCACCACCAGCAGCGCGGGCGGTGGCCTCCAGATGATGGTGGGGGGCTTCATCAAGAGGATCACAGCGGAGAGCGCCAACAGGGCCGCTCTCGGCGCAGGGGCCATCGTCATGGACGTTTTCGCCGAGGACGACGGTAGGCCTCCATACCGGAAGATCAGGAGGATCAGGAGCCTCAGACCGGACATGATCCTGGTGGCGGGGGGTACCGACGGGGGGGACAGGACCCACGTTATACAGCTGATAGAGCTGATCAAGGCCTCCGACCCGAAGCCAAGGCTCGGGGTATCTTATCACCTCCCCCTAGTATACGCTGGGAACAAGGACGTTCGCTCAAACGTCAAGGATCTGCTGAGCGAGAACTTCGCCCTAGAGATAGTCGACAACCTCCGGCCGGTGCTGGAGGTGGAGAACACCGAGCCGGCTAGGCGGGCGGTCCACGAACTCTTCATGGAGCACGTCATGAGCCACGCACCTGGATATCCGAGGCTCATGAAGTGGACGGCTGTCGACATCATGCCCACCCCTGCCGGGGAGGGGATGGCTATCCAGCTCATCGCCGACACTTTCAAGAAGAACACCATCGGCGTCGGCTTGGGAGGAGCCACTACAAACGTCTACTCCGTCGTGGATGGGCGCTTTGTTAGGAGCGTCAGCGCCAACCTCGGTATGAGCTATAGCGTCTGCAACGTCATGAAGGAAGCCGGCATCCATAATATAATTCGGTGGCTTCCATTCGACAGGGACGAGGAGGACATCGGTAAGCGCCTCTCCAACAAGATGATTCGTCCCACCACGATCCCTCAGACTCTCGAAGAGCTCATCATCGAGCACTCAGTTGCTAGGGAGGCACTCAGGCTCGGCCTCGTGCACCACAAGAGCATCGCCACAAGGCTCAAAGGCGCGAAGTTGGGAGAGGCATTTCTTAGAGACAGCATCTTCGATCAAGAACTTGAGGAGACCTACATCGACATGCTCCGCCTCGAGGTCATCGCTGGCACCGGGGGCCTACTTAGCCACGCCCCTGATAGGATTCAGAGCATGATGATCATTACAGATGCATGGCAGCCCGAAGGCGTGACTTGGATGTTCCAGGACAGCGTCTTTATGATGCCTCACCTTGGGGTCTTGTCAACAGTATACCGAGATGCGGCATGGAACATATTCGATAAGGACTGCCTCGTCAGACTCGGGACCTGCATCGCCCCCAGAGGGACGGCGTCTATAGGCAGTAATATCATGAAGATTAGTTGGCAGACGCCTGATGGCATCGACTATGAGGAGACGGTTAAGGCAGGTGAAATTAAACGGATAAAACTCTCCGAGGGAGTCGAGGTGGATGCGACCATCGAGCCCGCTCGAGGCATGGACATTGGCGCCGAACCGGGACAGACCCTTGAGACAAAGGTCATGGGTGGCATCGGTGGTATAATCCTCGATGGTAGAGGTAGGCCCCTGCAGCTACCTGATGAAGCAGAGAAGCGGATGAGTCTCCTGAGAGAATGGCTCTCGGCTGTGGAGATGTATCCAGAGGAGCTGATCAGCAGGATCTACTGATGGAGGTAGAACGATGGTGGATGTTATGGAATCGGATAAAAGCTCAGAAGAGGCATTCGCATATACCCCAGGTCTTAAGGTAAAGAGATCAATGACCGTCACCAAGGAGAGGAGGCTCCCCCTCCTTGGTAATATCCTCGTTAAGGAAGGTGACACCGTCTCATATGATGACATCGTCGCAGAGACCGAGGTCCCCGGGGATCCAGAGCTGGTCAAGGTCACGTCGATTCTAGGCGTCGACGTGGATGAGGTCTATGACTTCCTCTTTAAGAGAGAGGGAGACAAAGTCCAGGCCGGGGAGGTTCTAGGCCAATACAAGATGTTCTTCGGCCTCATCAACAGGGAGGTCACTTCCCCCATTGACGGAGAGATCGAGTCTATCTCCAAGCTCACCGGCCAGGTCATCTTAAGGCCCGATCCCATCCCGGTGGATGTTAACGCTTACATCCCGGGCAAGATCGTGGGGATAATGCCGAGGGAGGGTGTTACAATCGAGACCCAGGCAGCCTTCATCCAGGGGATTCTCGGCCTCGGAGGGGAGGCCCATGGCGAGCTGAGGATAGTTGTAGACACCCCTGACGAGGAACTGACGGCTGATAGAATCTCCGAGGAGGACAAAGGCTACATTCTGATCGGTGGCAGCCTCATCACTCTCGAGGCCTTCAAAAGGGCCGTGGAGATTGGGGCTGCAGGTTTGGTGGCGGGTGGCATGAACTACACTGACGTTACCTCAATCATGGGAGAGGCAATCGGCGTCGCCATCACCGGCCACGAAGAGCTGGGGACGACCCTCATCATCACCGAGGGCTTTGGCAAGATGAACATGTCAAACAGGACCTTCAGCCTCCTGAAAAGCTTCGAGGGCAGGGTTGCCGCAATCAACGGAGCTACCCAGATCAGGGCTGGTGTCCTCCGTCCAGAGATTATTATACCCCATAAGGAGGAGCAGGGGGCGGAGGAGGAGCTCACGGCGGGAATGACATCAGGCACCCCCGTGAGGATAATCCGGGAGCCAAATTTCGGGGTCATAGGGGCCGTGGTTAGGCTTCCCGTGGAGCTCCAGAGGGTAGAGTCTGGCTCGAAGGTCCGGGTTCTGGTTGTGAGACTTGACGACGGGACGGAAGTCACCGTCCCCAGGGCTAACGTGGAAATAATCGAAGAGTAATATTACTCTTTATTTTACATTATTTTAATCGATAATCCTCGTGGATAGCGAGGAGTTTGACCTGATTATTTAAAATAAAAAAGGGGGGGATATTCGCTAGATCTATCCTAGCTGGAGCCATTCCAGAACTAGGAAAGATATTCTGCCTGCGTACTGGTTGATCCTGGTTGCGATGGTGTTTGCGAAGGAGTAGCCGAATGAGGCCATCATAGCATAGCGACCAAAGGTGCTTAGCCGCGTGGCTATTGGTCCTCTGGCTACTTTTATGGTGAAGAGGAAGTATATTAGCGCGCTCACCAGGGTCACGAGCATGATTAGGTTGTTCACGCTGGCGCCGATGTCTCCGGGCACGTTGAGACTCCAGAAGGAGTCCTTGACCTGATCGATGACGCTGCTTCCGACGAGACCCCTCATGGCGGTCCCGACGCCGATTCCGACGACGAGCGCGATGGGGTACCTGTAGATCCAGAAGTTCTCCTTGGAGTAGCGGAAGTAGGCCATGAGGCCTAGTATTACAGGTAGTATGTAGATGATATCGCCTGCAAAGATTTTAGACAAGCCTATGCTATCGATGTTGCCCCACGCCATGACAATCGAGTTAGCTGTTACCACGCCGACGTAGATGTGCTCCGCAGTCTTGGAGACTGGGGTGTCCTTCCAAGCCAGAGTGGTGATCATTATGGTCAGGATGGCCTGTATCCATAAACCGATTACGTCCGCCATTCTAACTGCTCCCTCCCTTTGTCATGAAGTAGCCGATGTTACCCAGGATCAGGAACACGAGCACTACGAGCCCTCCCATGGTCATCATGTCCGAGAGCTTGACCGCCTCTCCCGAGTAGCCGGAGTAAACCTCGTACTCGGCGGCTCCCACTCCACCGTTCAATATACCGTCACAGTTTATCGGGTAGTAGGGCAGTATCGTAGGTACCATCATCTCGTTCACCTGAGTGATGAACTTGAGATCGTACCTCAGTGCGGACTGGCGGATCCAGCCCTCCACGACGTCTCCCCCTGCGGTCATGATATAAACCAGGGCGATCTTTTCGTGGGTGGGCACTCCCAGTTCCTGCATCAACGGCAAGGCGCTCGTCGGTGTCTGCTCCCAGTCTTCGGTGAATAAGTTGTTTATGTCCTCGACGATACTCGCGTAGGCGGGCTCGCCTCCTGCGACGTATCCTAGGTGGACCCAGTCCACGCCATATTCGTATCCCTTAGCTGCCGGTTTAATCTTATCTATGGCTCTTTGAAGCAGCATCGGACTTTCGACGCTGGTGCTTACAATGACTACTTTGGCTCCCTTGTCTATAGCGTGTCTGAAGACGACGATGAAGCCGGGCTCGTGGAATGCCATGGTCCCTGCGCCGTAGCCCTGATCCATCAGGATGATGTCCCCGGGTTGTAGGGCGTCGATTGCGTCGTAGCAGTCTATGGTCAGCGAAGTGACAGGTATTGGGAAGCCGAGGGGGTTCAAGGTGATGTATGCCATCAAGATGATGATCAGGCTGAAGTACAGCCAGGTGGGCAGGTTGGCAAGAGTGTTGCCAATTCCGCTTTGTTCACCCATTTACATCACTCCTCCACGGCTCCGAGGAAGCCCGTCTCCATGGCCAGCAGCGTCCTGACGCCCATCAAGATACCTCCGAGGCCGACTCCGATGGTGATGGCCCTGTAAGAGGCCTTTACCAAGACGTTGGCGATCCAGGTCTTGAAGATCAGCAAAGCCGGTATGTAGGTTACGAACATCGGCATGTTAGACATGATGGTGATGATGCTGACGACCACCAGTATGATGGTCTCCGTCGACCTCGCCCTGATCACCCTGTAGGTGGCTGAGGCCAGGTAGAACAGTGTGGCGGCGTAGGCCGTAGAGCTCAGGGGCAGGTTGAAGTTACTGTACAGCCACTGATAGGTGTCACTACTTCTGCCCATGAAGATACCCACGGCGGACCAGCCAATCAGGCAAGCTAGCAGCATGACGCTGATAGCCACGTCTAACATCTTGTTCTGGCTCATGTTCCGCTTGATCCTTCTGGTGTGCAGCATGATCAGGTTGACTCCTGCGAAGCCCATCATGAACGCGACCATCACGACGTTGAAGTTCAATATGGTCTTCGTCACACTTTGGAGCGGTTCCCACTTGATGAACCAGTCGAAGGTGATGATCATGCCGGTTATAAAGGTCAAAGCCAACGGGATCTGACGTCTAATAGTTCTTTGTGACATTCTCTTTCACCTCACCAACTGAACAGGCTCACCAATGGGTCTACCATGCCCAAGGTGGCCATAATCACCCCTAGCAGTATGAAGACGATGAAAGCCAGTTTGAAGTAGTCAGCAGTCGCTATGCTCGAGAGCATTTGAGGCGTCTGGTTGATGTATGCGCCTACGGCGTAGATCTCCTCACCGATGAGATTCATATCACACACGGCGGCGAAGAACGGGATCTGGTAGAGCCTCCCGGTGCCTCCGATCTGGACTGCCCCGAGAGCCCCATAAGTCTCGGCGATCTGGACCGACTCGTGCCAGAACGCCCCGATTATTATGTGGGCGGCTGGCCTGATCCTGTGAGCCAAGGCCACCATGGCGGCCTGAGTCGGCAGCCAAGGGAGCATCTCCTCTCTGTTAGCTAAGTACTCATCGAGCTTTCCCTCCAGCCTAAACGCGGTCCTCAGGACCTCGTCGGCCACAGGGACTACGCTCTCGGAACGCATAGTCGCGACGATCTGTGTGCCATGCCTGGCGCAGATCCGGGCCGCGTGACCCAGGACGGCGAGGCCAGCCATGATCATCGGCGCTATTGAGCTCTGCATGCCCGAAGAGCCTGAGCCGAAGCCCTGGCAAACGACGGGTCGACCCATCTCGGCAGCCCTGCCCACAGCCTCCTCGATGAAGTCGAGGGCGGGGAGCCTCCGGATCCAGATCTCTCTCTTGCTGTAGATTAGGAACAACGTGACAGCCCAAATTCCTGCAAGTACCACTAGATCTAGCATCTTTCCTGCAACAAGTTCCATTTATTTTCCCTTCCTTTCCTTTTCAGACCGATCGGAAATTCCAGCCAGTTCCTCGATTCTCTGAATCAGTTTCTCGACGTTACTACGATCTTCGAAGAGCGCCATGTAGGCGTCGGCCTTGTGCATCGCATCCCATCCGAACACCCCGAACCAAGGGGCTATCATGACTCTTCCCATGTGACCCCCGATCCAGCTCAGGGGTTTCGAGGTTTGGAGAGTGATGATGGCCGGCGTTTCCATTCCTGCGTCAACTACTTTTTTGGCGATCTTGTCAAGCATCTCGTCGACATATTCTGCATTAATTTCCTGGGCCAACGTAGAGCTCCATCAAACTTCCTTTCGGTCCACTAGGTGTATCTCTTAGTTTTTATATAACACTTATTATGCGTTCGCTTCGTAGACCCGCTTCGTAATAAGGCCCCCCAAAATTCCCCCCATCTCGAATCCAATTAGAATGTATGCCCCACCAACTCCCTGACCAAGGAGAGATGTGTACAGGAACGTGATTATGAAAGCCCCTAATCCGATTATAATTCCGTCCTTCAGATAGTTAACCCTGCTTTTTCGTGTGAACAAGAATGTTGCTACCCCCGCGCCCATCATCGTGGGTAATATATTGATCGCAAGGATGATAGGAACCGTCATCTCTATGTTGGCACTTTGGAGCAACCAAGCAACAAGAAGCATCATCAATGTCCCAGAGGAGAATCCAATCGCGCTCCCCGCCAGATATTGGTCCGAGTTAAGACCTTGATGCTTTTTCTTTGCCTTCGACTCCTCCTCATCAACCTTCTCTTCATCCTCAACAACTTCTCTCCCGTCTATGTCATTAGTGGTATCTTTTTCTATGGGTTTTTTTAGACCTTCATCCTCTTCATTATACAATATTATCGCCTCTGATGAGATAACGTGAGTGTAAAAATGTATAAACTTTTTTAGTATGGTAGAAGTCTCTGGGGGGCCAGTTGGGAGTGTCGACTCTTTTTCTCATTACAAAGAGCTAAAATCTCTGCCCACATGTATGGTCATTGTAAAATGGACGACAACAATAAACTGGCGACACCTGTAGAGAGAAAACCCACTACCAACGACTACCTCGCTGGAGCGATGCTGGCCAACGGCATAGTGTGGATCTGGAACCAGGCCCTGGGAACCATGCCGAACTTCTTCTCCCAGGTGCCCCCCGTCATCCTAGCCGACATAACCTATGTAATATACCTTATAGCCGCTATAGTGGCCTCCAACCAGGTCTGCACGAGAGCGTCGTCCATGCATCTCATCGTTGGGATAAAATCCGCATTGTTCTCGTGGGTCCTATCCCTCATCACCATGCTCTCGATGGCACCCAATCCCACCATAGGCCTGGCGCTTTCCTTGCTCTTGTGTTTCCTAGCTGGAGGGGTCGTGGGTGCATACTTGATAATCCGATCCAGGCTGAATAAATTAAAAACAAGGGAAAAGACTCCTGACGAAGGGTGAAAAATCCCTATATATTCTAATAGGTATTGAATGAATATTCTAATTGGTATGCGGGTGTTCAGCAATGTACTGGGACATTGAAGTAACCGCCGAAGACGAGGATAAGATGATCAAAAAGATCGCCGCGACGATCCACAAATACGGGTTGGATGTGGCCGCAATACTCATGATCGAGAGCTTCAAACCTCTGTCTTTTATCGGGGCGCAGATGGGGCGTTTCTTCGTTTCCCCCTTCCTTCCTGCCTTAGGCGAGGATGTCGGGATTAGTGGAGAAAAGTTCCTCCAGATCTTCGAGAAACACGAGAACGTGGAGAAACTCATCAAAGCCGTTGAGGAGTTGACGCGAGAAGAGGAAGAGCAAAAGAAGGCCGAAAAAGCCAAGAAACTAGAGGAAAAAAGGGCTAAAATAGAGGCGGGAGAGGCACCTGAGAAGAAGGGATGGCGGCGCTTCCTTCCCTTTTAAAAACAGTGATTCTTGTATCCTTCTTGGTTCGGAGTTAGAAAACCTTAAGACCGTCTTTTGTGTCCCCATTACGGAATCAACATGGCCTCTCTAAAAAAATCCACTGAAGAAATGCAGTACATCCTAGCAACCGACGTCGGGAGCACCACAACGAAGGCCCGGTTCTTCCACAGAAAGAACGGGGAGTGGAGATTCCTCGTCGCAGGCGAAGCACCGACCACCGTCGAGGCCCCCTACGAGGACGTCACCATGGGAGTCCAGAACGCCGTGAGGGAAGTGGAGGAACTCACAGGACACAAGATCCTCTCCCCGGACGGAAGCGGCATAGTCATCCCCTATGATGGAAATATTGGTGTAGACCTCTACTGCACAACCAGCAGCGCGGGCGGCGGCCTCCAGATGATGGTGGCTGGCCTGATCAAATCCATGACCGCCGAGAGCGCCAACAGGGCTGCCCTCGGAGCCGGCGCGATAGTCATGGATGTCATCGCCCGGGACGACGGACGCCAGCCCTACCAGAAGATCCAGAGGATCCGCAGCCTAAGACCTGACATGATCCTCCTAGCCGGAGGGACAGACGGAGGGGCCACCTCCCACGTCATGGAGATCGCCGAGCTGATCAAAGCATCCGAGCCCAAACCCCGCCTCGGAATAGGCTACGAGCTCCCCATCGTGTACGCCGGGAACAAGTCTCTGAGGCCCCAGATCGAGGCCTTGATGAGCGACGGCTTCGCCTTGGACATGGTGGACAACATCAGGCCGGTCCTCGAGGTAGAGAACACCGAGCCGGCTCGCCGGGCAGTCCACGAGCTCTTCATGGAGCACGTCATGAGCCACGCACCCGGATACACGAAGCTCATGAAGTGGACCTACGTTGACATCATGCCGACCCCCGCCGGGGAGGGCATGGCCATACAGCTCATCGCCGACACTTTCAAGGAGAACGTCCTAGGTGTTGGCCTCGGAGGCGCCACGACCAACGTCTACTCAATCGTGGACGGAAGGTTCGTCAGGAGCGTGAGCGCGAACCTGGGGATGAGCTACAGCGTGACGAACGTGATGAAGGAGGCGGGCATCCGAAACATCATGCGTTGGATCCCTTTCAACCTCGAAGAGGAGGAGGTCTCCAGCAGGCTGATGAACAAGATGATCCGGCCCACTACCATCCCCCAGACCCTTGAGGACCTCATCGTCGAGCACTCGGTGGCCCGGGAGGCCCTGCGCCTGGGCTTGGCCCATCACAGGACGATTGCGACCCGGCTCAAGGGTGTCCAGCTTCAGAGGACCATCTCGGACATGTTCGAACAGGCGGTCGAGGAGACATACGTTAACATGATGGTCATCGACATCCTAGCCGGGACCGGGGGGCTCCTCAGCCACGCGCCGAGGCGGATCCAGAGCATGTTCATCCTGACA
>Ga0209978_10000731_pt1 | contig 12972 bp, 8 predicted proteins | sample BentaG_FD_182805 | JGI IMG/M metagenome (GOLD analysis project Ga0209978, IMG submission 182805) | Deep subsurface microbial communities from South Atlantic Ocean to uncover new lineages of life (NeLLi) - Benguela_00093 metaG (SPAdes)... | ecosystem: Environmental > Aquatic > Marine > Oceanic >...
TTCCGCGCTCTGGAGCGAAAAGAGCCGGACATGGTGCCACACTTTGAGAGTTCTGTAGATCCCAAAGTCATGAACAAGATTTTGCCCGGTGCGAGCTACGAGGAATTTATCGAGCACATGGATTGGGATGCGCTGGTACACTATGACCAGAGCTTCCTCAAGGAGGAGGTGCTCAGCGAGAGCCGCCGGATAGTCCGCGATGAGTGGGGTGTGGTCAAGCGTTACACCCGAGAAATAGACCCGATACCCCTAGAGGCGCCGATCAAGTCAGAGAAGGACCTGGAGAGCTATCAGCTACCCGACCCTGATGAGGAGCGCCGTTTTGAGCAAATACAGCGGTGGGTTAAGCGCTATAAGGGGGAGCGAGTTATCATAGCTAAGGTCACCGACCACAACTCTATAACCAGCGACATACTGGGCTTTGAGGAGCGATTGATGGCCTTCTACACCAACCCGGAGCTAGTGCTGCGCGTAGGCCAGATGGTGCTTGACTACTCCCTGCGCTACATCAATAATGCCATCGCGGCTGGTGCAGATATTGTCCGCATCACTGGCGACTGGGCCTATAAGAACGGGCCAATGTTCTCATTGGAGCACTATCATAGATTTGTGTTCCCCCCGTTCAAGGCTATGGTCCAGGAGGCAAAAAAGTGTGGCGTCTATGTGATGAAGCACTCCGACGGCAACTGCTGGTCTTTCCTGGACAGCATCGTTGAGGCAGGAGTTGATGGCTTCCATCCGATAGACCCCACAGCCGACATGGACATCGGTGAGGTAAAGCAGAAGTACGGGGACAGGCTCTGCCTGATAGGTAATGTGGACTGCGCAGCTACGTTGAGCTTTGGCACCGTGGAGGAGGTACGACGAGAGACTAAGGAAGTTATACGCAAGGCCGGCGTTGGCGGGGGGCTCATCGTCGCCTCCAGCAACTCCATACACTCGGCCGTCAGGCCGGAGAACTATGTAGAGATGGTGCGTACCATCAGGGAGTACGGTCGGTATCCCCTAGATATGAAAGCGCTGAGTTGAGCACCGTCTCCAGGATTTTCCTTTTGAATTATATCGTCAGGAAGGCAAGTTTAGCCGCCGACGCACTACCGAGATTGACCCCCGATAGTGGCTTTGGTATACTTTGGGCAACGGGGTGTGGCGCAGATGGCTAGCGCGCAGCGTTTGGGACGCTGAGGTCGGAGGTTCAAGTCCTCTCACCCCGACCAGTTGATATAAAAGAGACGGTTGCAGTTGCTCCAGGAGCTACTGTGTATAGACGATGCCCGGTCACAGTTCAGCTATTCTTGTCCCTCTGACTTTCCTTGAGCTAGCTTTGGCACAAAGATTTATTGAAGAATGGCTAAACAAACTCTTTACAAAGCTGGTTTTCTGGGCTAGAATAGATACGATTTTGGGCGGTTAGCTCAGTGGTTAGAGCGCTTGCTTCACACGCAAGAGGTCACTGGTTCAAGTCCAGTACCGCCCACCACCATAGTGTACAATAGGGGGAACTACGAGAGTCTCCTGGGATGCCGAACCTGCTGAAAGCGGGATGTTGTAGCTAAGTAAGACTTCAGTACCAGTAACTCTTACTTCCCTTATAAAGCTCTTGATAAAGGATTTCCTCTCAACCAACGGGCTATCTTCAAGTAGATTTCGCAGGTCTTCCACATAATTTTCGACTGTTTCTAGGTCGGCAAGCTCTACCTTTCTATCGGAAAGCAGGTTCTCCAGTTCCCATCGTGCCGCATGTAGCTGCTCCTGGCGTTGTCTAAGACGCTGGATTCGAGGCGCCAGATCAGAGAGCTGCAAACTACCTGTTTCCAGAGCATCATACAATCTCTCCAGACGCTGATTAACATTATCTATCTCCACAGAAATGACATTCAGGCGCTCCCGGTACTCACCGGCTGCGGCGTCCATCTCCTCGTTTACCAGATATACCAGTTCTTTAAGATTCTCATAGGTGAGGATGTGTTCCTTTATCTTACGGATTACCACTTGCTCAAGCTTGCTGCTGTTGGTGTATCGAGCCGGGCATGAACCCGTACCCTTTTTCTGTAGAGTACCACACACATAGTAACGGAACCTGCCCTCCTTGGCATCCTGTCCAATGAGAGTTTTACCGCAGTATCCACACTTTGCCAGACCACTCAGCAGATAGTTACTGGAGACTCTCTTCGGGTGTAGTGTGACAAACGCCCTTTCTTTTAACAGCGCTTGAACCCGCTTAAAGGTATCATGATCAACAATAGCTGGCCATGCGTTTTCCAATCGTATGGGGGGTAGATTGCGAATGCTTCTTCGCCCCCACACCAAAGTGCCCGTATACGCCTCGTTTGTCAGTATCTTGTGTATCGTCGTTTTACCCCAACTATTGCCTCTGGGGCTGATGATTCCTTCCCTGTTCAGCTCTTTGGAGATGTCTATCAGACCCTTACCTTCGAGAACGCTTTCAAAGATACGCCGCACCACCTGTGCCTGGTACGGTTCAATCTCAAGTTTAGGACGTTCCCTGCCACCGTCGGTCACCTTTACTTTTCGGTACCCATAAGGTGCATAGCTGGCAACATAGAAGCCACGAGAGGCGCTCTCTCTCATCCCCCTGGTTACCTCCTCACCCAGATTTGCCGAGTAGAATTCATCCAGGCTCTCGATCATAGCTTCAAGTAACCTGCCTGTGGGAGTATCTTCAAACGGTTCAGTGATAGACATCACCTGTACCCCTGCTTTTCGAAGCATAGTCTTAAATATGATTGAGTCCTCTCGATTCCTGGCAAACCGAGAATATTTCCAGACCAGAATAAGTTCGAAGGGCTTTGATGTGCGTCTGGCTTGGGCGATCATATCCCGGAAGGCCGGACGGTCAGTGGTCTTGCCGCTCTCCGCTTCATCCACAAACTCTCTGACCACATGATGGCCATTTTTGTTAGCGTAATCTCGTAGAGCGTGTAGCTGTGCCGAAAAGGCAGGGTTGACAAGTCTTGTTAACCCTGAAACAGGCAGACTCCACAACGTGAGCCCACACAGGTTGAGAGACGCTTTCGCTGTCAATGCCATGAAGCTCGATGACTCGGGAGATGGGCTGCGGCTTCTCCAGGAACACCTGGGTCACGCTAGTTTTAACACAACTGCCAAGTACCGAAAGATATCCGGCATTGAACATCGTGACTGGTACGACAAACTATGGCACGAGGATGGCCAATGATAAGTCGCCACTGTCCGGGAGAGTAATGCAATGGTTGAACTGTTGAGGCCAAAAAGGGGTGGGTTTTTACGCCCCTTTGGCTGCGGCTGCTTCATCAGGGAATTCCTCCTCGGATATGCCCCCGAGGGTTCACCGGTTGTCGATCCTGATATCGGTGCTCCTCAGGCCGATATCTTTTATCATTACAAAATGGCTCTCCGTAAAGCTACTGCACTGGATAGAGCCACCAGAACAGAGGAAAGAAAAGCACGCCATGAGAAGCGTTCTATTAGTCCCGATAATATTGAGGGGCTTACGAAGAAGTATCTGGACCGCATGCCGTATAAAGCCAATGGGTGCCGATATCATTCTTTTATTGTCTATTTTTCAACACTGCGTCGGCTGGGGTGGGTGGAGTTTACCGGCGGAGAAGAGCCATCTGCCTTTCAAAGTAATTACCCACCGGGGCCACCCAGAAAGTATTACCGCTTAACGCAGGCCGGACGAGAGGCCGGCGATGCCGCCTGGTCCAATCCACACTCCACGCTCTATGGTAAGGGATAGTGGGGGTTCACCTGAAAAATAGGGGGTAGACACCCCCTTGGCTTTTTGAGGTAAAAGTTATGAATAAAAAAATCTTGGTCAATTTGGTCAAGAGCGGTGGTCAAATAAGTCAAAAGGTCAGTCAAATGGCAAAATAGTCAAATGTTTTTCCATTTTTGTAACAAATCATACTGTATAGGAGGTATAACAATGAAGGAAATAACTAGAACAAAAAGGCTTGAAGTAGCTCACTACTACTTACTCGGCTCTACCTATAGAGAGATCGAAGAAGAGACTGGCATCTCTCATGGGAGTATTGCCAACATCGTTAGTGAAATTGAGAACGGTGATCTAATTATACCCGGCACCTCATTTGACCAGGTAAATGACCTACGCCAGTTGTCCTTCGACCTTAAAAAGAGTGCCCTCAAACCTTCTCAAGCTTTGCTCGGAATTACATTTCTTAAGAAACTCCATGATTTCCAAATAGTGCCAGAGAATATTGAAGCGTGGTCAGAACTTGTTAATAGACTTCTTCCTCCTGATTTCCCTGCGAAAGAGTTTTTCGAAACAGCAAGAAGACTTCATGACCTTGAAATTAGTCAGGGTAAATCTTTCGAGACCATAACTGAAGAATATAAAAGTTGTTGTCAACGAATAGAGAAACTAAAAGAGGAAGTCGATTCATTAAGCAAAGTTAAGTCACAACTATCCAATGAAATAAAGCCTCTTTCGTCACAACTCGAAGCTCTGAAAAGAGAAAAGGAAAGGCTTGAGAATGGTGTACAGATACAAACAACCAAGATCCAAGAACTTAAATCAAGGTTGAAAGAAGCTGAGGGAGAGAAGTTGACTTTGGACAGGGAAACAAAAGACCTTCACCGAAGGAAGGTTAGGCTTTCCTCTGAAGTCGAAGGCAGAGAAGAATCGCTACGAAAGCTGGGCGAGATGGGCTTCTCAGACGAAGACCTGCTACGACTCAAAGCATTCCTTGAAAGAATAAGTAAGGATGAGGACAACGAGGTAACTAAGGTCAAAGAAAAATTCTTTTCCGCTCTCGGACTATATAAGGATATCGATGGTTTCGAACAGAAAAAGGAGACTGAAGCCAAAGGAATAAGAGAGCTTGTGACAGAGAAATCAATTCTCAGCGGCGAGATAAAGGAACTCGAGAAGAGGAAGGGAACTCTGTTAGGTGAAATGGATAAAACCATTATCTCAATCTCACAGAGGTTAAAAACAATCGGTGAAGAAGCAACTTTACAGGTAGAGCAACAAGTAAGTAGCGTCCGGGAACAGTTTGATAGTTTACTTGCGGACGCTGTGAAAACCGGTCAGGCAATAGGTGAAATGAGGCAAATGGTGAAGAAAGGAGAGGACTCAGAAAAGAGCCTGAGGAATTTCCTTAGAGAAATGAGAGGAAGATCGGAGGCAAATTAATGTCCGGGCATGTATTAAACGAAACACTGGAGCATCTAAGGCATGAACTGGCTTCGCAAGCTCTCCTGCTCTACAGCGCTACTCTCCTCCGCCTTTGGGCTGTCAGCGGCAATTCAACAAAGAAGATGGCTCCTTCGCCCAACTTGCCTTCGACATATATCCTGCTGCCATGCTCGGTTACTATCCCGTGACAGATGCTCAGGCCCAGTCCGAAATAGTACTTTTGTACCCTTTAGGGGTATTGACAAAGGTATTCTCTAGCGCTAAAATGTTGACAATAGTCTTATTGTGTGGTAAAAAGTTGATATTGCCAAGAGTATTCTTCGGAAACCTTTTTGCAAAAATATTAAAATATTAAGCCTAAGGGTATTGACAAAGGTATTCTTTAGTGCTATAATGTTGACAATAGTCTTATTGTGTGGTAAAAAGTTGATGTTGACAAAAGTATTAATTATTGCGCCATCGGTTGCTCTGGATATGTAGATAACGGTTCGGGAGGTGTTGATGTTTAACGATTTATCGGGGAGGAAATGGCGGCGTGAAGGTTATGCTATAGCTTATAAGTACCATAAATCCTTAGTCATGCTTTGGGAGTTTTAGGAGTCAATATGAAAACCAGAAAGCGAGCGAGTGTCAGCATCTCCAAGGAGACAAAGGAATTTTTGGACTCAATTAAGCGTCCCGGACAGAGTTACGATGGGGTAATCCGAGAACTAGTCATATGTTGGAAAAAGAATCAGGAAACAGAGGAGAAAAAGTGATGCCGGTATAAAAAGGAAATCAAGGAACCTGAACGGGGTGCTCACTGAGCAAGGGGAATAAATTCTTAACAGGAGGTGAGTTATGTTCAGGGAGAATATAAAGCCTAAGCAGAGGAGGTGATGAGTATGTGAGAAGGTTTAAGAAGGATGACCGTTTAAGACTGAATCCAATCTTATTAGGAGGATATATTAATATGAAAAGGAAATTTTTTAGTGTTGTGTTTGCCCTGGTGCTGGTGCTCAGCCTGAGCATGATAATGGCACCACCGGCTCTGGCCGCCAGCAGTGTCAGCAGTGTGTGGGTGGAGTTTGCGGCTGGAGGCAACACTACCAGCAACGCCGCCCTGTATACCATCCATTTCACCACCGGCAGTGCCCTTAGCCGCGGGGTAGACACTATTACCGTAATCTTCCCCGATGGCACAACCGCAATGGGGACGTATGCCTTCGACCTTAGTGGCGCAAGCACCTCTGCAGCCCATTACTCCGTTGACCCTGACGGGGCGGGGACGACCTACGGCTACACCACGTGCACCTCTAGCGCAACGATAGCCGGATACCGGCTGAAGGTAACCACGCCGGTGGATATCCCTGCCAGCACGGCAGCCACTCTTAAGATATTGGCTGCGGCTACCATTAACACTGCCGGCACAGCCGGCAACAGCTTCATGGTTAAGCTGGCAACGAGTCAGGACACCTCATTTGTCCTGTCCTCGGCGTTCCCCGTGGACAATACTGTTCTCAGTGCTTTTATTAGCACCACGAACTATCCCAGCGCACTGGTTGCCGGCGCCGCTTCGGCTTACAAGTTTGACTTCACGCCTGCCACCGAGGTGCCTATAGGCGGGACGGTAACAGTAGAGTTTCCTGTCGGGACCTACTTGCCTGACACCATAGCTACCACAAATGTGTATGCTGGCAATGGTTCTGACGACCCGACTGCCAGCGCTGTCAGCGTCAACACTGCTGCCCGGACGGTAACGGTGACCACGGCCGAGGCACTAACAGTCGCCTCAATGGATCTCTACTTTTTGACCGGTGCTGGGATAAAAAACAAAACCACTCTGGGCCACTTAGCTGTACACATGTGGACGAGCACCGATGGACAGAAATTCGCGCAGACAGACACCGACGACATCATAGTGTCAGGGACGGCGACCACGCTGGAATTTGTTAATAGGGCTGTCATCACGACCTATTCCGATGATGCCACCATTCTATACACCTATACCGACGCCTTGATTATCCGGTCGGTGGACGAGTACGGAAACCTGAAGGATGTCGGCACCACAGAGCCAACGGTAGCGCTCAGTGTAACCACCGGCTCCGGTGCCTTCTATACAGACCAAGCAGGAACTCTGTATACCAACACGGCGCTTTCAGGTGGCAGTCTTAGCAGCGACGCCATATACTACAGGCCTACCTCGGCTGGAACCCATACCCTGCAGGCAGCGACAGTCGGTAGCCCCAGCCTTACCTCGGCTACCTGGACGGTATATGTCGCCCCGGCGGTGGTGCTCAAAGATGCCAGCAATAACACCATAGGCTCCTATGGACCTGCCATTACTGCTACCAGCAGCAGAACTTACGGCGGCGCCTGGGTACAGGCTGCTATTGACGCCGCTTTCCCTGGTGACACCGTGGAGCTGGGCGATGGCATATACGAGCTGTCTACTGTGCTCACGCTGGACGAGAAGATTACACTGACAGAAGCCAGTGGCGCCTCGGCCACACTCAGACCTACCGGCGAGATGGACAGGGCAATAATTGTGACCGGTGATGGCACATCCACCTACCCGGTAATCATAGATGGCCTTACCTTCACCCGGCTACGGAGTGCTTCGGAATTTGACTGCGCCATCTATAACAACGGGTATGACTACATGACGGTGCGGAACTGCACATTCAGTCGCGTAATCCCCGATGAAAACACACAGCACGAGGCTGTAATCTGGGTCCGCACCTATGTTGGTGCCATAGCCTCATGCACCATAAGTAGCAACACCTTCACCAACTGCGGCCCGTTTGATTTAGCGGTGACGGGCAGGGCTGGTGTTATCGTCTGCCTTACTACGGATGGTGCTGGCACTTTTACCGGGCTGACCATAAGCGGCAATGAGATGACCAACTGTTATGAGCACGGCATAGAGCTTAAGGGAAGCTCCAGCTATAAGATAGTCGCTAGTATCACCAACAATACCTTTACCAGCGGCCTATCCTGTATCAACCTCAGTGACACTGCTGGGAGCACTCCCTTTGGGTCGGTCAGCATAACCGGTAATACCTTCACTGACGCTTATAGCTACGTGCTAAAGGTTGAAAGCGGTAACGGCGGCGTAACCGTAAAGAACAACACCATAACCGGAACCGCCGGGACCTACGCTGTTACTTTGGAGGAACCGGCGCAAGGTACCCATTATTGCTGGTTTAACGACTTCACCGGTAACAATGGTTATGCCATCCGTGGAGATGCTGCTACTAATGCGCAGGACTGCAAGTACAACTGGTATGGTAGCGCTACCGGTCCGGCCTACACTGCCGTCACTGGAGCCACGGTTACCACGTCCAACCCCAGTGGCACCGGTGACTCAATCACTGACAAGGTTACCTACTACCCGTGGCTGCATGTCTCCAAGGCAACTGTGGTGGCTGATGACGCCAACTATTGTGCCCAGAGGGTAAACCTGAGTGTTGGTCTCAATACCCTGTCCACGCCGGCACTGCTTATCACCACGGCTAACACCATTGCTGAGCTGATACCGGACTATGCCACCAACATGGAGTACTGCTACAAGTTTGACAACGGTATATGGTCAAACATAGGCAGTGACACACTAACACCGTGCCACGGTTACTACATCAAGATGACCGTTGCCGATAGCGTGCTACTGAAGTATGACGCCGACGAATACTACACGCCGCAATGGCTACTGGATGAGGAATGGAACCTGATTAGTCTGGCGAATCTTGAGAGCAAGCGAGTAGACCTCGCTACGACTTCGGTTCTGCTGGATAGTGCCGGACTGCCCGGTTACTCACAGGTAATCAGCCCGTCCATGAATGCCTCGAGCTGGACCTATTCGGTTGGTGGCACTGCTACCAATAAGAATATGCTGGTCGGTGAAGCCTACTGGATTTACATGCAGAACGATGCTACCCTGGCAGGATTTACCATCTTCCCGTTAGTACCAGACCTTACCTAGAGGAACTGCCAAGTGTAGTGCATGACATGACCAAGCTAGGATGGGGGAGGGGGACCCCAACTCCCCCTCCCCCATAAGTTTACTGGATGTTGGGGTTGGGAAACAGAAATACTAAATTGAGGAGGAAGAAATGAAAGGAAAGAGAAGATGGCTCCTCGTCCCGCTGGTAATACTGGCGCTGCTCCTCAGTGTCATTCCAGCCTATGCTATACCGCCTATACCACACGCCTTCTATGGGACGCTCACCATAGGTGGCTCTCCAGCACCGGTGGGGACGGTAGTTACGGCTAAGGTGGGAGGGGTGCAATACGGAAGCATTACTACCACGGTAGAGGGTCAATATGGCAGCTCAGACCCTCTCGGGGACAGGCTGCTTGTCGCCCCTGGAGAGGGTGACATTGAGACCGGGGATACTATATATTTCTATGCCAATGGCAATGTGGCAAACCAGACCTATGCCTTCGACCCTGGCACGGTAACCGAGCTTGACCTGACGGTTAGTGATACTCCACCGACGGTATCCAGCACTTCACCTGCGGATGGCGAGACCGATGTGGCAATTGTTGGTACTACGGTAAGTGTTACCTTCAGTGAGGCAATGGCTGAATCTACTATTACCACCAGTAGCTTTACCCTGGATAGTGTAGCCGGTAGTGTCTCCTATGATAGCGGCACCTTTACCGCTACCTTCACACCCAGCGCTAACCTAACAGAAAGCACTACCTATACGGCTACCCTGAGCACGGCCATTACTGATGTTGCTGGTAATCCATTAGCCGCAGAGTATTCGTGGAGTTTTACCACCACCATAGGCATCCCACCCACAGTATCCAGTGTATCACCTCTGGATGGTGCCATTGATGTGGCCACTTATACCACAGTCACGGCTACCTTTGATATGTCTATGGATGAATCTACCATTACCATCCATACCTTTCTTCTGGATGGTGTAGCAGGTAGTGTCTCCTATGATAGCGGCACCTACACGGCTACCTTCACCCCAGACGCCAAGCTGGACAGCAACACCCTTTATACCGTCACGCTGAGCACAGCTATTACTAGTATTGATGGCGTTGCATTGGCATCAGCGTATTCGTGGAGCTTTACCACTGTGTATGTGGGGGATGCCACTGAAGATGGTGAACTTAATGCTCTGGACATTACCAGGGTAGAGAGGATTATAGCTGGGCTGGATGCCGAGACACCCGGGGCTGATGCCAATCAGGATGGCAATATCAATGCTCTGGACATTACCAAGGTAGAGAGGATAATTGCCGGTCTGGATTAATCATCACCAATTAAAGGTGACAAACCTTAACAGCAGTCTGGAAGGGCACCAGTCTCTGCTAAGACCTAGTTCTTCCCTCTAAAGAGGGAGAGGAAGAATAGTGATGTAAGGAGGACAGGGAATGAGCAGAATAATGAAAATCCTGGGCATAATAACCCTTATGGCGCTGCTTGTGGGTAGTGGAGCCGTGGTCCCGGTAGCGGCGCAACCGGAGGTTACCGTTAGCATTGATGCCCCGGCTACGGCAGAAACTAACAGCGACTTTACGGCTAATGTCAATATTACTGAGGTCGTGGACTTTGACGCCTGTAACTATGATGTCTCCTTTGATGCCTCGGTGCTTGAGCTGACTAGCGTATCCTCAGGGCTCATAGATTCAACAACAGTACCGGTTAGCGCCTTGAACGAGATTAGCTCGGGGACATGGAGAGTTGTTCAGAATGTTGAGGGCTATGCAGGGGTAAGTGGCTCCGGGTATCTGGCAATACTGAACTTCCATGTTATCGGCGCTGAAGGCACCAGCAGTGCTATAAGCCTATCCAACGGTATGCTGGGAAATAACCTGGCTGAGGAGATACCGGCAACATGGGTCGGGGACACAGTGAGTGTTCCAGATGCCACGCCACCAACTGTATCCAGCGTGTCACCTGTGGCTGATGCCACTGGTGTCGCTATTGGTACTACGGTGAGCGTTACCTTCAGCGAGGCGATGGCTGAATCTACTATTACCACCAGTAGCTTTACCCTGGATAGTGTAGCAGGTAGTGTCTCCTATGATAGCGGCACCTATACTGCTACCTTCACCCCCGGTGCTAGCTTGAGCTACAGCACCACCTATACGGCTACCCTGAGCACGGCTATTACCGATACCTCTGGCAATCCATTAGTCTCAGCCTATTCCTGGAGCTTTACTACAACCTCAGCACCACCAGAAGTGGTTACCGTTAGCATTGATGCCCCGGCTACGGCAGAGCCTAACAGCGACTTTACGGCTAATGTCAACATCACTGAGGTCGTGGACTTTGACGCCTGTAACTATGATGTCTCCTTTGATGCCTCGGTGCTTGAGCTGACTAGCGTATCCTCAGGGCTCATAGATTCAACAACAGTACCGGTTAGCGCCTTGAACGAGATTAGCTCGGGGACATGGAGAGTTGTTCAGAATGTTGAGGGCTATGCAGGGGTAAGTGGCTCCGGGTATCTGGCAATACTGAACTTCCATGTTATCGGCGCTGAAGGCACCAGCAGTGCTATAAGCCTATCCAACGGTATGCTGGGAAATAACCTGGCTGAGGAGATACCGGCAACATGGGTCGGGGACACAGTGAGTGTTCCAGATGCCACGCCACCAACTGTATCCAGCGTGTCACCTGTGGCTGATGCCACTGGTGTCGCTATTGGTACTACGGTGAGCGTTACCTTCAGCGAGGCGATGGCTGAATCTACTATTACCACCAGTAGCTTTACCCTGGATAGTGTAGCCGGTAGTGTCTCCTATGATAGCGGCACCTATACTGCTACCTTCACCCCCGGTGCTAGCTTGAGCTACAGCACCACCTATACGGCTACCCTGAGCACGGCTATTACCGATGTTGCTGGCAATCCATTAGTCTCAGCCTATTCCTGGAGCTTTACTACAACTTCAGCACCACCAGAAGTGGTTATAATCCTCGTTGAAGGGGTCAACATAATCGCTTATACCGGTGTTACTGCTGACCTTCCAGGAGCATTAACCAACATCGGCCCCGGTGGGCTGGATGTAGTAGATATCATCTGGGCAAGAGCCGCCTGGACCGGTGGCGTGTGGCTGTACTATAACCCTAGGATTGCCTTTGGCACTCTGAGCCAGCTAGAAAATGGTAGAGCTTATATCATCGTCGTTACCGAAGATTGTACCTGGGAACTTCCTCACTAGGTTAGAAAACGGGGGGTACCGTATGTAGAAGGAGGATGATATGAAGATACGAAAATTAGCAATGGCAATAGCTGTACTTGCTGTCCTACTTGGCTTATTGTTAATGTCTGTGCCTGCAGGAGCAACGCCGGACGTTTATCCCTGCCTCTTTTATGGGACAGTTACGGTGGATGGGGTGCCAGTGGCAGCCGGTACCGAGATTTCAGCGTGGTTTGAGGGTGCACAGGTAGCCTCAACGGTTACCGGAGTTGGCACCCTCGCTGACAATCAGTATGCCATGCCCGTAGAGCTTGACGAGTCACGCGAGGGAGAGGCGGTAACCTTTAAGATCGGGCCACTATGGGCTAATGAGACCGGCACCTGGAGAAAGCTTCAGTCGGTGGAGGTTAATTTGACAGCAACAACCACGCCACCAGAAGAGGTTACAGTTAGCATTGATGCCCCCGATACGGCAGCAACTAACAGCGACTTTACGGCTAATGTCAGTATCACTGAGGTCACAGACTTTGATGCCTGTAACTATGATGTCTCGTTTGATGCCTCGGTGCTTGAGCTGACTAGCGTATCCTCAGGGCTCATAGATTCAACAACAGTACCGGTTAGCGCCTTGAACGAGATTAACTCGGGGACATGGAGAGTTGTTC
>Ga0209978_10000732_pt1 | contig 12970 bp, 12 predicted proteins | sample BentaG_FD_182805 | JGI IMG/M metagenome (GOLD analysis project Ga0209978, IMG submission 182805) | Deep subsurface microbial communities from South Atlantic Ocean to uncover new lineages of life (NeLLi) - Benguela_00093 metaG (SPAdes)... | ecosystem: Environmental > Aquatic > Marine > Oceanic >...
CGTGGAAAGGGGTGAACTGGTGGCGGTAATCGGTCCTAATGGTGCCGGGAAGACTACCCTGTTTAATCTTATCACTGGTCAACTGAAGCCTGATAAGGGGAGGATAATCTTTGAGGGTAAGGATATTACTGGACTGCCTCCCTACCAAATTTGTAAGAGGGGAATTGGTAGGTCATTTCAAATAGTTAATGTCTTTCCCAGGCTTACCGTTTTTGAAAATGTTCAGGTGGCAGTGCTGTCACAGCAGGGAAAAAGCATTAACCTTTTGTCTCCGGCGAGGAAGCTGGCTATTAAGGAAACGACTGATATTCTGGAAAGTGTCGGTCTTCCAGATAAATCTGGTAGCATCAGCGGCTCGCTATCCCACGGTGACCAGAAAATACTGGAGATGGCTATAGCTTTAGGCAATGAGCCAAAGTTATTAATTCTGGATGAACCTACCGCTGGTATGTCCCCCGAAGAGACATTAGCTACAATGGAGCTAATTAAACGGCTGGCTAGCACCCAAGGTTTGACCATCCTGTTTTGTGAGCACGATATGGAGGTGGTGTTCTCCATTGCCCAGAAGATTATGGTGATGCACCAGGGGAGGACTATTATTCAAGCAGAGCCAGAAGAGGTGAGGAGCAATAAGGAAGTGCAGGATGCCTATTTAGGCGGGGGTGAGTGATGCTGGAAGTAAACGAGATACATACCTACTACGGCATGAGCCATATTCTGTTCGGGGTTTCTCTCCGGGTTGACCCAGGCGAGATTGTATGCCTTTTGGGCAGGAATGGTGCCGGTAAGACCACTACCTTGAGAAGCATAATGGGCTTGACTCCACCACGCCAAGGGAGCATCAAGTTCAAGGGGGAGGAGATAGTAGGCAAAGAGCCCTATATGCTGGTCAGGCAAGGCATCGGTTATGTTCCTGATGACAGGAGGATTTTTGCCGATTTGACAGTAGGCGAGAACCTTGAGCTAGCCGAAAGGAAAACTAAGGGGGATGGGGGGTGGAATAAAGATAGAGTTTATGAACTTTTCCCGCTGTTGAAAAATATAGAGTCGCGCAAGGGGGGATACCTCAGCGGCGGCGAGCAACAGATGTTAACTATCGCTCGAACATTAATGGGTAACCCTGAGTTCCTGCTCCTGGATGAGCCCACTGAGGGATTGGCTCCCTTACTGGTAAAAGCGTTGGAAGAACAAATAAGGAAATTGAAGGAGTCAGGGTTAACCATTCTGCTCGCTGAACAGAATGTGAGGTCTGCCCTGAGACTAAGCGACCGTGGCTATATAATAGATAATGGTGTGATTCGTTACCAGGGAAGCATTGAGGAACTAAGGGAAAACGAGGAAATAAGGAAGAGATATTTGTTAGTATAGTTGGTTTATAGCAGTATTGACGCCTCACAATCTTATTATACGCAGTAAGTCCATCCCCGGAGTGAGCTTCTATGTGGTATCAAGTTGATATTATTATCGTTGGCGCTGGCGTAATTGGATTGGCGGTAGCCTCCCAAGTGGCAAAGGAGGGCAGGGAGGTTTATGTGCTCGAAAGGAACGAAACATTTGGCAGGGAAACAAGTAGCCGTAACAGTGAAGTCATCCATACCAGCATTTTTCATCCCAAAGGTTCCTTGAATGCTAGAATGTGTACCGAAGGCAATAGCCTCCTTTACGAGCTTTGTGAAAAGTACGGTATAGGTTATAAGAAGATAGGCAAGCTCATAGTAGCCATTGATGATACAGAAGTTGGTGCCCTGGGAAAATTGTTTGAAGAGGGTAAAGAGGATGGGCTGGATTTGAGAATGCTTTCCCAGCGGGAGCTAAATGGGGTGGAGCCTAATGTAAGCGGAGTGGCTGCTATTCTTTCCCCATCAACTGGGATTATAGACTCACACGGTTTAATAAGGTATTTCTTGGGCAAGGCTAGAGATAATGGTGCCAAAATAGCCTATAACACCGAGGTTGTAGGCGTAGATAAAGTATCGGGTGGATACAAAGTTAAAGTAGAAGAGCCCAGCGGCAATTTTTCCTTCAGGACCAAGGTGGTGATAAATTGCGCTGGCTTTTATAGTGATAAGGTTGCCTCAATGTGCGGCATAGATATAATTAAAGCCGGCTATAAATTATATTACTGTAAAGGGGAGTATTATAGTCTAAGCCCCAGCAAGGGCAAGATGGTTAACCACTTAATATACCCCATGCTCCGACCTGGAGGTTTGTGTGGCATCCATACCGTGGTGGATGTCTGGGGAAGAACGCGATTAGGTCCTGATTTCTATTATGTGGATGAAGTAGATTATGTGATGAATAGCTGGCGAAAGCAACTATTTTACCAGTCAGCCAGAGAGTTATTGCCCTTCATAGAATATGACGATATTGAGCCTGAGTCGGCAGGTATCATGTGCCGGCTTTATGATAAGGGCGAAGGGTTCAGGCAATTTGTAATAAGAGACGAGTATGACAAAGGTTTACCCGGTTTCATTAACCTGATTGGCATAGAGTCCCCAGGCTTGACTAGTTCCCCAGCAATAGCTAGCTATGTTAGCCACCTCGTAGACGAGGTATTAGAGAGCTAAAGTAAGTTGCCTCCACAAGGCTTCATTTTTGCCTTCTGGTTAATAAGCAGTCAGTTATATTCCCAACTCAGAGCGGGTACGGAGAAACCTTATCAGGTTATCGCGGGCAATCAGCCCGATAACCCTGCCCTCACTTACCACTGGCATCTGGTTTATATTGTTCTCATCCATCTGCTCCAGTATACTTAGCGCATCCTGGTTAGGATGGGCTACCTTTACCTTGTCAACCGGAGTCATTATCTCTTTCACCTGAGTCATATCCCAATTTTGCTGAGAGATAGATTTGATATTATGTAATGTTACAATCCCCTTCAACCCGCTGTCATCGGCTACTAGGAAAAAGCGGCGCCCGGTGCTAAAGACATACCCCTGAACTAACCGACTAACAGTAATATTCAAAGGAACTACTGGGCAATCAGAGGTCATCACTTGCGAAGCGCTAAAGCCGTGGAGGGCGACACGCCATTGAGCCTGACGATAACTGGCTGAGGCAGCATTTCCCAGGAACCAGCCGATAAAGGCAAGCCACAGTCCGCTAAACCACTGCTGGGGGAAAAGGAACATTATTAAGATACCACCCAGAATAAACAGGTAGCCTACCCCCTGCCCTACCCGCACGGCAATGAGGGTAGCACGCTTATAATCACCAGTAAAGTGCCAAAGAAGGGAACGGAATACCCGCCCACCATCTAGAGGGAAACCTGGAATCAAGTTGAATGCGGCCAGTATCACATTTATCCTAGCTAGCCAAAAAGCCATGGCAGCTATAGGCTCAGTCACACCCCGACTAAACAGCCAGAGCAGGCTAAACAAGCCAGCCAGCACTAGGCTACAGGCAGGACCGGCGGCTGCCATTTTGAACTCAGCACCAGGGCGTGCTGCCTCTCTAGCTATGTGGGCGATACCGCCGAAGATAAAAAGGGTGATGCTTTTTACCGGGATGCCATTAATCCTGGCGACAAGGCTGTGAGCTAGCTCGTGGGCGACTACTGAGGCAAAGAATAGTAGGCTGGTGAGTATGCCAATGACCCAGTAAATCAAACCAGTCCAGTCAGTATAGATAATAGGGAAGTAGTGCCAAGATAGGGAGACGGTGACCAAAATAAATATTATGAACCAGGTATAGTGCAGTCTGAACTGTATGCCAAAGACCTTGCCTAAATTAAATGCATTACCCATTTTCAGTAATCTAGCACTTGGATGCTGAGATGCCCAGAAATTTTTCCACTAATGCCATAGCACAGTACTGCCCACACATACTACAAGCCGACCCGGCAGAAGTATGCTTACTATGAAATTGGCGAGACCGCTCAGGGTCTAACGAAAGCCTGGCTTGCTCTTCCCAGTCGAGCTTCTTTCGTGCCATAGACATCTTCAAATCCCACTGGCTAGCACCCTTTACTCCTTTAACTATATCAGCGGCATGAGCCGCGATGCGTGAGGCTATCACCCCCTGCCTCACATCCTCAGGGTCCGGTAGGGAAAGATGCTCTGCTGGCGTTACATAGCATAGAAAATCGGTGCCGGCAGCGGCGGCAATAGCCCCACCAATAGCTCCGGTGATATGGTCGTAGCCAGCACCAACATCAGTCACCAGCGGACCTAGCACATAGAAAGGAGCTCCCTTGCAGATAGCCTTCTGTAAATGAACATTGGTCTCAATTTGATTCAGGGGCAAGTGCCCCGGACCCTCAACCATTACCTGAACCCCAGCCTGCTGAGCCCGCTGCACCAACTCCCCTAAAGTGAGCAACTCCTCTACCTGAGCCCGGTCGGTAGCATCAGCCAAGCTACCAGGACGCATCCCATCGCCAAGGCTCAGCGTCACATCAAACTCACCAGCTATTTCCAGTAAGCGGTCATAGTGCTCATAAAGAGGATTTTCACGCTCATTGTAGACCATCCAGCCTATTAAAAAAGCACCCCCTCGAGAGACAACATCAGCCACTCTTCCCTGCTGCTTAAGCCGGGCAATAGCTGACCGGGTTACGCCACAATGCACCGTGATGAAATCAACACCATCCCGGGCATGTTGTTCAATCACGGCAAATAATTCATCAATGGTCATTTTGACTATGGCGCCATATCTATCTATCGCCTCAATCCCCGCCTGGTAAATGGGTACGGTTCCTATTGGTAACGAGCTAGAGGCAATAATAGCCCGCCGAATAGCCAATATATCACCACCAGTTGATAAATCCATAACTGCATCTGCCCCCGAGTCAATAGCCACTCGCAACTTTTCCAGCTCAGTATCAATATTGCCAAAGTCAGAAGAGGTGCCAATATTGGCATTAACCTTGGTCTTAAGCCCGTGACCTATACCACAAGGAACAAGATTGGTGTGATTTGTATTAGCTGGGATTACTATTGTCCCCCGAGCCATGCCCTGTTGAATAAACTCGGCCTCTATACCCTCATGCTGTGCCACCACGACCATTTGAGGCGAAATATTACCTTCTCTTGCCAATTCTAGTTGACTCATAACCACCTCCACAAAAATAAAACCAAGGGCTTCGGCTGTCAATCTAAGACCCCTGGTCTAAGTTACTGCCGCTTCCCTACGCTCGCATTATCGAGATCAGGTTTAAAGGGTTGGCATCAAACCGCCTCTCAGCCTTTGAGCACCCCTAGCGGTCACACTTATTAGATTCTATATTTAGAATATAACATAGGCTAGCCTAAAATGCAAATGTGTTTACTTATATTAAGGATGTGCGAAACTACCCTAAATCTACTCAGGTCGTCTATCTTGGTATCGCCTTGCTGCTTATGGTATAATAATATCTCCTGTTGCTGGGAATGAAGATGAATGAGGAGCTCACTGCGGAATGTTCGCCAGAGAGAAGCTGTTCAGGCCTTCGTTAGGTTGGGGGGCATAGAGCGACGTGGTAAGGGAAGCCATAGGGTGGTGAACATCAATCGGGTGAACCTCTTGATTCCTCATGGAGTTCTGAAGGAAGGGCTTTTGCGGCGACTGATACAGCTATCTGGCTTCACCATAGAAGAGTTCTTGAGAGAACTCTGAAGAAAGGGGGCGAAGACAAGAATGTCTACAATGGTTGTGCCTTATACGATTAGATCCTACACGGTCATTATTCACGAAGCGGAAGAAGGTGGTTACTGGGGAGAGGTTCTTGAACTGCCGGGCTGTGTATCTCAAGGTGAAACGATAGACGAGTTCAGAAACAACATAAGAGAAGCCTTGGAGGCAGTTATGGAATCCGAATCCCAAGCACCCCCCATTGGGATTTATACAGAGCCGACATTAGCCGAATTTATTCAGTTTCGGATACCAGAATCACGCGAAGAAAAGGCACGTTGGGTTGAAGCGAGCCAGGCTTTGACAGCAACAGGATAGGGGGTAGTCTTGGAGGTAAACTTCGCTTTTCTTTGCGATTATGCCGACCAAAGTGGTGGGAAAATAGTTGCCATTGGTATTGGCTTTGACACGATATATGCGGCAAATGTTCCCGCTAGGCACCCACTTTTCTACTCTGTCATTAGTATTAAGTTCAGTACCACAGAGGTCGGCCCAAAACAAATAGGCATGCACCTTATTGATGAAGATGGCAATAACGTTGTGCCACCCTTGGATACGACCATCAATGTCAGCCATCCTCCCCCAGGTTTTCTCTATAGAAATCAGCGAATAGCGCTAGCAATGCATGGGGTAACTTTCCCACGCTATGGGGATTATGCAGTAAGTTGGCTTGTGGATGGCCAAGAGATAAAGACTGTACCGCTTAAAGTTGCTCCACCACCGGCACCACCAACTACTGCCTGAATGCTCCGCACTCAAAACATCGTCACATCAGTCTCAGTCTGCCGCAATCACAGAAATCTGTTCAGGATTCTCGCCTGCATAACCCAGACACTCAGTAAGCAATTCAAGGTTACCTTGTCCAAGCCCCTCACCCTATGATCAATTAGCCTTCCATCCCTATCCCTCTTAAGCCATAGAATATCCGCTTAGATTTGCTTATCACATTTCCACCTTTATCGCTTATCCGTAGAGCAATGAGTTATAATTAATAATTGGCGATACTGATAAGGTGACTTACTATGGAAAAGCTTAACGCTGGGGCTATAAAATTAGGGCTACAGCTTAGCCCAAGACAGCTTGAGCAGTTCAATATCTATTATCAGGAGTTGATAGATTGGAACAAGCGAGTGAACCTTACTGCCATAACCGACTATGAAGATGTGCAAATAAAGCATTTCCTTGATTCCCTCACCGTGACCCTGGCCTGGCAGCAACTGATAACTAGTACTGACTTCCGCCTTATTGATGTCGGCACCGGTGCTGGCATACCAGGAATACCCCTTAAAATCCTGTTTCCCAGCATAAAGCTGGTGCTGCTTGACGCCACTGCTAAAAAGGCAGCCTTTTTACACCACATTAAACATAAACTTGGACTGGACAATGTTGAAATTGTGGTCGGTCGGGCTGAGGAAATCGCCCATCAAGCCCGATATCGCGAGAAGTTTGACATAGTGCTTTCCCGGGGTGTTGCCCCACTACCAACCCTTGTTGAATTAACCTTACCCTTTTGTGCTATTGGTGGTAGCTTTATTGGTCAGAAAAAGGGGGCTATTGACCTGGAATTAAGCCAGGCAGATAAGGCAATTAGCCTACTGGGTGGTAACCTGCGAGAGGTGAAAAGGGTTGACCTGGAAGAGTTTACCGATGAGCGCCGGTTAATAATAATTGATAAGCTCTTGCCAACACCCCAGCAATACCCCCGCCGCCCCGGCATACCATCAAAAAGACCACTCCTGCTCTCGTTCAGATAGATAGGTGATACCGTGTTACTCAGAGTGCGGCATACCTTATCGTCGCTTCCATGTCATTGCGAGCAAGGCGAAGCAATCTCATAGTTGCCCCCCCTTCCCCCGAGATTGCTTCAGTCGCCTAGGCGACCTCGCAATGACGAAAGGGGGGGAAATATTTGCCACATTCTACGACCTTGGAAGAAGAGGGATATGTCACCAAGGTACTGGACGAGTACAACTCCTTGATAAACAACCTAAACAATAGTAAAATATATTTATGAAAAGTTATGGTCTTGCCGCCGGGTAAGGAGGAGAATATGGAAACTGGGACGTGGAAGGTTAAAACTGGGCTAGCTCAGATGTTAAAGGGTGGAGTGATTATGGATGTAATCAACGCCGAGCAGGCTAAGATTGCCCAGGAGGCAGGGGCTTGCGCAGTAATGGCACTGGAGAGGGTGCCAGCCGATATTCGAGCTATGGGAGGTGTAGCTCGGATGGCTGACCCAACCATTATTGAAGCCATTATGGCAATAGTTTCCATACCGGTCATGGCTAAGTGCCGCATCGGTCACTTTGTCGAGGCTCAAGCGCTGCAAGCCCTTGGCGTAGACTACATAGATGAGTCTGAAGTACTTACCCCAGCTGACGAAAGCCACCATATCTGGAAGCACGACTTTAAGGTTCCCTTTGTCTGTGGTTGCCGTGACCTGGGTGAAGCCTTGCGTCGCATCGGTGAAGGGGCAGCTATGATTAGAACCAAAGGCGAAGCTGGCACCGGCAATATTGTAGAAGCCGTCAGACACATGCGGGCGGTAATGGGTGGCATCCACAAACTGGCAAACACCCCTCAGGACGAGCTGATGGCAGTGGCTAAGGAAATGGGGGCACCCTTTGAACTGGTGGCTGAGATACATAAAACAGGAAAGCTACTGGTGGTTAATTTTGCCGCTGGTGGAGTGGCTACCCCGGCCGATGCCGCTCTGATGATGCAGCTAGGTGCCGATGGTGTCTTCGTTGGCTCAGGTATATTTAAATCCAGTAACCCTGAGGTTAGAGCCAGGGCTATTGTCAAAGCCACTACTCATTTTCAAGACCCCGAAATCATCGCTGAGGTCTCCAAAAACCTGGGAGAAGCCATGCCCGGGTTAGATATAAAGCAAATCCCAACTGAGGAACTGCTGGCACCCAGAGGATGGTAGAATTTGCAAAAGTTAATTACGGATGACCTGGGCGCTTTGCTTGACATTTTACCGCCACATATTCGTCAGCCATTAGGTGAACAAAAGGATAGTAGTGAACTTCTGGAGATAGTCCTGGACCTGGGTCGGCCCCCTGAAGCTCGCTTTCCCCGGCGGGAAGTAGTTCTCGACCCCAAAGAAGTCAACGAGCCGGATATTGATTATGTCACCTCTCGCATCGGTAGCTTTGGGGATGATAACCGGGCTGGAATCGAGCGCACCTTGCATCGCATTTCGGCTATCCGCAACCGCAAGGGGCGTATTGTCGGGCTTACCTGCCGTGTGGGCAGAGCTATTTTCGGCACCATAAAAACTATTGAAGACCTCGTCCAATCAGGCAAGAGTGTCCTGCTGTTAGGTCGCCCCGGGGTAGGCAAAACAACCATGCTGCGTGAGGTCGCCCGAGTGCTAGCTGACGACCTCAATAAGCGGGTTATCATTGTCGACACCTCAAATGAGATTGCCGGTGATGGTGATATTCCCCACCCTGCCATTGGGCACGCCCGGCGGATGCAGGTAACCACCCCCACTATGCAACACGCAGTAATGATTGAAGCCGTAGAAAACCACATGCCTGAGGTAATCGTTATTGATGAAATTGGCACTGAGCTTGAGGCTCAGGCGGCTCGAACTATTGCTGAGCGTGGGGTTCAACTGGTCGGTACCGCCCACGGTAACACCCTGGAAAACCTGATGATGAACCCTACCCTATCTGACCTCATAGGCGGTATTCAGACGGTAACCCTGGGCGATGAAGAGGCCAAGCGAAGGGGCACCCAGAAGTCGATACTGGAGCGTATGTCACCGCCTACCTTTGATATAGTTGTTGAAATCCAGGACTGGGACAAGGTAGCTATTCACCCTGATGTCGGCGAAGCAGTTGATGCTATCCTGCGTGGTCAACCTACAGCTACCGAGACTCGCAGGCTAGATAAAGCCGGAGAAGTCAGGATAGAAAAGGAAGCGCCAGTTACCATCACTAGAAAAACTACTAAAGGCAAGCCACGGGCTAAGGAAAACAAACTAGCCAAGCTTTACCTATTCGGCATAAATCGGGCACGACTGGAGCAAATGGCAAGAGAGATGCGACTAGACCTGGATATAGTTGGCAGCTTAAATGATGCCAACCTGTTTATAACCTCTAAAAATTACTATCGGCGAAAGCCACAAAAGGTCAGGGACGCCGAAGCCACAAACCTGCCCATCTATGTCCTTAAAAGTAATACCCCACCTCAAATCAGGCAGATGCTAAATGCTATTTATCCTACCGATAGTACAGATAAAGCAGATTCCCTTAAGCTTGCCCTTGGTGAGGCAGAAGAAGCTATTAGCCAGGTGAAGAGTGGTCAGGAGGCAGTGGAACTCAGTCCCCAGAGCGCCTACATTCGGCGGTTACAGCACCTGATAGCCGAGCGGAACGAACTTTCCTCACAAAGCACGGGTAAGGAACCGGATAGAAAGGTGAGGATTTATAGGGAGTAAAGGGGAAATATAAGAATAATACGAGCATTTATGTCTCTATTCATTACCTTTGAGGGAGGGGAGGAGCACTATGAATGAAAACATAGAGTTAACTTATAATCGGGTAATAGCCAAATGTAAGGATATGTTTTTTAAAAAAACTAGAGATTATGGGCCTTCGTGGATCATATTTAGGCTGCCATCGATAACGGATCAAATTTACATCAAGGCTAAACGGATAAGAAGAATAGAAGAACTTGGGGGAAAGCATAAAGTTCCGGAAAACATAGATTCAGAGTATATTGGCATTATTAATTATTGCATTATGGCACTTATGAAGTTGAAAGATCCTAACTTTCAAATTGAAGAAGGTGAGTATTTTGAAAATAAGAGCATGAAAATCACGCAGTTAGATTTATCAGATCTAGGGCAGATATATGATTCTACTGTCGCCGAAACCAAGGAGCTTATGCTAAGAAAGAACCACGATTATGCTGGGGCGTGGCGAGAAATGCGTTTATCTTCAATTTTAGATGAGATCCTTGTTAAAATTTCAAGAATAAAATGGATAGAGTACCATACAGAACAACTCTTAGTATCAGAAGGCTTAGATGCGCTTTATAGCGATATATTAAATTACAGCGTCTTCGCGCTGATTCGCTTAGATTCAGGGAGCAAGGAAAATGGCAAGGATGATATCTGAGCAGGAAGTTAGGAGGTATTGTCGATTTTGTAAGCCTCCTGACAACGATAGGGTTGTTTATCAAACAGACAATTTTTACGTAATGTTATCCCTTGGTCCTATAGTAGAAGGATATTTATTAATTATCTCAAAAGAACATTACGAGTGTTGTGCAGGCTTGCCAACAACGAGGTTCAAGGAATTCTTCACGTTGCTGTATAAGGTAAAATATATTCTGAGAAAAGAATACGGGTCAGTAATCCTTTACGAGCATGGTAGAAGTGGGTGTTTGCAGGATCATTCTAGCGGTACGCATTGTTTTCATGCTCATCTACACTGCGTACCTGTAAACATTGATCTTGGAAAGATTGTTCAAAATGATTTCGAGTATTTACCTATAGCGGATTGGGAGGAGTTGAGGCAACTGCACCAAAAGCAGTGTCTCCGATATTTGTTCATTGAGGTTCAAGATGTAAAGAAAGTATTTCCTATATTTCAGCCTATTAGAAGCCAATATCTTCGCTTCAAACTGGCAAGTGCACTTAACATGGAAAAGACATCAGATTGGCTAAGATTCCCTCAATGGAGGAAAATTGCTAGAGGAAGGAAAAGGTTATTGCCACATTTTCAAACATTTGGATAAGTGAGGAACATCATGTCAGTAAGCACAATTTCAGTGGATGTGAGTAAATTCAGGCGAGTGACTAGAAGGGCACTTCAGTATATTAAAGACCACTATCGGGAAATAAACGGAAAGTGCGGCTGGCACCAGAATCTTGGTTCAAACAAAACAGGTAATGTAGCGAGCGCTCAGGCACTTCTTTCCTTAACATATTTTAGGGAAGGTTTCGGCGAAAAACATAAGGTTATCGATTCGATAATTAAATCACAGTTCTCTAAACCAGGCGATGATATCTATGATGGGGGATGGGCCTATGTAACAAATGCCAGCCTTATACCAACCACAGAATGTACATGCTGGGTCTTATTATCACTGCAGAAAGAGCAAAGTAGCATTAAAGATTCTTTTGAGAAGGGATTAAGGTGGCTACTGAACAATTGCAGCTCAAAAGATGGTGGTACTGCATGGGGCAGCACCAGATTTGATAGCCCAAGGACGTATCCTACCACACTTGCATTGAGGGTGTTATCCTCATATGGATATACAGATACTAAGCAATATAAGCAAGGTTTAGCTTGGTTGGAAAACGCAAGGAACTCTACTGACGGAGGGTGGGGAGAGGCTGGTGGTTACTCTTCGACATTTCTACATACAGCACATGCATTAATTGCACTCAAAGAGTGCGGACTAGATGTTAAATCTGAATTTATTCGGAGCGGTTGCGATTGGCTCCTTGAATCCTTTCACGAAGAAACTTTGTGGGATGAACAGTCGGTACTGGCAGGACTTATTGAGCAAATGGAAATAAGTGTTCCTTCAAATATTGGAATCCTCGGACAAAGAGTAGTTTATTTTCATTTTGTAATTCCTTGGATAATAACCGCCTTAGTTTTGTGTAGTAAGTTAAGTACCCTGCAATCATTCAAGGCAGTCAATTGGCTTCTCAACACTTTCCGTGACGGCTATTGGGACCATCCGTATTTACGTTATTTGAAAAACAAGCCAATGTCAGCAACACATGATGCTCTTCTTGCCCTAAGTACATTTGAGTCGAAGGTGCCGAGCCCATGGGATGAGATAGAAAAATTATCATGTAGCAACGGTGAAATTAATGTGAAACGAAAACGGGAGCCTCCCATCAGTTTCTGGAGAAGATTCATATCGAGTAAAATCACTCGGCTTTTTATGCTTGTAGTTGTTATTGGTATAGTATTAGGGATAACAGGAGCCATGCCATTTATTTGGGTTATAGCGACCTTCTTTCTTTCTTTTCTGGCTTCTTTACTGGCGATCTCAGTACTAAAGAAATGAGCCTGCACCCAATCTAAAGCGAAGATAGGGCAGATTATCTGGCAGAGGGTAAGCCAACTGCTTTCACGCCACGGTAAAGGGTAGATTGAAGGGGCGATAAATGGGGTCCCCCGCAAAAACTTTGTTTTTGTGGGGTGAAAATCCCCTTCAAAACCTCTACTTCCCCCTCATGATAGGAATATATATCCATATCATGGAGAGGGGGATAAAGGGGGGTGAGGTTGATAAACAAGCTCCAGCTACCATCTTTTGCTGAAGAAAAAATACTTGAGGCACAAGGCTACCAGCATATCGCTGGCATTGACGAAGCCGG
>Ga0209978_10000734_pt1 | contig 12957 bp, 10 predicted proteins | sample BentaG_FD_182805 | JGI IMG/M metagenome (GOLD analysis project Ga0209978, IMG submission 182805) | Deep subsurface microbial communities from South Atlantic Ocean to uncover new lineages of life (NeLLi) - Benguela_00093 metaG (SPAdes)... | ecosystem: Environmental > Aquatic > Marine > Oceanic >...
AGAGTTTAGAATACCTGTTTTATCATACTCGTTGTTTATAATATAATTCAGGTTTGGAAGATTGACCGCTTCATGCTTATAGCCTACCACAACAGAAATATCCTTGATCTGGCAATTATTTAGTGTCGTTACGAGTCTCAAAAGTACAGGTTTGCCATAAACTTCCAACATACATTTTGGTCTATCATCAGTTAATCTACCAAAATTTGTCCCTTTGCTTGCTGCCAGAATAACACCTTTAACCGATTCTGCCTGGGGCAGATAAATTTTTTCAGCCTTTTTAAGTTCGTCGACATTCTGAAGGCGGAATATTTCTTTCACAGACACTATATCATTCTCAATATTGCTTAATGTCCTTTCCTCAAATATTTCCTTTGATGTTTTTTGCATACTCATGACAGAACTCCGCAACATATGATTTGCACAAATTACGAGGCTTATCCTTGCTTTTTCAAACACCTCGGTCGGAGTTTTATAGTACATCGTTGGTACAATGACTATTGGGCATTGCTCATTCCAGTGTTTCATGAATTCCAATATATGGTCTGGTTTATCAATCTTACTGTGAACCAATATCGCATCAGCCCCAGCGTGGTAATATGCAGTTGCTCTTTTCAATGCTTCTTCTAATCCCCAGCCTGCAATAAAAGCCTCAATCCTCGCTATAACACAAAAGTCAGAGTCTTCCTGAGTATTCTTTGCTGCTTTAATTTTTCCACAGAATTCATCTATATTAGCTAATGGCTGCTGTTCGCCCCCGATAAATGAATTGGTTTTCGGGAATATTTTGTCTTCAATACATACTCCAGCAATATTCCTTTGTTCCAGTTTTTGCACCAGCCTTCGCACATTATTGAAATTTCCAAACCCGGTATCTCCATCCAGCAAAATAGGAATTGTAGTACTATCGCTCATGAATTCCACAACCTCTAATACCTGCGTCCAACTTGCTTCATTATTGTCCCTTACCCCTAAAGCTGCGGATATAGATAAGCCACTAGCCCAGATACCGTTAAATCCAGCTTCCTCAACGATCTTGGCACTTAATCCATTATGTGCTTCAAGAATAAATTCTAATTTGTTACTTTGAAGCATTTTCTTTAACTGTGTTGTCTTCTTCATAACACCTCCTCCATTTTAAATTTGACGCAGTCTTTGGGCATCTCCCTCTCCCATGATTGTTACCTTCATGATTCGTCTCTTTTTACAAATGCAGACCACCCTTGTCTTATCTTCATGTTGAAAAAGATGAACAAAGCGATGTAAAAAACAGTACCATATATGCTTACAATAATCATGAATAACCACATCTTGTTCAACAAAGAGGTTATGGTGAGAAGAATATATAGGTGAGTGTGACCAAAGGCAAAAAGCCTGCGAAACTTATTCCTCGTAGGTTCTTTTCTCATGAGGTCTACACCATTGGGAATATAGACGGTAGTGTTGGCTCCAAAGTTTGCTATCAATAATCTGCTCGTAACTGCCACAAATCCAACAATCCATATGAGCATCTCCCCTGTAATCCTGTAATGTCCCCAGCAAATCCCAAAGAAGAGCACTGGATCGACCATCTTGCCCACCATACCATCCAACCATGAGCCATAGTAAGAACACATCGATTTCCTTCTCGCAATCTCACCGTCAACAAAATCACTCAAAAGAAATAGGTTGGCGAGGACCATGCCCGCTATGAGCCATGGATAATAACCAATACCATAAAAAAAGGCTGCAATAAGCCCTGACACAAATCCAACGATAGTTACTTGGTTAGGAGTTACATTCGTCTTGATCAGCCTGTTAGCAATAAAATCTCCAGCTTTCCTATATATCATGTTACCGTAGAGAGTTTCATATAGTTTCTCATCACGATTCATCATTAACTTAGAATGTCTATCTTCTCTATTCATAAGTTGGTATAAGAGTTTTGCAAAAGTCCTCTAGTTATTTTCATGACGATGGTTTGTTTAATCTAACCCGAGACTTTTTCTCACAAATGAAAATAAACTGATAAGCAAAAGAAAGAGGAAGGCATTTGGTGAATCGCAACAGGAACCGTTCCAATATCTTATGTGGTTTTTTATCTTTGAAAATATCAGGTCCTCTGTCGCTTTCTATAAAAATTATTTTGAATCCTCCTCTTTCAATATACTTGGTCCACTCTTTCAGAGTGGCCAACATTTCTTGAAGCTGTTCTGTTCCCTGATAGAGCTTGAGTTTGTTAAGGATTCCATAAGAATTGGGAACTACGAGACATACATGTGCACCCGGAGAACAGACTCTTCTTATTTCCTCAAGACCTGCTTTCGGATTTTTGAAATGTTCGAGAGACCCAATGACAGAAACATAACCAAATTTCTGACTTTTAAACGGAAGGCGTTCTCCTTCACTCAGCACCAGATTAACCTCTTGTGACATCAGTTTCTTCGCCATCGTTAGTGCAGTAAAAGATAAATCCGTCCCATAGCATTCTGCCCCTTTGATTTTACCAACCGCAAGGGCAAGCCCCACACCACACCCCACATCAAGGTACTTGCTACCCGGTTTTATCTTAAACCCAGAAAGAAAGTTCTCCATGCGTTTGAAATCAAGCAACCTCGCATCTTGTTCAAAATGATAGACTCGATTATAATAATCTCTGATTTTGGTACTATCCATTTTGAACTCGAGCCGCTTCACATCTTTAAAATATTTCCTTATTTTTTACTACCCAATCTATAAGATTTTTGATTCCAAGTTTAATATCTGTTTTCGGTTCCCATCCTAATAGTTGCTTAATCCTACTCAGGTTTGAAATATAAACTTTCTGGTCTGATGGACGCCAGTCAGCAAATTTGATCTCGCTTCTTTCACCAGTACTCTCTGCTATAATATCCAAAAGTTCAAGAAGAGAAATTTTGTTCTTATGACCACCTCCAATATTGAAAACACACAGTTTCAAGTCACTCGTCAAGAACCTGTCATAAGCCTCTATCAAGTCAGTAACATATAAGACATCACGAACCTGCTTTCCATCACCGTAAATGGTTATCGGTCTGCCTAATAAGGTAGAGATAACAAAATGTGCAACCCATCCCTGATCTTCCACTCCAAACTGCCTCTCCCCATAAATACAACTCATCCTGAAAACCCCAATCTTTAATCCATATAGATGACCGTAATCTTGCGTGTAGATGTCGCCTGTCAATTTAGAACACCCATAAGGTGTATGCTCACATAAATCTATAGGGAAATCTTCTGGAATACCTTTATCATACTTATCTTCAAACCTATAATGTTTTTCTTCTTCAATAACTCTGATTGAGTTGACATTATCGCCGTAAACCTTATTGGTAGAGCAGAAAATAATCGCGGGTTTCTTTTTAGACTCTCTTGCTACTTGCAAAACATTGAAAGTTCCCCCAACATTGACCGAGAAATCTATTTGTGGGTCAATTACTGATGTGGTAACAGCTGTTTGAGCAGCTGTGTGGAATATTACATCCACACCCTCAACCGTTTCTCTCAATCTCTCAATATCTCTTATATCGTATTTTAGGAGTGTAATATCAAGGTATTTCTCCCGAAGATAATCCCAAATGTAGGTAATGTTCTTCATCTCTTTTCCTAATATTTCAGCACGTGATAGATTGTCGTAAACTATTACCTCCTCCCCTCTCTTTGAATAGTACTCCGCTATGTGTGAGCCAATAAAACCAGCTCCTCCAGTAACTAATATCTTCATCTTAACTCCTTCACCAGGTTTTTGTATACTTTAACCAATTCATCAATTGTAGCATTCCAGTTAAATCTATTTTTGACGAATTGGTTCCCAGCTTTTGCAAGTCTGTTCGCAAGAGATCTATCAGAAAGGATTTTCACTATGGCATCTGCCAACTCCTTTGGGTTTTTCTCTTTCACTAACATCCCTGTTTTTCCGTCTTTTACAATATCGACAATGCCCCCAACATTTGAGGCGATAACGGGTCGTTGGTAACTCATTGCTTCCAGAAGTACTATCCCAAGACCTTCAGTATCTCCTCTTGAATCAACAATAGCAGGCAGTACAAAGAGTGCACATCGTCGAAAATATGGGTCCAGTTCCTCATGTGAGACAAATCCTGTAAATTCCACGCAATTTTTAAGATTTAGATCACGAACCAATTTGTCCAGTTTAGTCCTTTCATCACCTTCCCCTACAATCGTCAGTGTAATTTCCCTCTCTTTACGAACCATAGAGATAGCTTTTATCAAGTAATCTATTCCCTTCCGTTCCACGAGTCTGCCTACAAACAAGATATTAGGAATCCTTGCTCTTTGGTTAGATTCGCTAGTGTTCTTTTTCGATTGTATATTCTCAAATCCAGAACCACAAGGAATTACCTTTATTTTCTTACTGCAAATCTGCTCTATCTCTCTACCAGTGAATGAAGAGATCGCAATAATATCATCAGCCTTTTGCAACGTCCATTTCATTGGTTTCAGCAAGAAATTTAATTTTTTTGTAATCAACAACGCCTCTGCTCCATAGAAGGTATATACAAGTTTTACCCCACCAACCTTTTTGCCAAGCCATCCAAAAATGGCATGTGGGAATGGCCAATGAACATGAATTATCTCGAATTTTTCTCTCTTACAAATTTGGTATATTTTTATCATACCTCCCACTATATAAAATGGAACAAGCATAAGAAATTTCGGTTCCCTTTCGATTCTTTCAACGGTCATCTCTTCATGTGTCAGATTTTCCCATTTTTTGAAAAAATATCTGAATCTTTTAACATCTATACCTGATATTTTTTGATTTCCAAGTCCCTTATATGAGGATACAAATACACTAATGTCTACTCTTTTGTTTTTGAGTCGTTTTATGGTTTCAGTAAGCCAGGGTGTAATTACATCACCTTTATACCTCGCAAAAGCAGTTACTATATATAAAACTCTCATTCTTTAATCCTTTCTTTCAGCCAGTCTTTTACATACCACATAAACTCGTAAATATCCGAAATCTTCTGAAGATTTTCGTAGACTTCTTCCCACTACTCTATCTCCAGATAATTATGAACAAGAATATTCCTGAAACCAGCAATGGGAGCAAATTTTTGAGCAAATCTCACAGGAATTACTCTCAACTCTCCTAATCGCATTATACTCTCTTTATAATCCTTAGGCTTTTCAGCTTGCTCTAATGAGATTATTCTTCCCGCTATATCAATGCAACACTGAGCTGCGATCTCGAGCCACCTCTCGGTCATGGCTCGTAAATTTGCATCATCAACAAAATCATCAAACCTTTTTCTTTTGAGTGGCTCTAAGTTCAGCAAGCATTCTTTCAGTTTTTCTAAATGCCTCTCTATGCCGCTGAATTCCTCTTTCATAATTTGTTTCCTCCAATATTTCTTTCCTCTGTTTTCTCAAGACAGGAAGGTAGTCAAAATATTTGCTTAAAGTAATTGCCTCAAATTCAACTCTCTCATAAACACTTTTCTCATAAACTAATTTTCCCGCCGCTATGACATTATACACCAGTTCAATGGGGGCAGAATTTAAAATCACAACATCAACCCTTTCAGTGTTCAATGCTTGGCGTAATTCGCTGGCAAGTCTGTATTTGAAATCGTATGGCATTTTCCTATCTACTACTACCCCGATGTCATAATCACTCAAAGGTTCTGTTCTACCACCCACTCGGGAGCCAAAAAGGTATGTCAGCCTTACCTCCTTTGTCTCTTGCATAATCTTTTTAATCTTATTTCTCATACCATTCCCTTTTCTTTACGTTCCTCTATATAATCTTTGAGTGCTTCCTGCCACGGTCGCATTCTGTTCAACTTTAATTTTTTTAACGCCCTGTTCTCCAATACAGAGTATCTCGGCCTTCTCACCGAAGATGGGAATTCTTTCGAGTTAACCCTTTTCAAATTTACATTAAAGTCCAAAAATGTGAAAATCGCTTTCGCAAATTCATACCACGAACATTCACCCTCATTCGTTATATGGTATATTCCATAAAAGTTCGTCTTTATCAGTGCTTTAATCTGTTGCGATAAGTCTAATGTATATGTAGGGGTAAGAACTTCATCGTCCACCACCTTTATTTCGTCCTTCTCCTTTGATAAACGCACCATTGTGTCAATGAAATTACCTCCCTTACCAATACAGGTATGGATACCATACAATCCCGATGTTCTGACTATAAAATAATTTTCAAGAATGTATCTGATATAATACTCTCCTACCAATTTGGACAGCCCATATACATTCAATGGGCAAGGTATGTCCGTTTCTATATATGGACTCCCCTTTTCACCATCGAAGACATAGTCTGTGCTTATATGGAAAAGGGTATTATGCAGTTTCTTACATACGATAGCTAAATTTTTAGCACCTATACCATTCACCTCATAAGCCTCTCTGTCATTTTTCTCGCATTCTTTTACATTAGTAAAAGCAGCTGTATTGATAATCAGTGCAGGGGAAATTTTTCCAAGAGTTCGGTTGACGGATTCAAAATCTGTTATATCCATATCCTGAATAGTCAAAGGAACAATCTCCTCATCTTTTAGTACTCTGACAATATCATTTCCAAGTTGCCCATCTGCGCCAATTACGGCAATTTTCATTAAAGCGATTTTAAAAGAAAATGTGCAAAAGTCAAGAAAAAAGAACCCACGAATCACACGAACAATATAAAAAAATTTTCATAAAAAAATAAATTGTAATTCAGACACTGATTACCATCTCAGGATCCGTTGCGCAGCATCCGTATGGAATGGACAGATATACATTGCAAGTCATTGGTGGTTGGTCATTGGTGCTTTTATTCTCACTAATGTAGTTCTTCTGCGTAAATCAGTGTCTACTTAAGGATAATGTAGGAAATGCTGAATCTGGTTCATTATCCCTTTGGTTTTGTTTTTTACTTGACATCTTTTGTCTCTTTTATAGATTAAATTAAATTGTTTTTTTAAAAAATCTAAAGAAAGGAGGTGTTAAAAGATGAATCCAATTAAGGGGTTCTTGGTAAAGAGGCTGCTGCAGAAGGCGGTGTCAGACTTCGCTAATGGTTCTATGAAAGGTTTAAAAAGGAGTTTCTCGATCGCAAGCAAGGTGGCCCTTTCTGCTCGACAACGGGAGATGATGAAAGACCTTCGACAGAAAGTCCAAACCGGTCATCCTCAACTTGAACTCATCGAAAGACTCTCAAAAGGTGTCAATCCAAACTGCAGAGATAGATTTCTCGTCAACTTCTTCATAGGTGGGATGAAATGTTCAGAGGTGAGGGGAAGATTGCATAACCAGAATAATGGGTTCCATATCCCCTTCTTGCTGGTCATATCTCCAAGTATGAGATGTAATTTGAGATGTAAGGGTTGCTATGCCGGAGATTATTCAAAAAAAGATGGTATGAGCTTCGATTTGATGAACCGCATCATCACTGAAGCAAAAGAGTTAGGCATTCATTTTATAACGATTTCCGGCGGGGAGCCATTTCTCTGGCCCCACCTGTTTGACATCTTGAATAACCATCTCGATGTGGCTTTCCAGATATATACTAACGGGACATTCATAGATGCGAGGGTTGCGGATAAATTAGCCGAAGTGGGCAACGCAGTCCCTGCAATAAGTATAGAGGGTACAGAAGAGGATACGGATAGAAGAAGAGGTAAGGGTGTATATCAAAAGATTATGAACGCAATGGACAATCTGAATAAAAAGGGTGTGATTTTCGGTTTCTCTGCAACGGTCGGGAAGTATAATGTTGATGACTTAGCCAGTGAAGACTTTATCAACAAGATGATAGAAAAAGGCGCTTCATTCGGGTGGTATTTTATGTATGTTCCTGTTGGCAAGAAACCGAGTGTGGAAGCGATGATGACACCAGAACAGAGGGATGGATTGAGAAAATGGGTCGAGTATGCGCGTAATAATAAGCCCATCTTTATCGGAGATTTCTGGAACGATGGTCCTTGGGTTGGAGGATGCATCTCAGCTGGGAGAGAATACCTTCACATCATTCCCAATGGAGATGTTGAACCCTGTGTATTCTGCCATTTCGCCGTAGATAATATAAAAGAGAAATCTCTGCGCGAAATACTCGCCTCTTCCTTCTTTAAATCTATCCAGAAAAAACAGCCATTCAATGAGAACCATCTCAGACCGTGCATATTAGTGGATAATCCACAACTCTTAAGAGATATTGTTGCAGAGACCGGCGCCCATCCTACACATGAAGGTGCGGAGAAATTGATAACCACCCTTGCTCCCAAGGTAGACAGATATACTGAAAGTTATGGCAAGATAGCCGATAGAGTTTGGAAAGAGGAGTATTTGAGCGATCCTGTCTGGAAGAATAGGCTGAAAAGATGGACTCTCCAGTTCAAGGAGGGAAAGTATGATTAAGAAGGCTATTTTAGCAAGCATCGGGGCAATAGCGCTGACAAAAGAGAAGACCAAAAAGTTCGTCGACGATCTGGTGAAGAAGGGAGAGATATCAAGGGAAGAAGCGCCCGGTTTTGTAAAGGAGTTGATCGAGCGAGGTGAGGAAGTGGATCGTAGAATAATCGATGCGATCGAACGCGCTATCAACAGAGTGAATCTACCAACCCGCTCTGATATAGAAGAGATCAAAAAGAAACTTGATCAGATAGCAAAGAAACTCAAATAAGTGGTAGGGGAACAGCCTTAAGGCTGTTCCCCTATCTCTCTCCCTCACTTGCAACCGTTTCTCTCAACCAATGTTGAATCTCTACGGGCGGTATAGAAATATTAAGAGAACCCACCAGATATTTACTGTCTTTGCAAAATATGGTTTTGGATGGATAGTAGATAGGCTCGCTTTCAAATTTTCCTTTAAAAAAAAGAGACTGCAAAAAAGTGGTATTGAACACCGACTGAGATTGGCACTCGAAGGGCTCGGACCAACATTCGTGAAACTCGGCCAGTTCTTGAGTGTGAGACCGGACCTTCTCCCACAAAGTTATATCGTTGAATTGAGTAAACTTCAAGATGAGGTCTCTCCTCTCCCCTTTTCCATAATAAAACAGACCATAGAGGATGAGTTGAAAGAACCAATATCAAAACATTTCTCTTCTTTCCAAGAAAGACCAATCGCTTCTGCCTCTCTGGCACAGGTCCATCGTGCAACCATAGATGGTCATAAAGTTGCAGTGAAGGTTCAGCGTCCAAAAATTAGAAAGGTAATAAGAACAGACCTTGAAATATTATCAGATTTGGCAAAGATAGCAGAAACAAGAATACCCGAACTTAAAGACTACGATCTCACAGGAAAGGCTGATGAGATAAGGAAGATATTGACCGCTGAACTCAATTTTATAAATGAGGGAAAGAATATTGAAAGATCCAGAAAAAATTTCAAGGATGATAATACTGTTGTGATACCAAAGGTTTACTGGGACCTCACCACTTCAAATATTCTAACTATGCAACTCATAGATGGGATCAAGATTACAGATATAGAAAGAATAAAGAGGTCAGGATTGGGCTGTAAAGTGGTAGCGAGAAGGGGGGCGAATTTGATACTGAAACAGGTCTTTGAACATGGGTTCTTTCACGGCGACCCGCACCCCGGTAATATTTTTGTAACAAAGAGTGGAAAGATTGCCCTATTGGATTTCGGGATGGTCGGGCAACTCGACTCGCAGACCCTCGATAACTTAACCGACCTTTTTATCGGGGTAGTAGAAAGGAATGTTGATGAGATCATTCACACATCTACAGCACTCGGTGCAATAGATGAAGAGACCAACATTTCGGAATTAAAACTCGACATTATGAGGTTGATCGATGAGTACACCAATATACCTCTGAATAAGATAAATTATAAAGCAGCTGCTGATGAGGGTTTCGTACTCGCACGAAAATACAAGATGAGACTTCCTACGAATTTGGTTCTGCTCGCAAAATCCCTCTCCACCGCCGAAAATATTGGTAGGAATCTGGACCCATCTTTCGACATAATTTCTCATGCCCGTCCTTATGTGAAGAAATTGGTGAAAAAGAGAACGTCCCCAACATCCATTATAGAGAGGAATGTAACTATTCTTAGAGAATATTTTAGACTGATGAAAAGGTTTCCTGATGAATTTTCTGAGATTTCAAGAAAGATTAGAAAAGGCAGTATTGAAGTGAGGTCGCACCAGTTCAATGAATTTATGGATATATGGGAGAAGTTGGCCAATCGAATAGCAGTGGCTGTAGTAATATTCGTTACTGCTTATGTTTCGATTATTCTAATTGACAGGGGTCCTCGAGTGCTTGGAATACCTGTAATAAGTGGGATAGGCTTTCTGGTCGCCATAGCCCTTGCAATACTTTTGGTTGGAAAAATTTTACGCTCTAAAAAAATATGAATTAAACCACAGATTTCATCCTTCTTTCCACATGTGGTTTCTTTTTTCTCTGTCCATACGGATCCTGAAATGTTCTCAGTAGTTTCTTTTTTCTTGACAATTTTGATAAAAATAGTATAGTAAAATAAAGATGAAGGGAGACATATTTGATGAGGTAAAAAGAATTCATGAGGAGATGGAGCTCCTTTTTGACAATTTCTTCCAGGTGAAATATCCATTTTCACTTACAGAACGTAAATGGCATCCATCGGTGGATGTATACGAGACAAAGGATAAGGTTGTGTTGGCAGTCGAACTTGCAGGGGTACAAAAAGAGGATATAGAAATTTCAGCATCCGAAAAAACAATTCACATCCACGGTATAAGAAGGGAAAAGGATAGAGCCGAAAGTAGATGCTACCATTCAATGGAAATTAGATTTGGCCCTTTTGAGAGGAAGATTGTTCTTCCCTCCCGAGTCGACCCTGAACATATAGAGTTCAAGTTCATAGATGGACTTTTAGAGATAGAATTGCCGAAGATCCGAGTGTCAAAACCTGAGCCAGTAACCGTCGAGATAAAGTAGACAAAAATGGCTGAAGAGGTAAAAATCCCTGAGGTTCTCCCCATCTTGCCGACAAGAGTAGTAGTATTTCCCTACCTTGTAGCTCCTGTAGTCATCAAAGGAAAGAAACTCGTACATCTCATTGACGAGGTCCTGCAGGGAGATAGGCTGATGGGCATAGTTGCCCCAAAATCAAAGATTAAATCCCCGGGTCCCAAAGACCTCTATAGGGTAGGGACCGCGGTCACTATAATGAAGATGCTCCGTCTTCCTGATGAAAGTATCAGACTCTGGGTTCAAGGGATTGCGCGTATAAGAACTATAGATTTTGAGACTGTCGACCCTTACATAAAGGCAAGGATTGAGGTTATTAAAGAGAAATGGCAAAAGAGTGTTGAACTCGATGCACTCATTCGCAATGTCTCTGGACTATTTCAGAAGATCGTGGAGAACTCTCCCCATCTTCCTGATGAACTTCAAGTAATCATAATAAACATTGACGACCCGAGTAAACTCGCAGATTTTGTCACCTCCAATTTAGACCTCGAATTCAAAGAAAAGCAGAAGATATTAGAAACCTTTGACCCCAAAGATAGGCTAAAATATCTCATCCCAATCCTCACAAAGGAATTGAACATACTGGAAATAGGTGCGAAGATAAGGTCGGAGGTCAAAACCGAGTTAGATAAGACCCAAAAGGAATACTACCTCCGTGAACAATTACGTGCTATCCAGAAAGAATTAGGCGAGAAAGATGAAAAGACTGTAGAGATTGAAGAATTCAAGAAAAAGATTGAACTTGCACATATGCCTAAAGAGGCAGAAGATGCTGCACGCAAAGAACTCGACAGATTAGCAATAATGCCGATACAGGCTGCAGAGTATACGGTATCGAGAACCTATTTAGACTGGCTCGTCGACCTCCCTTGGTCAGTTGAGACAAAAGATAATATAGATGTGAAGGATGCCAAGAGAATCCTCGATGAAGACCACTATGACCTTGAAGATGTGAAGGAAAGAATATTAGAATATCTGGCGGTAAGGAAACTAAAAGGTGAGGCAAAGGGACCGATACTATGTTTTGTTGGGCCACCAGGAGTAGGAAAGACCTCTTTAGGACAGTCAATAGCACGGGCATTGGGTAGAAAGTTTGTAAGGCTATCACTCGGGGGTGTTAGAGACGAAGCAGAAATAAGGGGACACCGCAGGACATACATCGGAGCCCTTCCCGGAAGAATCATTCAGGGTATAAAACGGACAGGTTCTAAAAACCCAGTGTTCATGCTCGATGAGGTAGATAAAATTGGGGTAGATTTTCGGGGTGACCCGGCGAGTGCACTTTTAGAAGTGTTAGACCCCGAGCAGAACCACACATTTCAAGACCATTACCTGGATGTGGCTTTTGATCTCTCAAAAGTTATGTTCATAACCACCGCAAATATCGTCGACCCAATTCCTCCTGCACTGAAAGATAGAATGGAAACTCTTGGGCTCCCCGGGTATATTGAAGAAGAAAAATTGCACATTGCAAAGAAGTATCTCATCCCCAAGCAGTTACATGAGAATGGATTGACAGCGAAAGTCATAAGTTTTACTGATAGGGCGATCCATACTTTAATAAGAGATTATACAAGGGAGGCAGGATTGCGAAATCTCGAGAGAGAAATCGGTTCGATATGCAGGAAAGTGGCGAAGAAAGTCGCTGAGGGGAAGAAAGGTAAATTCAATATAGATAGAAAGGATCTGCACGAATATCTGGGTCCTGCCAAGTTCTTCTCGGAGGTAAGGAAGAAAAAGGACGAGATTGGCGTCGCAACAGGCGTTGCGTGGACACCTGTAGGTGGAGAGATACTCTTTGTAGAAGCAACTAAAATGAAAGGGACAAAATCCCTTACACTTACAGGAAGTATCGGCAATGTGATGAAGGAGTCTGCACAAGCAGCCCTTTCTTACCTACGGTCTAAAACAAAGAAATACAAGATTGAGGAAGGATTTTTTAATAGCTCTGATATACACATCCATGTTCCTGCTGGTGCCATACCAAAAGATGGCCCATCTGCAGGA
>Ga0209978_10000735_pt1 | contig 12957 bp, 14 predicted proteins | sample BentaG_FD_182805 | JGI IMG/M metagenome (GOLD analysis project Ga0209978, IMG submission 182805) | Deep subsurface microbial communities from South Atlantic Ocean to uncover new lineages of life (NeLLi) - Benguela_00093 metaG (SPAdes)... | ecosystem: Environmental > Aquatic > Marine > Oceanic >...
TTAAAAAGGCACCTCCGTTTCTGGCTACCAAACCTTCATGTTCCAACTCTCTTCTGACAGCTGCGGTAACGGGTACTGGAAGTTGCGTGAAATAAGCGAGGTCCCTGGTGCTTATTTTTTGACTTCTAAAAATTTCTCGGAGTATTTTTTCAACAGCTTCTCCGCCTTCCTCTAACTTTGCCTTCTCAGAAATGATTTTTAACAAATTAATTCTGTCTTGAAGCCTTTCTGATTGCATAATATTTGTCTCAACTTAATGATTAGACTACATCATCAATGAGGATGTGGAGGAATATTTAGTCTTTCCGTAATTTACTTCCTATATTGGGAGATGGTCCTGAAAAAAACAAAGAACCCTCTCCTATTTCTAGGTGTATTAGTGTTGTACATTTATACAGTAATGTTTATTAAGAAACAATATCTGAAGTATTAATAGACGCTATGAAGTTGGTATCTTTGAAGCAGGAAGACCTTGCCTGTCCCTATACTAAATGCGGACAATCGTTTCAGCAGCCAGTGATGGTTACAGATTATTCCAAGCTTCCCCGTGAAACGTATTATGCTTGTCCACATTGCATGTTGCGGTTGGAGATGCTATTAGAAGGCGGTGGAGGGGACCATTTGGGGCATGTGCACATAAAAGCTATTGAGGAGGAGGAAACATTATTCTCACAATTAGGAGCCATGGATAAAAATAGAACATCAGGAGAGGCTGTTTCGAGCCCGCAGGCAACTAGGCCTTCTAAAAGCTGCAGGCACTTCTTAGGATATCTGCGTAGTCGTCCTGAGGAACTTGACATTCCTGACGAGTGCGCCGTTTGTCCGAATATTATGCAGTGTTACATTAAGAGAGAATGATGCAGTTCTTAGTGTTTGTATTGCTTGTGTGGCTTTTAGATTAGCTATTTTATACGTTCCAAACATTGCCTATAAGGATTAGCCTTACATACATTATCCGAGTGACACCTGTATCTTGGGCATTCTTTAGTATTTTAGAAGCCTGTACTAAAGCCCGATTTAAGAGCCACATATTAAAAAGCTAGTCTGGCACCACTATATCCAGTTGCCTCTTCAAAGTCTTATACCGGTTCCTAACAGTAACCTCAGTGACACCCGCAGCCTCAGCAATATCCTTCTGCGTCTTCTTCTCTCCACGCACTAAGCAAGCAATATACAAAGCAGCAGCAGCTAAACCCATCGGATCCTTTCCAGCTGCAGCTCGCTTACGCTTTGCATCATGCAAAATCTTAATCGCCACACCCTGCGTCGGCCCACTAATTCCAGTCTGCTCAGCAATCTTTGAAACATAAGTCAACGGGTCAGCAATAGGCATCTTAATATCCAACTCACGTAACAGCAATCGATAACACCGCGCTACATCCTTCTTGTCCACTAAACTGGCTTCAGAAATCTCTCGTAAAGTCCTCGGTGTACGGGTAGTCCGACAAGCCGCGTACAGAGAAGCAGCTGCAATAGCTGCAATAGAGCGGCCTCGCACCAAACCTTTATCCAAGGCCTTACGATAAACCACCGCCGCCTTCTCCTTAACCGAAGACGGAACATACATTTTATCCGACAATCGATCCAACTCAGCCATGGCCTGCGCTAAATTTCGGTCAACACTTGAATGAACACGTGACCGAATCTGCCACTTTCTCAACCGCCACATCTGCAACCGTGTCGAAAGCGGTAACTTGCGACCAAAAGCATCTCTGTCAACACGGCCAATCGCTGTGGACAAGCCTTTATCATGAACTGAATATGATGTGGGTATCCCAACTCGGCTACGCGAGGCTTTCTCTTCCTGTGTAAAAGCTCGCCACTCAGGGCCTTTATCCATCATCTGCTCACGCAAAACAAGCCCACAATTACCACAAACAGTTTCCCCGCTGTCAGAATCATGGATAAGATTCAAGCTACCACACTCAGGACACTTATCCGTTAAGCGCTGACGCGCCATAGTCTTCCTGCTCATAGCAATACTCTTCTATGATCTAGACTGGCGTAAACCGGTCACAGCCATTAATTTCCTCATCACAAACTTCGGAATTAAAAATCGCCCATTTGGCCGCCGTAATAAAGCCTAAGGCTTGGTCTTAATATATAAATCTTTCGATTTCGCCTTTCAGATTCACAAAACTAAAATAAAAAAGGTATTTCACATCAAGAACCCCATTTCTGAGCAAGAGTAAATTACATCAACCTTTTTCACAGCGATTGACGAAAACTCCAAGAGATAAGCTAGGACGTGCAATGGAACAAAGAAAAACTCACGGAAAAACATGTTAAGCTGGATTAGATTTATTAGAGGTGATTAATTTTTTGACTGTATGAAGCCCGGTGGTGTAGCGGTCAAGCATTGCGGGCTCTGGACCCGCTGACGAGAGTTCGAATCTCTCCCGGGCTACTAACCACACACCCTCCACTGATATTTGAAGAGTAGATAATCTGAAAATTGTTAATCAACTGTTTCAAGTGGTTTTCACACGTCTTAGAAAGGTTGAAACCTGATTTCCTGGATTTTCTGACTATTTACGCGCGCGTATGTCAATCAACAAGTTGTGCTTTGATTATTCTAACTTCTTGTAGTGGTCTGTCACTTTCATCTGTCTCTACCTTTCCGATGCTGTCAACAACATCCATCCCCTCTATAACCTTCCCAAAAACAGGATGCTTACTATCCAAATAGTTATTGTCTACAAGATTGATGAAGAACTGGCTGCTTCCCGTATTTGGTCCTGCATTTGCCATGGCTATTGTGCCCCTACTGTTTCTGTTATGATCCGTAAATTCATCCAGTATTGTAGGTATTGAAGGATCACCATATCCCGTCCCAGTAGGGTCTCCTCCCTGGATCATAAAGCCACCAATTACTCTATGAAAAATAGCGCCATCATAAACCCCTTGTTGGACCAGCTCCTTAAAATTTCTTGCTGTAATAGGCATATCATCATACAACTCAATCATTATGTCGCCCATGTTCGTCCTAATCAAAACCCTATCTGTGCTTGAACCATTTTTACCCACCATACTAAACATCACTATTACTACTGCAATAGCAACCAAAAATGCAACTCTGGAAAGAATAGTTCTACGAGCTCTCACACCCGAGTAGGCCTGTAAGCCTGCTAACAATGCTTCATTAGCGTTTGTGGGCCAGTTTTTCAGGGCAACGGTTTCGCACGCACATTTTTTTCCTCGAGTTCTCGAGTAGCAACTCTTGAGAGCCAGTAACTGTCAAGCTTCTCTAAAGCCTCGTCCAAGATGTCGATAATGTCTTGCAAGTCAGTGAATGGTATTGAAAATTTAACGTCTGAACGATCGGAATAGGGCTTCCGCCTAATCACAATTTTCACGTTCTTATAGTTCGTGAGAAATACCTCAAGCTGCCCATAAATGGCGCTGGTTTCACCACCTACCAAACCTCGGGCTAATGGAATCGTTTTTGATTTTCCCATTGAACAGTTTTCCCCTTTATAATGTTCACGATTGCAATTACTTAAATCTTACGATTTAATAAAATGTACTTATGCATCGAAATAGAGACGATTCATTGCTGGACGCCAAAAAAAAGGAGGAGGGAACAGGATAAACCAACTCGATGTCAACATCTACTTTTTTCAAGTTCCGCATTTGACATATTACCATAATCAAAATACAACATAAAATGATATATATCTAAAATGGATCGACGAAAATCCGAAGCTAAGATCTAACGCGAAAGAAGCCTAGGTTGAAGGGAACGACGCAACTGAAGAGAGTAAAGCATGCGCATACATCAAAGGCTAATCTTTTTGTTTTGATTTTCTAACAAGAATTAAATCCTTGCAACATTCCCCGGTTTCTTTCAAAGAACTCTCTAAAGGTCTTTGTCAAATCATATTCTTCTACTTCGCCTAAAGGCACCCAGCGCACATCGAGAACATCGCTTCCTGCTCGGAGACTGCCTCCCTTCAAGTGAACAAGAAAATCGAGAACAACGAAGTGGTAGCGCAATCTGCCTTTTTCGTCTGGCTCCAAGTTGTCTACTACGTCGATCAACCTGCGGACTTGTACTTCGAGGTTAGTTTCTTCTTTTACCTCTCGAACGGTCGTCTCTTGCACAGTTTCACCAAGCTCAACGAGACCACCTGGAATGCTCCATTTATTTTTATCTGGCTCAGAACCTCGTTTAGCTAGAAGAATTTTGCCATTGCATATGATGACTGCACCTATGCCTACGATGGGCTTAGTGGGGTATTCACGCTTCAAATAATCCATCCAAATATTGGTTTTTTAACAGCTGTTTGTTTCTAGGATGCCGCTCCGGCAAACTTGGGTGGTGGGCCCGGGGCGATTTGAACGCCCGACCAACAGGTTTCTCTTCCAGACGATTATGAGCCTGTCGCTCTAACCAAGCTGAGCTACGGGCCCTCTTCCCTATTTTGTAGAGTAACAGTGAAATTAAGGTTTTCCAGTTTTATATGTAGTCCCAAGCAAAATGCCTAAGCCGAGGGAGAAGAAGGCTATGGAAAAGGTTTCGTGGTGGATGTCTGCTATTTCAAACAAGACCCCATGTAAAATGTACTGGTGTAGGAGGATCAGAAATCCTAAAGAGAAGCAGAGATAAACAAGGAGTCGCATTGGTCTAGACATTCCTTTACCCTCATACTGTTGTGTTTTGACGTATGAAGATTTAAATATTCCCAGCTTCGTCAAAATAGTCGTTATGTTGCCGCTGTAGCTCAGTTAGGTAGAGCAGCTGACTCTGGTAGGGCTTATCAGGGGCTGAGGCTGTTAACCAGTCGGTCGTAGGTTCGATTCCTACCGGCGGCGCCACCATGATAATTTTCGCAAACCCGCGACTCAAAAGCCGCGTAAACAAAAGACTAAAAAGCATGGAAACCGTTTATTTATATTGGTTGTTAGTAATGTTCGGTTTCGACCCAGTAAGGATGTGTTCATTCAAATATAGGGATAGAGTCACGATTTTTAGAGACGTACTTAAGACGATTAGACGATACGACGAAGGTGGAAGAAAATACGCAATCATGAAACATGCCAGCCTAAGCTATGATCAGCTAAACAAATACCTACTCTTCTTAACTAACATGGGTTACATCAAAGAAACCGCCGAACCATATGGGAAAAAGTACCGAGTTACAGAAAAAGGGTACATGTTCCTTAGAAGCCTCGAAGATCTACGTTTACATCTGCATCAAAAGTAAACACCCTGCCTAAACGCAGAAAAGGTTAGTTAACGTTCTGTCTAGCCCGCACATTTTCACTAGAATACATAAGCCTTCAACTTTTGGTCTGCGCCTTCAATGACCAATCAAACGCATCTAACGATGCTTTTTCCTTATTCTGTAAACAACGATGCCAATTACAGCTATCAATATCATACTGGCGACGAGTACAACTGTCTGCACATACGCGAAATCGTACGGAGGTGACTCGTTTCCTGTGTGCACGTCGAGCAACATCTCTTTTCGGTATGGTATGGTTGCATTTCGCAACGGATTATATGTAACTCCCCAATTGTCTCTAGCTACCAGTATTATGCGCCATGTTCCGTTCCTGGTAAATATGTGAGTCACGCTTGTGCCCTCGTATTCGTAAGCTGGAACAGTTCCGCCAAGTTCGTAGACTGACCAGCTATAGTTTGAAATTTGGCTGTCTGGATCTTGATGAAAGCTTTTTTCAGCGCTTAGGATTACTGTCTCGTTTTCACGTATGTAGTTCGGTGAACTTACACTCAGTAGTGGAGTGGTGATGACGGCAAAATCCTTAGTGATCGAATCAACAATTGTGGTGTTTCGAAATAAAACAGTGGCTTTGGCTGTAACTTTGTGTAACCCTCTCCTTAAATCCTCAGCTTTCAGAGTGCAGGTATAGGTTTCCATTTCACCCGGGGATAAATTTTCACCCTCCCACATTGCCTGAGGGATGGCGTCGTTATAAATAACTAGGTTGTACGAGTTTGGAACCGTTCCATCATTTGCGGCAAGAACGCGCACTATTGCATCTTCACCTAAGATCAACGGAGTGTGCAGTTGTGTACCAATCAAGGCACCAACATCAATGCTGGTGACACGGGTCATCTCTACGGGAGTAAATGCTCCATCTAGGGCGTGATGGGGAATTATGTAATAGATTTGCTCGGCCGCTAGGATAGGATCGAGCAAAAGTTCGACGCTCTCCAAGTGCAGTGAACAAGGCACCGCCTTTTTTACTTTGAAGGTTATTGTAAACACCGTCGCGCTTCTGTTATGGCAATTAAATCCCCTAATAAAAGATCCGGAGTTTTGTTTGACGGAATATGTGCCTTCAGTTGAGTTTACATCGTCTTGAATTTCAAATATTGGTCCGTAAAGAACACCATCGGGATAGTCTTCTATTGGCGTCTTGACAAGACGGCTGACATATTCTAGTATCTCAGGATCCCAGCTGAAGTTGATACTGAAGCCATACATGTGGCCTAGAGAATAATTATGACGCGAACCTGGAGGCGGTAGGGGTTCACCCGGTAGCCACTCCTCATCGGTCCCATAGAAGCTATCCGTGAGATTGAAAACCTCAACGCTTACATTGAAAATTGTTCCTACGGCGGCAAAAGCGTCCTGCGGATCCACGTAGACAATCGGCATTTCCATCGGTAATTCAGCAGCGGAAACTGAAATTTTGGGAGTAAGCGTCAATATAACAGTTACCAGCAGTATGAAGACGATTCTCTGGGTTACTTTCTTCATTCCACCCCACCGCTCTCTCGATTAAATGCCGAGAGTCGCGCTTTTATTTCGTCAAGGTTCATCCTTGATTCTCTTCAAGGAATAATATGAATTCTCAAACCTTTAAATGTGATTGAAACATCTGTATTTTTTGTGAATCAGATGCCATCTGCAAAAACCGAAAAAATGTATGAGGAGCTTATTGAGATTTACAAAAGGACGGGATATGCAAACCCTGAGTTGTCATTAAATTATGACATAGAAAAATTAGGCAATAAAGGAAAAAGTAGAGAAGAAGCAATTTTGACCCTTTACAAGAAGGAGACAAGACACTCCCGTCTTCGCAAAGAAATGGAAACATTCGCTGAACGACGCCACAAGGATCTTGAAAAAGAATTGGAAGAGTTAAGAACATCTACACGTAACCGAGCAGAAGAGGTTGAAAGCATCAAAAAATATTTGGCTTATACGCATCGGTTAACAACCAGCCAGGTCATTGCGCGAGTCTGCTTCTACATAATTGGAGCAGCTCTAGTCATTTTATCCGTTTTTCAATACAACGCGCTCACATTATATTTTAAAGCGGCTAGCGGTTTCGAATGGATTTTTATCCTAGACTGCTTCGTAACGTTCAGCCTCGGTATAGCGACAATCGCTATAGGCTGGGTCCTTGAGAGCATGGCACGTGTACGACCGGTTTTCTAGTAATGCAGTTGATGAGAACCAGAACAAATCTCACGCGGAGAGTTTCATTAAAACTTCGAATCAAACACAGAGATAACTTACGATCAGTTCTTGCGCACAAGCAATTATTGCGAGTCCATACAGTTTTTCTAAACCGTTTCAACTTTTGTTATTTCAGGCACTTTTCGCTTTAGGAAGTTTTCAACTCCCCACTTTATCGTCATCGTTGACATTGGACAACCTGCACATGCCCCCTTCAGCTTAACCTTAGCAACTCCATTATCCACATCGACAAGTTCAATGTCACCACCATCAGCCTGTAGATTCGGTCTTATCTCTTCGATTGCCTTTTCAACTTTTTCTTTGACCTTCTCGTTCATTGCAACTCACTCGAAAACATTAAGTGAGTGTGCTATAAAAACTTCTTGAATACCGCTTCTTACATGGAAGCTGAATTTCAAGTCATCTTCAATGGGAGACAATAATGCCAAACTATACTAAAACCATAAGAAGCTTGTCGCAAAAGCTGAAACCTGCATCAGAAGCGCAAAATATAGATGCTGCAGTTGCTCTTTTGCTGAAACCTACAGATCAAGATCTTAACATTCTCCTAGTGAAGAGGACAGAGAGCCCTTTGGATCCATGGTCAGGGCAGATGGCGTTCCCCGGTGGAAAACGTGACCCAAAAGATCGGGATATAATACAGACCGTTGTTAGGGAGACACTTGAAGAGACCAACATAAACATTGCTAATCGTTGTCGCTTTCTGGGAGTGTTGGAACATACGAGGTCAACTGTGAGGTCGAAGCTGCTAGTAGCTTCTTTTGTCATCCTTTTAGAACATGAGCCCACAATAATACTGAGCGAAGAATTAGAAGGGTATATTTGGGCTCTTGTGAAAAAATTGCGAGAATGCAGAGGAACTGCTGATTTCCCTTTCGGAGAAGTCCCAGCTTATTTTGTGGAAGGAAATGTGGTTTGGGGGTTGACTTTCAGAATTTTGGAGAAGTTCACTCAAATCTTCGAGAATACTACTTAGTGTGCTTTGCGCCTGTTATTCCGTTTTCTTATATATAGTGCGCGTTTGCGTTAGAGAAATGCCCAACCTTTTTTTGCAAAGAAGTACATTTGTGCGGACATTTGGGCCTTTTTGGCATCACGCTAATTCATTTAATGTCTTTCAGCTTTTTGGATGGATATAAGTCGATTGCGGGAATAATCGCTTTATCATTGAAATAGTTGCCTTTTTCTGTGAAAGACTGGGGAAAGGAGAATATCTCTTTGCGTTGCAACAAATGTGTCGCCAGTTTGGATGTTCTTGTGCGATTGTTGGCTGATCCAGATTGGGGCAAGAAAGCGAAGAAAGTAAAGACTTTGAGAGGAATGCGGCAGATTCTCTTTGACTTCTGTAAGGCCAATGGAAAAGTAATACAAATAGACAAAGACACGGTATACATCTACATCTAACTTGATGTACGCGATTATTGTAGGGTATAATTACTGTCTAGAGATTCAGATTCCTATTTCATAGACCTTTTCATGTCGAAACTAGAAAGTTCCTTTGTGGGATGTCCTATGCGTCGACAAACGGCTGGTAAACTTGTTGCGGCTATTGCCACGGGGGTCTTTTTGGCTTTAATTTTCTCGAGAGTATGCTTTGCTCAAAACTATGAGCAGAAATATTCTCTACTCAAAGGACAGTCCACTTATCAACTCACCCTTTCAACAACTCATTTGCTATACGAATATTATCAGCAAAAGAGCCATCAGTTAACTCAGGACAATTTCGCGAGTTTTGTAACTCCTTATTCACTGGCGCTTGTGGCTGCAGACATTAGAAGCATCTTTCCTGATGAGGAAGATTTCGTGAACGCGGTTCTCATGGTGGTTCATCAGATTCCATATCAAGTTGTTGAAGAAACCAAATATCCCGTTGAAACTATCGTCGAAAACAAAGGAGATTGTGATTTGCTTTCATATGTTGCAGCATCGTTGATAAAATCTCAAGACTTGAACATTGTCCTACTATATTATGAACAGGAAAGCCACATGAACATCGGCGTAAACCTTCCTAGCCCTCCAGCAGACGTACGAACAACAATGTCATATGTTGACTACAGAGGCGTCCGATACTACATGGCGGAATGTACTGGTGACGACTGGCAGAACGGTTGGAGAGTTGGAGAGTGCCCTTCAGAGCTAGAAGGAGCTCAAGTAACAGTTGTCACGTTGGAGAATTATGAGCAGATTGCCCCAGGGCAAATTTCATCAAGCTTCGGAACATTCGAGTCTTCCGCAATATCTTTGACGATTTCACCAAGCTTTGTAGTGGAAGGAAGCGCGGTGGTGATTACTGGGCAAGTTTCTGTCTCAGCTTCGAATGGAACAGTTACGTTGTATGCCGTAGAAAATGGTAATTGGTTCTCTATTGGGGCTGTGGAGTTAGATACAAATGGACGATATACGTTTTCGTGGAACCCAACGCTTTGGGGACAGTATCACGTCAAAGCAAGTTGGTCGGGGGACGCTGAATATGCGGGAGCGGACAGTGGAATTGTTTCTGTTTATGTTGTTCCCAAATTTTGGGTGTTTGCTGGTGGTGGAATTGCCATTGTAGCTATTGTTGCTGTTGTAGTGTTTCTGATGCATAGAGCTACTTATCCGAGTGAGATGCAAACTCTTGAAGAAGTTTCTATATGAAGTGTATAAAAGAAGCTTTCATTGTCTGAATATATCGATTTTTGGAACATTGTTTCTGGAGGAATAAGTATCCTATATAGCAATATAAGAGATATAAGTTTGGAGACCTAAAAACTATGAGCCCAAAAAATGAAAAATACGCATTTCCAATCGAAAAGAAACTAGCTGCCATTGAATGGAATCTAGAGCTGCTAAAAGCATCTACTGAAATCACCCACACACCTCTACGAACCTTGAAAAGTATGGTTAAAGCTTCCGTGGTAATCCCAACCCAGAACTTGCTACGCGAAATCATTAATTCCCCACTTCCACAAAGAAAAAAGCTTGTCAAAATTTAGTGTACGGCATCACAAACCATTTGTATCCACGTGCTAAGACACACATCCTTTTTAGATAGAACTCTTAAACTTTTCCATTTGATATTGAAGACAATAGAGCAGTTTTTCTAGAGAAAAATGCTTTGAACATTAGAAAAAAACCTATGTACGCGCCAAAGTACAATAAAACGTGAGATCTATAAGAAAGAGAGGCTCACCTGTTCGATAGGTGTTGGACCCAATAAACTTGTAGCGAAGATAGCAAGCGACTTCAAGAAGCCTAATGGGATAACAGTTGTTGAAGAGAGCGAAGTTGAAGGTTTTCTGGCTCCACTACCTGTACGGAAACTGTTGTGGGTAGGAAAGAAAACAGCACGCAGATTAAACGAGATGGGTATAAAAACAATCGGCAACCTAGCAGCCTTTGACGTGTCAGTTTTAACTGAAAAGTTTGGCATAATCGGCGCTCAATATCACGTCTCAGCCCGCGGAGTTGATAATAGTGAGGTTTCTGAGATAGGCGTAGTCAAGTCTGTGGGAAGAGAAACCACTTTTGAAGAAGATACTTCTGACTTTAAGTTAGTCTTCGAAACATTGGATAAACTCAGCAAAGAAATCTATGAAGAACTCGTAGAACGCAAATTGCTTTTCAAAACGGTAACTATCAAAATCCGCTACGAGAACTTCGAAACTCACACCCATGGAAAGACACTGTCTTTTTTCACTAACAATCTTCAAGGCATCCAGAGAACTGCTAGAGAACTCATTCAGCCATTTCTCAGCAAAAATAGAAAGATCAGATTGGTAAGAGTGAGAACGTCAAATTTCACTTCAAGCAGAGAACAGAAAACTCTTGTTTGACGATTCTGCTGTCACATTCCCCGCGACGCAAACAAGGCTATAAATATGATGTTTCAAATTGTAATGGAGCAGGTTGGTGTCGTTGAAGCTTCTACTTGATGAAATGTATGCAGGATTGAAAGAATACTTTGAGATTTTGGGGTGGAATGTGTTGATTGTTCAAGACGTAGGATTGCAAGGAGCAAGAGACAAGGAAATCGTGGAATATGCAAAGGACAACAACTTATTGCTTGTGACTCAAGATCAGAAACCAGCAGACTTGGCTGATCTCATGAATGTCAAACATGTGTTGATCTCCAATGCCACTATTGCTAGAATAGCAGACGCCAAAATAAGAGAGAAATACCCCGATATACAACAGAAATGATGTATAGCGTGAAAATAACGCGCCAAGATAGACGACAAGGAGAAGAAATAAGTTTTGGAGAAAAAGCTCAAACGCTATTTAGGATACCCTGTAAAGGGTATGCGTGATCCCCATTATTTGGGGTTGCACACCATTCGCGCTGTGCGCTTATCTCTAAATTCTACATCAAAACAATATTAAACTTATGAAGTGAGGATTAATATTCAGAACGCGCAGGGGCTGAAAACTTATGTATGTTTATGGAAATAGTCATATAACCATCTACTGGTGCTCATGATGAGTTGGCCTAGTAGAACAGACTTGGAAATGTTAGACAACACTCCTAAAGATAAACTTCTCAAGCTTTTCCTTTTGCATATCAAGAATCTTTGGCGGGTTGATGGTCTCTACTTTCTTGGAATAGAAAAAAAATTCGACACAGAGGCAGCTACCCAAATCGATGCGAATTGTTGGAAAATTATGGGCAAAATTGAAGCTAGGGAACTGAAGGAAACTTTAGACATAAAGGAGAACAATGTTGCAGCTCTGATTCAAACTTTGAAAAACACGAGCTGGGCTCTATATCAAACAGAAAAGGAATCTGAAGTGTCAGTTAAGAGAGGGATTTTCCGAGTGACACGTTGCCGAACTCAAGAAACGCGAATAAGAAAGGGCTTAGATGAGTTTCCATGTAAAAAAGTGCGATTTGGCTATCTCCAAAGTTTTGCAAAGGAGTTCAACCCAAACATAGAAGTAGTGTGCAACACATGCCCTCCAGGTCCACATCCAGAAAACATGTGGTGCGAATGGGAGTTTACCATACGAAAATAGGAGGTTATACCACTATTTTCGCTTTCGGAACAACATGACATCGTCTTTCTGGCAGGCAACTCCGAAGCCATCCTCCACCAGCTTCCTTGCTTCTTGCATAGCCTCAACAATAGCCGGATGGTATTAGTCGCTTTGAAAACCAATCAGCTATGCATTAGTCAACGTACTCTAAATGCTTCTATGTCTCAGCAGGTGCACCTATTGTATACTGGTTACAAAAGGCTCTCGTCAAGATATCTGAATGAATATTCTTTGATTACACCTTCATCTGTGATCATGATAAAGCTTTGAATGCCCTCCATGTATTGTCCCCAATTACTTCGGAACAAGGCTAATTTCTGAGAATAATCTCTGTAGTCTTTATGCAGGGACATAATTACCCCAGTCATGCCCAGTCCTTCTCCTGTAAAGGCGAAAAATGCATTTGGAAACTTTGCTGCATATTCCCTTACTTTTTTAATAGATTCTTCGGACACTATTTTCGGATCCATTTTAACGAAGGTGAGCG
>Ga0209978_10000736_pt1 | contig 12952 bp, 11 predicted proteins | sample BentaG_FD_182805 | JGI IMG/M metagenome (GOLD analysis project Ga0209978, IMG submission 182805) | Deep subsurface microbial communities from South Atlantic Ocean to uncover new lineages of life (NeLLi) - Benguela_00093 metaG (SPAdes)... | ecosystem: Environmental > Aquatic > Marine > Oceanic >...
TGAGTTTGTTGGGTTCATGATCTGGGATTACCTTTAAGCTTTCTGCACTTCAGCTCACTTTTACTTTTTCCCCATAGGCACAAACCGGTACAGCCTGAGCCGGTATTGATACTGATCTTGCTCACCCCAAGAAACCACCAAGTCGATCTGTCTGAGATAATCCAGGGCCTCTTCTACCCCGGCAAATCCAAGATAGCTCACAGTAAGGTCCCAGTGATAGTTTGGAAAATCCTCTCCAAAATCACCGGAATCGGAAGCCAGATCCTCAGGGTTCTCTGCCTCTACCTCTGCTATTTTACTCTGTGCAAGGAGCGCAGCCGTTGTATTGAATTTCGCCTCACTGGCAAGCGACAGACTCTGGGACTGTGACGCCAAAAGAGTCACCAAGGTGATGGCAATAATGGCAAGAGCAACCATCACTTCAAGGAGGGTGAAACCTGGATGCAAGTTCCTAAAGTTATAAGTGCCTAAAGTGCCTAAAGTTATGGAATGACCCCTTTGTTTTATTGGTTGAATCTGCCCGATCTGTTTAATTTTTTTATGACTTTCTTTAATTTTAGACACTTTTAACCCTGGCCCAGACCTGGTTTATAAGCTTATTTGTTTTATTTTATAGTACAGACCTGCTTTACAGGCTTCATAGGATCCATCAATCCCGTCGCACTAGGGCAGGCTTTAAGTACTTTAGTTCACATATAGATATCCACATATTTATCGTAGATTTTCACCGTTCCAAGAAAAGGGCTTAGCGTCAAGGTAAACTCTCTGCCATCATCTGCCCCAAGATGGATCAGCGTTTGCTCGACATATCCCTTTTTGCTAAAATGAAGTATTACCTCTCCATGTGCCTGCTTTCCCTTTCCCCGGCGCCAGACATCCAGGACTCTAACTCCCCGGGGAAACACGAAGGCTTGCTCTTGAGCAAGGGCCCTTTCTTCTTCGCCCATGCCAGCATACTCTATCCATAGGCGATTCGCTTCAAGATCAAGATGGACCAGATATACCTTTTGCTCCCTAATTGCCTCGTTTCTCACCTCTCTTACTAAACCGACCATTCTCCGTGTCGTGGCCTTAAGGTCATCAGTTACCAGGGCATATCGAAACCGTGGGATGGCAAGGCCAAGAAACAGGCCCAGTAAGGCCACCACAACCACCAGTTCAATCAAGGTATAGCCCTTTGTACTGTTTGTTGCCTGCCCGTCCCGCTCTGCGGGACGAGGCGGGCGAGGGTCTATTGTGTTTATTGGGACAAAAAAACCATTTTTTGACGGAAACAAGCTACTCCAATTCCCAGTTGTTAATATCCTCATCCCTTTCCTCACCACCGGGTTCTCCATCGCCCCCATAGGAAGTGAGGTCGAAATCCCCGTGAATACCAGGGGAAAGATAAACATACTCGTAGCCCCACGGATCTTTGGGCACTTTTCCTCTTTCCAGGTATCCCCCTTCTCTCCATGCCCCAGGGAGTCTGCCAACCGCAGGCGGTTCCACTAGGGCCTGTAAGCCCTGTTCTGTACTAGGATACAGGCCATTATCCAGCCTGTAGAGTTTTAGTGCTGTTTCTAAAGTCACCATCTGGACCCGTGCCTTCGTACGCCTCGCCTCTTCCGGTTTCCCCACGATGCGCACCCCGATGTACCCAACCAAAATACCCAGAATAATAATAACTACCATGAGTTCTATGAGGGTAAACCCCCGATGGTCCAATTCTTTCCTTACCATATTTTTGCCCCCTTCATTAATTCAATTGCCCCGGATCTAAATGGAACTCCAGCCTGTTGGCGCATTCAAGTATTGATGAATTCGTAAAAAGTCGATTTTGCTCAATCTCGTTCACAAAACACTTTTTACGAGTTTGTCAAGTATTGGCTTTTTCGCTTGTCTATGTCTCCACTGTGCTTTTCTATATTGCTCTACCTCAACCGCACCATCCCCTATTCTCAATGGCTCTTAGTGGATCATTTGGCTCATTTCAAGTATAGGGAGTAGTATGGAAAACACAATAAACGCTACCATCACAGCCATCACCAAAATCATGATCGGCTCGAGCATCGAGGTCAACGCGATGATCTGTGATTCTACCTCTCTTTCCTGGGTGTCTGCAATCTTATGCAGCATTGCTTCGAGCTCCCCGCTTTGCTCACCAACGGATATCATCTGTATCGCCATTGAGGGGAACCACCGGCTCTTGGAAAGTGAACCAGCAAGGCTTTGGCCTTCCTCGATGTCATCTACAGCGTCAACAATCACCCTTTCAATGAGAGTATTATCGACAATCTTGCTAACAATCTGAAGAGCGGTAATGAGGGAAACGCCACTCTGCAAGAGGCTCCCCAAGGTCCTTCCAAATCGAGCAAGGGCCATTTTTTGGTTAAGAGGCCCAAAAACGGGGACGCGGAGTTTGAGCTTGTCCCAGAGGTACTGAGCCCGTGGCCTCTTCTTGATGTGCCTCAGGATTAGAATACCACCAAGGAAACAAAGCACGATAACCCACCAATAAGAGAACAGGAAATTGCCTACCTTTATGAGCACTATAGTGGGTAAAGGGAGGGCTTGGCGCATCTCAGTAAAAACCTTCGTAATATTCGGGACAATAAAGGTGATCAGTACAAAGAGGACAATGGTACCGATGAAGAACATAAAGATTGGATAGGCGAGGGCAGCCTTAAACCGACCCCTCAGCGCCTGTTGGCGTTCGCCGAATTCTGCCAGACGATCAAGAACCACATCGAGAGACCCTGAAGCCTCACCGGACTGGACCATGTTGACGTAAACATTTGAAAATATGTTAGGATGCTGGGATAGAGAGAATGCGAGGCTGTTACCTTCGTTGACAGACTCCTTGATCTGGGCCATAACCCTTTTAAACAGTGTATTGGTCATCTGGGTTATGAGGGAGTCGAGAGATCTTACGAGAGGCACTCCAGCTCCCAGCAATGTGGACAACTGTCTCGTCATTACAGAAACCTCTCCTGGCTTGACCCCCCTCAGCAGTCTAACCATAGAGCCAGGACCTGAGGGAAGACCTTTGGATTTGGAAAGCGCCTCTTTTACCTCAACCGGAAAGATCCCCGAGCTCCTGAGCTTCTCGCGAGCTGCCACATCACTGTCCGCATCAAGGATGCCCTTTAGGGTCTTTCCAGAGCTATTCAGGCCTCTGTATTCATAAACTGGCATATCGTATGGCTATATTTCGCTAAGTTAATGAGGAGAATTCTCAGACGCAGGCGAAGACGACGAAACCCACATAGGGAAGTAGAGCATTGAGCCAACTTGCTCTTGAACAGAAGCGACCACTGTAGTCTAAAGTTGGGTAACATAGCTTGAATTATCGCTATGTTACCAGTACCTGTTTTCTATGTCAACTTACTAAGCAGAGCATTTCATTGTTTGCGTTGCACATAACCGAGAAGGGTGTAGGATGGTCATGAGGTCTTTTCTTCTGTTCCGAGGCTCTCAGCCTGGTCTTTTCTACGACTTATCAACAGGGGATACTTGCCCCCTCCGCATTCTCTCCCGACAAGTCGGGAGAGCTGCGGCTTCCCCCACTGATAAGTCGTGAAAAGGACAGCGGCCTCCCACCAGTCACAGCAGAAAAGACCTCATGCCCCCCGGATATTGCAAACTATTTGATGCTCTCAGTAGTATATCCACAAAAGCTATAAATCAGCGAAAACCTTTGCCAATGGACATTGGGTGGGCCTATTGATAGTGGATTTTTGATCCGATTTTAAAGTTGACAAACTCGTAAAAAGTGTTCTGCGAATGCACCAAAGGTGGATGGAAGGGAAAAACGGTTACCAGATTGAATCAGATGCAGGGTATGACCAGCTGTCTCATCAGCAAGCTCAGTTGCCCAGAACCAGATGAGACAATTCCGGAGGGGGAAACGCTGCTACGTTTTCTCCTTTTCTACCCTCCGCCGCTCCTCATCCCTTACCTCTCGCCTCAAGAGTTTGCCTACCTTAGATTTTGGAAGCATATCCCTAAACTCTATGTATTGAGGAACCTTATAAGAAGCAAGCCTTTCCCCGCACCACTTGGTCAACTCAGCTCCACCCACACCTCGTGCATCTTCTTTGAGCACCACTATTGCCTTGATCCGTTCTCCTACCTTTGGATCAGGAACTCCAATAACACAAGCGCCAATGACTGTGCTATGGTCTTGGAGCACGGCTTCTACTTCAGAGGCTGATACCCTGTAGCCCTTGTGCTTGATGATATCAGCAGATCGTTCCACGTAAACAAGCTCTCCATCGGTATCCTGACACACAAAATCACTCATCCGGTAATAGACCTTTCCACTGAGTTGGACGTACGAATATTCTGTTTCCTCAGGTTTGTTCCAGTACTCTTTTACGGTGTATGGGGATGTGACCAAAAGTTCCCCGCTTTCTCCAAGGGGAACCGGTTTCAGACTGTTTGGGTCCACCACAATGCATTCTCTGCTCTTCAAAGGCAGTCCAATAGAGCTTGGTTTGGGCTCCTTTCCCAGTCGGCTATAGGTCACGTGGCCAGCCTCTGTGGAGCCGTAGACCTGATAGATCGGTACGCCAAATCGCTCCTTCCAGCGATTGAACACCTCCATGGGCAAAACATCGCCGCCGCAATAGCAATAGGTCAAGGAGCTCAGGTCATAGTAATCGAGGCGGTCATTTTCCAGAATCATCCGGTATAAGGCCGGAACGCCAAGAAGCCACCGCACCCTGTGACGCTGAATGCTCTCAAGAACGGCATCTACTTGGGGTGTCGGCATAAGCAGTGTCATGTTGCCTTTGTTTAGGCCCAGGGCCATAAACAGACCAAGGGCCATAATGTGGAAAAGGGGGTTGACCGCGATATAGACATCCTCTCCTTCCTTGACATAGCCCCCTGCCACATCCTCGGTAACGTCGTTGACATAGGATGTCATTCCGATGTGATTGCCCGGAACACCTTTGGGGAAACCGGTGGTCCCTCCGGTATAGAGAATGTAGGAGAGATCGTTCCAAGGGTCCAGTTCGATCTCTGATCTCAGGGGTGGATGTTTCAAGAGGTGTCTGAAGGAATAGACGCTGCTGTCCCGGTCTACCTTACCGTGGGGGATCTTGTCGAAGAGCACACCCAGATACCTTTTCCAAAAGGGCATGAGATCAGCCAGATTGGTGACAATAGCCCGCTTGAGCCCTGTGTTTGCAAAGACCTCTTTGACATAGCAAAAGTTTGTGTCCAGACAAATGATCGTCTCAGTCCCCGAGTCTTTGATCATATATTCGATCTCAAAAGAGGTATAAATCGGGGAAACCGGCACAACCACGGCACCAATTTTCTGGATACCCAAAAAGGCTATGACCCACTGGATACAGTTGGAAATATAGAGCATGACCCGATCGCCCTTCTTGACACCCATGCCGATCAGGAACCCAGCAAATCGTTCACTGAGCTCCCGCAGGTGTGAGTAAGAAAACCGCTCCCCCAGGTAAAGCACTGCGGTTCGGTCCGAATAACGCTCAGTCATCCTCTCAAACCGCGTAAAAGTCGACTCCTTTTCCCATGCTTTATCACCAGCTGTCATGGTTTATGTGACTCCTGGTAGTGTCAGTTGTCCGTTGTCAGTGGTCAGTTGAGCCAGTATCAAATGCCATACATAACACGATCAAACGACCTTATGCCCAGAATATCCGGTACCTCGTTGCCTCGTGCAAGAAACCGCCTGATCATCAGACCGACAGACTGGACTTCGATCCAAGGCGTGAAACGCCTCCGTATACCTTGCCAGGGCTTCCCCCTGCGTTAGCGTACCATCGTCTCAAGGTCGCTGTTCTATCCGAAACCCAGTTAACCCCTCCTGCAACGGACAACGGACCACTATCTATGGACCCCACTCACACCCCAAAATAGGCAGAGCGTACATCCGGATTGTTCAATAGCTCCTCTCGTATTCCCTCCATGACCGCAGCCCCATTCTCCAGAATGAATGCATAATCTACAATTGGCAGGACTGGTCGAGCATACTGCTCGGTCACGATAATGGAGACTCCTCTTTCATCACGGATCTCTTTGACGGAACGGACCAGCAATACTTGGATCAGGGGGCTGAGACCCAGAAGTGGCTCATCCAGAAGCAGCAGTTTGGGTTGAGCCATGAGTGCCCTGCCGATAGCCAACATCTGTTGCTCTCCCCCACTTAAAAAACCACCAACCCTTTTCTTGATTTTTTCCAGGGCCGGGAATATTCTGAAAACATATTCCAGGCTCTCCTTTTTTTGGGACGGAGACGCAAGGTAGCCTCCGATACGCAGATTTTCCAACACCGTGCTTTCAGGGAATATCCTTCTTCGCTCAGGACAGAGGATAATCCCCTGTCTCGCACGCTGGCTGGGTTTGAGTCCCATGATGTCCTTTCCCAAATATCTTATCTCGCCAAGCACCGTGATCCGCTCACCGCCGGTCATGTCCTCCTTTTTTTTGATATCCTCCATGATACCTGAAAGGGTATACATGAGGGTTGATTTCCCCGCACTATTGGCCCCAAATACCCCTACGATTTGATTGTCCTTACAACTGATACTGACGTTATTGAGGGCCAGCATATTTTCGTAGAAGACCATCAGACCAGTGGCGTCAAGCATGACTCATAACCTCCTCAACCTCCTCTGAGCCGAAATAGACCTCTTTGACCTTGTCATCGGCCATGACTTCCTCAGGTGACCCTTCAATCACCTTCTCCCCGAAGTTCAATAGCATAACCCGATTGGCCACCCGGAACAGTTCCCGCAATCGATGCTCAATCATGATCAAGGTGATGCCGTCCATCTGCAACCGTTCTATAAGAGGAACCATACTCGCTATTTCACCCATGCTGAGTCCAGAGAAGATCTCATCACAGATAATGATCTCAGGCTTCAAAGCCAGACACCGGGCAAGCTCGAGGCGTTTTAGATAACCGGTGGGCAAGGTAGAGGCTATTTTATAGGGAACAAAGGAATCCCTCTCAAAGCCAATCTCTTCCAAAATATCAATGCCTACGGTATCCCGGTCCCCCAGTTTCCCTCCTCCTCTCCACCCTCCGGTACGTTTGGCACGGGGCGAAAACAGGGGAATGACAAGGTTTTTATAGCAAGGCAAACTGTAATAAGGTCGCATGATCTGGAACGTCCGGGTGATCCCCATATCCGCAATCTTGTGTGCTGGCTTGCCGCTGATATTTTTCCCCCGAAACAAGACCTTACCGGATGTCATCTTGATGAAACCGGTTACGCAGTTGATCAGCGTGGTCTTACCAGAACCGTTTGGGCCAATGATGCCCAGTATCTCTCCATCATGGACATCCAGGCTCACCCGGTTCACGGCCACAATCCCGCCAAAGCTTTTGGTTGCCTCTTGCACTTGAAGGATAGGCTGGTTGTTCATATCGTGACCCACCTTTCAAACTGATGATATTTCCTCTGGCCGTAAACCATGATCCCCTCGCTGCGAAACACAATGAATGCTACTAGTATCAGGCAGTAGAAGACGATCCGTAAGGTCCCAAAGGCCCGTAGCAATTCGGAAATGGGGACCAGAATAAAACACCCCAACACAGGCCCCACCACAGTACCAGCCCCGCCAATAACCGTGGCCGCAATGGGGAGAATGGAAAAATCTAGGGCAAACAGTGAAATGCCGGACCACATGTACATGTGCACAAGACAGGCGCCGGCCAGACACCCCAGGGCCGAGGCAACGAAAACGGCAATAGCCTTGTAAAAGGTGATGTTCATTCCCGAGGCCCTTACGGCCTGGTCATTGTCCTTGACCGCGCGGAAGACCAGGCCGATATCAAGGTTCACCAGCCGTCTCAACCCAAAGAGAAACAAAAGAACCATTACGATCACAAAGTACTGCTCGATCCAGCGGTTTGCAAAACTAGCTACCCCCATAATCCCATCGGTGCCTCCCAAGATGTTCAGGGCCTCAATGATCCTCATCAGCACCAGTGGGTACATGAGGGTTACAATGGCGAAATAGACGCCCCGCAAAGGGAGGCAGGGGAGCAAAAGCAGGGTGCAAATCGCCCCTCCCAGCAAGGTGGCGATGGGGATGGTGACAAGGGGCGGGAAACCCCAGAAGGTATTCAGGATGGCGGCCAGATACCCGCCTACTCCAATAAAAAAGGCCCCACCCAAGCAAACCAGCCCCACAAAATGAGCCAAGAAATCAAAACCCAGGGCCAGAAAAGCGTAAATGCACACAATGGAGATCACCCGCTGCCAATACATGCTCGGCATGACCAGAGGCAGGACCAGCATACCCACAATCAGCACCAGTCTGGGCACGGTCAAGTAACACAACTCTCGCAAGGACATTATGGCATAGAGCCCATCCGTACGGACCTTGATGCCTCGATCGAGCCTTTCCTTTCGACGTTGCTCATTATTCACTTTTTTTAGACCCTTTCTTCCAGTTCCTTTTGCTGGCCAAAGAGACCCGAGGGTCTCAGGACAAGGGTGAAGATAATGGCCAGCAAAGCCACCACCATCTGATAGTGTGACCCTAAGTATTTCACCGTCAAGATCTGGGCAAAACCGATCAGAAATGCAGCCAGTACCGCTCCCATCCAGCTACCCAGCCCCCCCACGATGCACACGGCAATGGCCAAAATCAGGACATTATAGCCGGCCTCCACCACAATGTTTCCCAGGGGAAGCAACAGAATCGCGGCCAGCCCCGCAAGCATGGAGCCAAGGGCCATGGCCACTACTGCCATGAGATCTGAATCAATCCCCAACATCAGGGCAGCCCGCTCATCTTGGGCCATTCCTCGCAGGGCCAACCCAATCCGCGTGTGGTGAGTGAAGAGCCAGAGGAAGGCAACCACCGCCGCGCCAATTCCAACCACCACCAACCGATGGAAGTCAACCGGGATCTCCCCTATGTCTACACTTCCCTCAATGAAAACTGGCAGGGTGTACGTCATCCCCTTAAACCCGCCCCAGCGCAATCCCTCCAGGATGGCCAACCCGATTGCATACGAGGCAATGATCTCCGAGATGGCCATCCCTCGCACACGAATGAGGATGAACTGATAGATGAGCGCGCCAACCACACCAATGATGATCATGGTCAGGAAAATACTCAATAGGTAATTCACACCCAAGGCACGAACGAAACCCCACGTGACAAAACCGCTTATCACGTAAAGGGCGCCATGGGCAAAATTGGCAACCCGGCTGATCCCATAAACCAGGGCAAAGCCCAAAGCCATCAAGGCAAGGGCCATGCTGTTGATAGTTCCATAGATAAGGATATCCATGAGAATGTCCAGAAAAACCGCTGCAGGTTACAAGTTCCGGGTTTCGGGTTTTGTTTCTCCCAGACCCACAACCCGAAACCCGGAATACAGGCCTTTATTTCTTCATCCAGGGAGGAAGTTGGATCTCACCCATGGCTATCTTTTTGGGGAAAACGACTACTCTTTTCTTAGCCTGCCACTGGAAAATACTCCCGACAGCCCCTTCTTCTGGATCCACGCTTGGGATGACCTGGTGGCTCTTTGGATCGAACCTGATCCTGCCATAAACACCCATCATGTCGGTGGCTTCAAGGGCCTTTATTATAGCATCTGGTTCAAGGGATCCAGCCCTCTCGATAGCATCTTTCAGAACATAAGGGGCCATGTAACTCGTTGAAGTGCCATATCCTTCAGGTTCTATGTTCCACCTCTTTTTGTACGCCTCAACAAACTTCATAGTCCACGGTGTGGCATTGCTTGGGGCATTGCCTGCATTGACTACATTGGCCAGACAGTATTCTCCTTTTCCTTCGGTTGCCTTCCAGAAACCGGGCTGTTCAGCAGCTGCAATGATGGAGCCAAAGGGAAGGGCCGGTAGCTTCATGTCGTACCACTGTTTGAGGAGAATCGATGTCTCTGGCATATCCATCCAGATGAGGATGACCTGGGCCTTTTCCTTTTTGGCCTTAATTAGACCCATGGAAAAGTCTGTGGTACCTGTAGGATATATCTCTGGCTTGCCTATAACATGCCATCCTTTCTTGGCCATAATCTTTGCGATTAAGCCTCCTCCTCCCCTGGCATGGGCTACGTCCTGTATCATGATAAATATTCTATCTAACCCAAATCTTTGTCCAATATCTACCAGACAGGGGATAATCTCCCCCGTGACCATCCACACCGCCTCACCAGTTATCCTGAAACAGTACTTGAACTTATCATACTCCTTGGCAACCCGGGCATGGTACTTGGGGGTTAAGACACCGGTTGTAAGTATTGAGACCTTTTTGTATTTGGATAACAGATCCATAGCCGCCAGTGCAGCCTCGGACCTGACAGGACCGCCCAATATAAAATCCGCTTTCTTTTCTAAGATGAGCTTTTCCACTACCAAAAGGGCCTCGCTTACCGGAACCCCTGGCTCGAGATCCCGCGTATCAATGACCTCTACCTTAAATGGCCTTTTCTTGCCTGCCACATTGACACCACCTGCGGCATTTATTTCCTCAACAGCCAGTGTGATTGCCCTCTCTGCATCCCAGCCATACAGAAAGGCTGTAGAGAGTGGGCATCCTATGACAATACCGGGTTCAATCTTAGGTGGTCTTGTGGCATAGTAGATGACAAAAGCCGCTATGACCACAATTACCACTATTATGACACCCCACATGGATTTTTTTTTCATTTTATCTCACCTCCGTGTTGATTTGCATGTTTACTACCCATAAGACGTCCTCCATTAACCACAGCCGACCCTCCCTTCTTTTAAAGGTTTATCTGCCCTTACGTTTCAAAACGTCTTGCTCTCACCTCCTTTCTCCAAAACGATTTGGTAATGGTAGAAGGCTGGCCGCTAAATCATATTAGTAGCTGCTGCTGTCTTGAAGGCACCTACTCATACCTGAAAGCGTATCAATGCTCGTAGTCAAGAAGCAAATAATCCAGTTAACGGTGAGGCGATCGGTATAGACAAGGTCTCTTTTGACAGAAGACGTACCGGGAAGCAGCGCAGAGGTGCACGGATGAAATTCCGGTTTTCGGTATCCGTATGGGAAATGATGTAGATAAGCCAGTGACCAAAAAAGAAGTGGTGGTCCCGGAATCCCCACTCAGACACTTAAGGGGATACGAGGTTCGATTACCATCTAAACCGATACGCCCAAGAGGCATGAGCGCCTCACATGTTGTGGTTGTAGACTACTGGAAGTGAGATCATAAGACAAGATCTACTTCATGAACTGATTCTTTCACCAAAAAACTAGTACAGTTTGCCGATGATGCAGTCAGATCACAATCTATAAAAAAACTAGTTTTTTGTCAAACCTAATGAAGAAAAGTGTGTTGATAATGTAAAGATATCCCCATTATGAGAAGGGACGTTATAGGCATGAGCCAGAAGGAACGGCAGGGGTACCATCTGACCCCTTTTCCAACTCGTGCCATGGGAGGAATCGTAGCCAGGTAGGGTACCACCGTCAAGAGAAAAGTATGGTGTCCCCGGGATTAAAAAACAGAACCATCCTTATGCAAGCATAAGGATGGTTCTGTTGCGCTGTTGATTCTTTCTATATAAGCGCTGAAATGCCAAATGCTTATCTACGATGGAGCGAAGCTTGAATCGATACTGGTTTGCTACTTTCTTTGTTCCATCTCTTCAAGCTGGCCGTGCAGCTTTTCGGCATTTTCCCTCACGTAGTCCCTCACCTTTGCATCCAGTTCCTTGTATTCATCCAGGGCACTTTTGAAGGCAAAGAGGTCTAGTTCACACAGAGCAAAAAGTGATCCATCGCTCGGGTCAATCCAGTGGTCGATAATTCTGGCCCCATGAAGCGTAGTCTTTGTAAAGGTCTTCAGGGCCTGCTCTACATGTTGCTCCTCCGAAGAGGCCGACATATCTCCAGCTGTGGTGGAGGCCATGTAGTCCTTTGCCAGAACAGCCACATAGGTCTCCAGAATCTTGGCAACTTCCGCCCGGGCCCTGTTGTCTGCAGTTGAAAACAAGAGTGCCTTATTTTTGATGCCTGAGGCTATGCCTACACCGTAAAAGACCTTCCCTTTATCAACATCAAATGCCCCGCTTCCCTTATAAGTCCAAGCAGGGCCTGCTATAGGTGGGGCTGGTTCCTTTTTTGCGCAACCGATAGCAAACAGCACTCCCAATGTCACCAAAACGCATACTACCTTGACGATGTTACCTTTCATAACTACCTCCTTCTCTTTCTAAATTTTTCTATGGTTTCTCGCATTTCATCCATCATATCTTCCATCTCCTGAATCCCAGCAATCAATTCATCCATCTTATATGGCTTCTTTTCGGTTAAGATTTCTCCCTCCTTTCTCTCTTTGCCAGATTTGGGCTCAGGAGATTGTACTTCCTTGTCTGGTTGAACAGGTTCCTTTATTGGTTGCTCCTCAATTGCCGGACGAACAGGTTCCTCTGGTATTTGAGGCTCCTCTTTCGCTGGCTTTTGCCCTGTGTCAGATGGAATGGCCTCAGCAGAAGCAAGCCGGTAACCCATTTTGTTCAACCACCTGAGGGCCACATTCGACTTAATGGCAAAATTAACGGCTGTGATGGCCAAACCGTCCTCGGCCTGCCGGGCAATCATAGAGTTGATTCCTATCATTTCTCCTTGTTCATCCAGCAGAGGACCGCCGGAATTCCCCCTGTTAATACTGGCCTCGGTCTGAAAGAGGTTTTTGCCAGGAACACCGGCATGATCACTCTGCTGGGCACTGATAACCCCAGTTGTCAAACTCCAGAGACCGCCCTGCTCTGGATGACCAATGGCATAGGCTTGATCGCCAACAACAATCTTGTCTGAATCCCCAAAACCCACTTGAGCGAGCGGCTCGTCCACATTTTCGATCTTAACCAGGGCCAAATCCAAGGGCACGTCATATGCAACGATCTTACCTTTGTAGCGCCTGGTTAGATCTTTTTGGGTGTTCCCGGTTACCCTTTCAGGCTTCAAAAAC